>Ga0181597_10003417_pt1 | contig 16501 bp, 14 predicted proteins | sample 041ome_5_FD_148647 | JGI IMG/M metagenome (GOLD analysis project Ga0181597, IMG submission 148647) | Coastal salt marsh microbial communities from the Groves Creek Marsh, Skidaway Island, Georgia - 041403US metaG (spades assembly) | ecosystem: Environmental > Aquatic > Marine > Intertidal zone... | reverse complement strand
AGGTGCGTGATATAAGAAACTTTTACAATTCGTATTTTTGTCGCATTCTAAACTACATTCACCTTCATTTTTAGTTCGCATATGTAATAAATCATTTCCGGCTAAATCTGTATATGGATATCTTTTATATACATTACCATTTTCGTTTTTAATTGCGTCTGTATTAATATCCTTTCCGTATATTTGCATTCCATTTGTTAATTTTTTATTAGTGGTAAATAATTCATCTCTCAATGTACATTGATTATTATTAATAGCAAAAGCACGACAACTAGGGAATTCATTACACTTCTCAGAACATTCTGTGGCTGATACATCGCTATATGTATGGCTAACATTTGAACCAATACCGTGTGAATATCCAGTATTATCTAGATGTGAATTATTGTAGTCTACATTTTTTTCTAGTGGTGTATAACCTGTAATAGATTTAAGCTTATCTGGGATAAATCCAACTTTAGTCATACCATCAAAATTTTTGGGGTATAATGGCATTTGAGTATTAAGGGAAGTAGTAACATAAATATTTCTATCATTAGTTATTGGATTGGTCATACAACTATTGGCTTTGTGTCCTGTATTAACATTATTATCACAAAAATTTCTAGAACCATCACCATCAGAACCTCGACACCCTTGCATACAACCACCCTCACCTCTGTTATACGTACCTTCTACTAAATTACAGGCTAATTGATATGGTTTTCCAGGTTCGAAAGTTAAACAATCTTTATACATTATGTTCTGAACTTCTGCTCCTGGAATATATAATTTAGTTGCGTTATATACCCATAGAGTATCACCATTTTGTAAATATTCATCCCAATTGCTACTATTTCTATTTGAAATTGTGTATGATAGATTGTCAATTGTAGTAACAATTAAATTCTTATCATTTCTTTGAATATTGCTAACAATCTTGGCAACCCCATTACTTTCCAAATCAGTTGCTGTAGTAAAACCTTCAATCGTTTGCTTTTTATCATTACGTTTCCAAAAATAGTAAATCATACATACTACAAGTGCGATTACTACAATTTCTAGTATGATAATTTGTTTTTGCGTTAATGTTATATTCATCATTTGTATTTTTTGACTTATTCTTATTAACGAATATATATTACTAATTACTTATATTATAGAAAAATAACAAAGATAAAAATATTAACTAATAACATTAATTACTTTATAACCAATAATATTAAATTTACAGTAAGGACATTGTTTCTTTGGTAATTGTGTTATACAATTAACACATAATATTGCATGATTACAATCAAATAAACACATTTTGATATTTTCGTTATCCTTACCATTATAACAGGCAATACAATATCTATTTATATAGATTTCCCCGTGTATATTGGTAGTTCCTTTGTTGAAATATTGTAGAAATTGTTGTCTAATGTCGTATTGTAGATAATCTAAATATGTATTATTTATTTCGTCACGATAATGCTGGTCTGCTCCCATTTCAATTAATTTTTTAAGTAAGAATACTTTTTCATATACATCAAAATTTTTATATAATGAAATTATCATTAAAGAACTACATTTTAGTTCTATTGGAGTATCAATGCTAATACCTTTTTCTAATAAATATTTTATAAGACTAATATTCAAATTGAATGGGTTTATTAATTTTGTTTTTTTGTTTAATATTAGAAATACATTCACTAGAGTGGGTGGTAATTCAGCATTATAATTGATTAAATTTTGGATTGATATTAACGCACCATCTGGGTATTTGCGACATAACATTAATATTGGAGATGAAGCATAATATGTAGTATCCATTTTATCTAGAAATGTAGTTATCTTGATATTTGGATTTGCTCCATTTTTCAATAAATAATGAATTGCTACGTTTAGTTTTTGTCCTGAAGCCCATTTTGCTGATAACATCAAAAATGTATTGCCATATTTATCTGTTTTATTAATGGTTTCTTGTGTGATAATTGTTTTTATAAATGTAATAACGTGTTGCTTTGTGTAAGATTTACTCTTCAACAAGGCAACATATTTACTATGTATTCCACCCATATAAAAAATAAATAAGAAATTAGATATTTCTCTAATATAATTTAAGTTGAAAATTATAGTTGAAAATTATAGTTGAAAATTATAGTTGAAAATTATAGTTGAAAATTATAGTTAAAAAATATCAATTGGATTTAAGCACTGCATTTACAGCCACTTCCCATAGGGTGTAGTAGGTCAAGTAGAACAATGAGACCTACTAGATGAAGTAGAGATGGCATAGGTTTGCAGAAGGTAACAACCTTACATAGGACTTCGTCCCAAAGGTATTTTCCTAGGAAGAGAACTAGGCAAATGTAGATGACAACGGCGATAAGAGTTGCGGTGGTCATTTGTTTGGCATTAGAAAAGTGTTCTCCGTTCTTCTGTCCGAAGAAGTTTTCGATAGCGTTAGCAGCAGCTTGACAAAGTGGCATATTGATTAGTTTGTTATATAAGTTATTATCTTCTGATTAGAAAAAAATATTATAAAAATATTATAAAAATATTATAAAAATATTTTATTTATAAGAATAATGGTAATAAAATGTTTTAACAATATATTATTTAATATCACGTTCAATTGGCGTTTTATATGGATAATCTATAAATTTAAATAATTCCGCTTCTGTGTTGAAAGGAATTATTTCACCAGTAGAATTTTTCTTTAATCCATATTCGCTTAAAGTATATCCTTTCTTTATACAATGATTTCTCATCATTACATTAAATTTCCAACTACCTGTAAAATAGATTAATGCTGAAGCAAAACAATTCATTGGAACAAATCGTATATCAATTCTACGAGCATATGGAGAATTTTTTAACGCACATAATCCCATATACTTTGTTTTACCATTTAATGTCAAATGGTCTTTTAGAAAACCAATCTTTGTAAGTATCATTGTTAAATGTGATAGAGGATTTTCGTTTCCAAATTTTATATAATCCGAACTTTTTATATATTTTTTATGTACTAGAAGCGTATCAATATCACCAGATGTATTATTACCACGTCTAAAAGAACCACATACTGTAATATCCATATCTGGATACAAATGTTTAATCGCATTTTTAATTAAAGTTTCCATTTGTATTACTTCATTCCTTGGAATACGTTCTTCAATATCCCTGAAATATTTAATTCCTAGAATTTGTTCGTGGTTTAATTCTTTTAGAAACGATGTATTTTGTAATGCTTGGTCCATAGTTATCTTTTGTTCATGATGTAATCTAGTAATATCATCAGTATTAGAAATACTATCTAACTTTGAATTTATATCTAGTATATCATTACAATTAATAGACTTCCATTCTTTCTGTAATTTATCTAATGTAATACCCTTTTCATAATATTTTATTGCTGTTTTCTCACCAATTCCATTAATTCTTTGTAAATCAAATATAATTAAGTCCTTTCCCCCAGTTGGACGTTCATCACTACGTGTTTTCTTTTTCTTATATTTGGGAACATCTTCTGTATTATTTGTTTTTTCTGTATTATTTGTTTTTTCTATATTATTTTTCTTTAATGTTATAATAAGACTTCTTACTTTTTGTATATCAGTAATTTCACCTAAATTCAAAAACTCCAACATTCTCTTTTTCAATTTATCAGGAATATCTAGGTTATTAATATCATTGTCAGTTTCTAATTTTATATTCTTATTTTCGAATTTAGATAGGATTTTCAACCATTTTTCATAATTTTTAACTCTGAAAGATACAACACTAGCATCATTATTTTTCCCACATTTATTAAGAATATCTATTTGATTTTTTCTTAAATTTATAAGAGTTTCTAAATCTGTTGTGAATTCCTTGATATTCATTTTTAAAAATATAATATTCTATAATTTTTTATTTTATATTATATAATTTTTATAAACTAATTTATTCAATTTTATAAACTAATTTATTTTATAAATTTTATATTATATAATTTAATCAGTAATAATAAAGACAATCTCCAAAGTAATCATCTCTTTATACTAGAACCAAAAATTCATAAAATATAATATGAAAAATCTAAATGGACTATTCGATTTTGAGTTAAATAGTGATAATTTGCTATTAATAGGTTTAATTATAATAATATATGTTATGTTAATGTGCTATTTAACAAAAGATACTTTTGAAAAACTAACAGATAGCAAAGATGATACAGGAAGACTAGCCCTACAACGGGATAGTCTTCTAAATATGGATACTATCAAATATGATATGACTAGAAGCGAAACAAATTATACACCTAGTATTCTTAAATTTAAAGACTATTATGATATGATAGTAAGTCCATTATAATAAATCTCTATTGTTGGATATTTATTGTTGTGGTTGAACTTTTTTAATTGGTGGATTAATTGAAAGTATTTTCTTGATATAAGTATAGTATAATAGTGCTCCTCCAACTATTAAGAATAAAAAGGATGCTGCGAATCCACCTGATATAGCACACCCTAACAAGAACATTGGTATTCCTATATATTTCACAATAAATGGTAATATTTTAACATAGAAATAATACAATGCGATACCAATCCATTCTATTATTTTAATTATTACTCTAGCAATAACTTCTGCTACGATTTGAAATGCCATTTTATATTTTATTATTTTTTACTAATTTTTAACAAAAGTGTCCTTATTAACCTTATAATCTCATTAGAAAATAGAAAAATAATAAAAAATTTATGTATTATGAATTATGAATTATATATTATGAATTAGCAAATTAAACGCAAGTAGGTTCCCAGTCAGGTTGTCTGCATCCAAATGTACGCTTACTCATATCAGCACTATATTCAGAATTCTTTCCATCAAATGGAAACTTACCTGGGTTTCCTCCCTTCTGTTTCTTACTAGATTTTTTTAATGTCTTTCTAGTACTAGACATCTTCTTAGACATCTTAGACATCTTAGACTTCTTAGACTTCTTAGAATTCATCTTTCTACTACCACCCTTCTTACCACCAGTCTGATTACATCTAGACGCAGAAATCTTATGGTCTATAATAACTGGTGGAGCACAATCGTTATATGAAACCACAGCAGAATTACCAGCAATCATATCCCCTTGGTCAAAGCCATAACCACCACCGCATTGACTACAAACTTTTGTATTTGACATATTATTAATTAGTTATTAGTTTAATTTTAAGCAAGATTATATTTTGATTTGATAAATATAGTAATAGTATTAACAGTATCAAATAAAATGTGCCAAATTGTGGAATATATTTGGACTGATATAGATAGAAACCTACGTAGTAAGACTAGGATTGTTTATAATTATAATTATATGGCAAAATGGAATTATGATGGTAGTAGCACAGGACAAGCAAATACTGAAAATTCTGAAGTAATCCTAGTTCCAACTTGTGTATTCTCTAGTATTACTAATAAAAACAAATATTATGTGATTTGTAGTATAGAAGATGTGAATGGCAAACAACTTAATGATGTATTGGCTGCTACTAAATTATTTAAAGAATATGATAAATACGCACCAATGTTTGGACTAGAACAGGAGTTTTTTATGATTGATACTAAAACTAATATGCCGTTGGGTATGAAGAAAGATGATTTACAGGGGAAATACTATTGTGGTGTAGGTGCTAATAATGCTTATGGAAGAGAGTATTTAAATGAAGTTCGGGATATGTGCTTGGATTATGGTATTAAACTAACTGGTATGAATTATGAAGTAGCACCAGGACAGGCTGAATTCCAGGTATGTGATGTAGGTATTAATGCTTGTCATGGATTAACTATGTTGCGTTATTTTATGCATCTAGTTGGTGAAAAATACGGAATCGCAATTGATTATAGCCCTAAACCATATGCGGAATTCAATGGTACTGGTTGTCATATTAATTTTAGTACTAGTGAAATGCGTAATATTGATTTGAATAGTAATAAGTCTGAGTATAGTAATGTAATTAAGCCAATGTTTGATAGATTACGTGAGACAAAAGATGAGTTCATTGAGAATTTTTATGGATATGGTAATAAAGCTAGATTGACTGGTAGTCATGAAACAGGTTCATATAAGGATTTTACAGTTCAGGAGGGAGGACGCGGTGGTAGTATTCGTGTATCACCTGGTGTAAATTATTTTGAAGATAGGAGACCAGCGGGTAATATTGACCCTTACATAGCCTGTGCTAAAATGTTTTCGACTTGTATTGGAGTAGTATAATTATAGTAAAATTTCTTTTTAGAAAATATCTGCTTAACAAAAATATAAAAAAAAAATAGTATAAAATAATAAAGTTAATTACTTTCAATACTATCTATAAAGTTATTTATGGGTTTTTCATTTTTACCTATTAATTTATAATCTCTAAATTTTATTGATATATTTTTTTCTTTTGAAAGTTTTATTAATTTATCTATAATTTTTTGGTCGTAATCTTTTTTTTTACCTTTCATCATTATTAAAATACAATATTTGTCTAATGGTATTTTTTGATTAAAAAGAATTTCGTGCGAATGCATAAATTCAATATTACCTCCCAAATTTTTTTGTTTCATAGTTTTATTTATGACATTTTTTAATTTGTTTAAATTTGGATTTTTAGTGAGGTTTCCATCTCCATAAATAATCGTATTTTTATTTGTTTTACCGTTTTCAAATTTATCACTAAATCCACCTATATGAGTAGCATAAAAAGGATAATCTTTTAATAACTGTTTATCTAATACGATAGCACAAGTTCCCCAATGAACTATTTGATTTTCTTGATTTAAAATATTTTTATATATAAGTTGTGTAAATATTTGATTGGAAGGTTTATTTTCTAAAACTGTAATATCTTTTTTTTTTGGGTTATTATCAATATACCCATCTTTTAAAATTTTAATGATATTTTTTATTTGAGTTCCGTGTATAATGTATTCTTTCATTTTTATTATTAGATTATATATTTACACACTCATATATATATATAAATATAACCCAATTAAATTTTTTTATATTTATTTTAATAGAAGATTATATTCCAAATTACAAAAAAAATTATAATTATAATATTACAAAACAATACAATATTTCTATTAATATATTATCTATATATTTGGAATAATGATACCATATTTTAAATAACATTATTTGTGCGTTGCTCTGGACATTCCTTGCATCTTAGTAGGAAATAATATACAATACCTAGAACTATACCACAGACTATCATACCTAATAAAAACATTAATGCTAGCATTAGACCTGACTTACTTAATCTTTCGAAACTTTCTACTAGAAACATATTTGTTTTATTATTTCCTGGAAATTTATTTACATGAATAACAGCTTTTGCCATTTTATATCTTTTTTTTTTGGGTTATTATAATATACCCATCTTTTAAAATTTTAATGATATTTTTTATTTGAGTTCCGTGTATAATGTATTCTTTCATTCTTATTATTAGATTATATATTTACACACTCATATATATATATAAATATAACCCAATTAAATTTTTTTATAGCATAAATCTTATTTAGTTGTCTGCAACTAATACATTTAATTGTAAAAAAATTTGTTTGTTTTTATTCAAATTATATTTTTGTATTTTACTATTTTTTGTATTTTAACTATCAGCAATAGCAAGAACCCGAAATATATTTGGGTTTTGACCTGGCAAATCATCAAAGAAACGCTGATTAATACGATTGCCATTACATCGACAACCCTGTGCTACATACTGGCTACCACACTTAATACAGAATGATGTACTACAATAACTACAAATAACAGCATTACACCCACCTTCTTTCTGAATAATACGATTACACACAAAATTAGGACACAGATTTAGTCTATTTTCAGCCTTTTCCTGTTCAAATAGGATATCTTCTTTAGGGGGACCTTCAGTATCTATTAAGTAATCATATCCCCATCTAACTAGAATTCGTATGCGTTCTGGTATAGATAAAGTTAGAATATCCTTATCCATTGATGTTCGCATCTCTAGTAATTCTTGAAAAAGTTTATCACGCAATCCTTCTTTGGCATTACTAGCCATATTGTTAGTAAGAGTGTATAATGTTTCATTCATTTTACATATTATATCAATCCGTAGTATCCTGCGTAAATAAGGTCTAAGATGTACAACAAAATCAGGTGAAATTTTAATATCAGGTATTTGATTATCGTGAGTTTCTCCACACGGACATTCTATTGTCATATTTGGGTGGAACTCCTCAATTTTATATGATAAATTCTTGTTAATACAAGGGATACATACTCGTCGGCATACACCGTAATAATTATATTTAATTACACATAGTTCGCCACATACAACACAAATATCTATAGAATGATAATTTATAAAATATACCAAATTATCATTATAATTAAATAAAATAGTAGGTATTATTATACATTTTTCGACATAGTTAATTATATGTTTATTAGAGGCTGGTAATATAGTAAAATTAGTTTGACGTTTATTAATATATTTCTTTATTTCATCAAAATCTTCTGTAATATAATTATCATTAATACCGTATGAACCGCAATAACCGAGCGTATAAAGCTTTGGTTTTCTTTCTTTATCATTTACAGATGTAATATATTTATAATGTTGAACATTGTATTGTCTTATTATATCACCAATTTTAGTTTTTTTTTGTGTTATAACATTTTCATATACATATAATACTTTAAACATATATCTTTTCTTAATATGGTCTATTCCATCGTATATTACAAGAGTATATTGTCTTTTATTTTTTTGTTGTTTTATAACATATTGTTTTAAAAGGGTATCTATTTGACTAGTAATACTAGGCATTTGTTCGTCAGTATAGTTTAATTCATATCCATATTCATTCTGATTTATATATAAATATTGTGTTTTTATGATAAAATTGTGATTTAAACATTCTTCAATAAGGTTGTCAATCTGGTTGCTTATAAATGACTTATCAACCCACACTTTTGATAATGGACTATAGAATTGGCGAATATTCTTTTTTTTACGTTCTTTGATACCATCGCTAAAAGTAATTATTAAGTCATAATGTCTGACTGATATAGAGCATTTACCACCCATATGTGTTGGTATCTCAGACTCTAACCATAACACAATTTTATTAATACATTGGCTTAACCAATTGCCATTGTATCTTACACCACCTAGTGATATATGTGCTGTTTTAAGAAGGTTGATTACTCGAATTGAATGACCTAAAGTATTCTTCGTATTCTTCGTATTCTTCGTATTCTTCGTATTCTTCCTCATCTTTGAAAACTCCTAGAATTTCACACACATCTAACGTGTAAATAAATAAAATTAAACTTGTTAAAAATAATAAATCAATTTTTTAATTATTTTATTAGTAAAAAATGGTAAAATTAACATAATACAAAAAGAAAAATTGATTTATTATTTTGAATAAATTTTATTTTATCAAGAATTATGGAGGCTGACGTTTGGCTAAAAATAATATTTTATATTTAGGGTGCTTTTAGCACCCATTTGGGCATATGCCCGTATTTCATTACCAGTGGATAATGTTTTGGAATTTGTAGCTGATACACTGCTACTGTTATTGTACCTTTAGCAGCTACAAACTTAGTATCAATGATTTCAGAATGTGATTTATTCTAGGATAGATTATATGAAGTTTTCGTTGTTCTAACAGCAACAAATCCAGAAAATATCATAACTTGTAGTGAAATATTTTATTTTTTTTAAGATTTATTTATTGATAAAATATATAAATATATAAATATATATAATAATCTATAGTAAAATTGAATTAAAGTGTATTTTGATGGGGATTTATTATTGTTTTGTTAGTAGTTTATGATTAAAAAATCTAAATGGCTGATAAAATAGAAAAAAATAATATTTCTATTTCAAATATAGATTGTAAAACTGGTTTGAATTTAGATAAATTAGACACATTTCTTAAAGAATTATGTAAAACAGAGTTTCAAAACAAAATAATACAAGAACCGTTTAAAGATAAAATTATTGATTTTAATAAAAAACAAATAAAATCGGTAAATATCAAATTAAAAAAAGATAACAAACTAGAGAAAACAACAATCAGGTTTAAATTGAACGAAGAATTTAGGAAATTAACAGGATTGCTAACATACAAAGCACTAGATAAGATTTTTCAAATTTTTTGCGATGAACTTAAAAATAGAGGTATATTTACTAACTATTTCAAAGTAATAAGTATTCATTTTAGAAGAGAGAAAAAGCAAGGATATGTATTCCTTTTAACAGTATTGAGTGAAACTAATAAAAGTAAAACACAATTTAGGACATCTAGTAATAATAATAATAATAATAATAATCAAGATTTGGTTTCTAAATGTAAATTACAAGAATATTTTGATAGTAAATTTTATAAACTTGTTATAAAAAACAAAGACCATTTTGTAATACAGGAATTTAATTTCGACAATGAAAAAAATGATTTGTTTTATAATAATGTATTGATGAATGGATATATTGATAACATATATTCATATTCTAAATATATATTGAATAAATATAAAATTAAAAAATATCCTTATACATATCCTTTTCAAATATTGAGATACAATAATGAATATATCATATTATATTGTAGAAATATTGAGAATGATGAATGCAAAAATATATTTATTAATGATATAATTATTTATAATAAAAAGAAAGAATATTTAAACAAATATATAATAGAACTAGATACTCTAGTAAAAAATGCTGACATATATAACAATGCTTTCTTAAAATCATATAGAATGCCTTATAAACCGATGAAATGCTGGTTTTATATAGAGAATTCTATGTATTTTGTAGAAGATATTAATGATGATGTAATATCAGAACTAAATAAAAATTCTAGTGAAAATGATACTAAGTATATAGAACTCTATTATATGGGTAATAATAAATATAATGAATATATTGATAATGATACTGTATTTGAGGTTACCAATCAAAAATATGATTGTAAATATAGTGAAATAGATTTTATTAGTTTTTGTAATTTGTATAAAATTAATGAATGTCAGGTATGTTTTGAAAACTTCTATAGAAAAAAAATTTTAAAAAATAAGAATAAAAGTCAAAATTGTCATCATAAAATTTGTCCTAGTTGTTTAAACCATTTTGTTATTTCAAAACTAGAGGAATATACATCTCTAAATAAACCACCCAATTATGTTGTTCAATGTCCTATCACAGATTGTGATAAAAAGTTAATACTCTTTAAAAATCACACACTAACTATCATAAATAGGTATTACAAATTTTTAAGTCAAAATACTATTAAAGAATTAAAAGAATTGGCAAATGATATTTTTAATATTAGTGAAAATAGTTCTAATTATATGACTAGAGAAATGGCAGAAAAAGAGTTGGAAACAATTTTATTTGAAGATAAAGATAAATCTCTACACGGTAAATTAAATATTTGCCCTAATCGCAAATGTAATACTATAATACATAAAACAACTGGTTGTATGGCAGTCATTTGTACTGAATGTGGAACTAAACTGTGTATTGTGTGTGGAGAATTTGATATTCTTAAAGGTGTTTGTAATTGTAAAAAAAAAGCAATTACTTCTGTCTATTTTGAACAAAGACAAGAAGTAAAAGATGAAAATATGATAAGGCTTTGCTAAACTAGTGTAATCCTAATTCAATCAAATTTCAATCTTATTTGAAATTTTTACAACTATAATTTTATTTTTTTATATTTTTTTGTTATTTTTATTGTTATGCTTTTTTATAGTTATAATAATTTATAAAAAAAATATAAAAAAATATAAAAAAAAGAAAGAGATAAATGTAATTTCAATATATAACGCTATGACATCTCAATGTACAGCTAGTTGCAAAACCATATAACTGGTCTCAATTGAAATTACTCCTAAGATAGGTAATATTTATTGTGACATAAAGCTAGATTATGTGTCATTAAAGTTATAAAAATCAACAAATTCAATTTTAGCACCTTAAGTTAAAATCTTCAATATAAAGTATAAAAATGGCAAAAATGGCAAATATGGCAAAAATGGCAAATATGAAAAATATTAATATCGCAATATTTGGTAGTACAAATGGAACTAGTATAACTAGACTATTAGAAGAATATGCGAATAATAATTTAATTGGCTTACAAATACCATTTATATTTAGTAATAGGAAAAATAGTGGTATATTAGAAAAAGCATCTAAATATAATATAAAGGGTATTTATATACCATATGATACGAATATAACTAGGAATGAATATGATGAGCAATTGGCTAAATTATTAGTCGACAATAAAGTGGATTATGTATTATTAGTTGGATATATGAAGATTATTACAGATGTTTTATTAGACAAATGGGAAAATAAATTAGTTAATATTCACCCTAGTTTATTACCAGCATTTGCTAATATGATGAATAAGAGCGTTCATAAAGCAGTCTTAGATAGAGGTTGTAAGATAACAGGGGCTACTCTAATGTATGTTGATGAATCGGTAGATGGTGGTCCGATTATAGACCAAAGAGTGGTTCAAGTTGAATGTGATGACACTGTTGATACTTTGAAGGAAAAAGTCCAATCACTAGAGGGAGAAATGTTATTAGATTTTGTCAAAAATTTAATTATTTAGTATAATTTTATTATAATTTTATTCAAAAAAATCTAATTTTCAATTTAACTAATATTTTAATATTTTTACTATGAGTTGGTAGATAATTATTCTATATTATAAAAAAATTTTGTTTTGTATAATTTGTTTTGTATAATTTGTTAATTGTATAATTTGTTAATTGTATAATTTTATAAATAAAAAATCACAATGGATAAATATGATTATGATGAGGTAAGGATTGGTATGCTAGGCAATGTAGATGCTGGTAAATCAACTATTATAGGGGTATTAACAAATGGTATATTAGATGATGGACGTGGTTCTGCTAGAAAGAATATTATGCGTTATCCACACGAGATAGAATGTGGACAAACATCTAGTGTAGTTCAGCATCATATTAGATGTAGTGATAAATTGGTGACACTAACGGATATGGCTGGTCATGAAAAATATTTTAGAACAACAGTTAACGGCATTAAGAGATGTTTTGTAGAATTCGCTGGTTTAGTAATTGGTGCTAATAAAGGAATTGGGTTAGATAAAATGGAAACTAGTAATGTAAAAGGAAATAGGATTTATGCTAATATGACTAAAGAGCATATTTCTCTTATCAATGCTTTAAATTTACCATCATTTATTGTTATGACAAAGATTGATATGGTAGATAAAGTATTGCTTAAAAATGCGATTGAATCTGTTAAAATACATTATCGTAAATTCAAACAACAACGTAAAGTAATTGTGATACGGACAAAAGAAGATTTAGATATTATAAAGATATATTATGATGCTGGGAATTGGCATATGCCAGTGCCTTTATTCTTAGTATCATCTGTTAGAGGAGATAATATTGATATATTAAATTTATATATTAATGAATTCATAAAGCCTATTAATTCATATGTTAATAAGAGAAATGACCCTGTAAAATTTGTAATTGATGCGAAATATAGAGTAGAAGGAGTAGGACGTGTTGTGTCTGGTATAATAACATCAGGCACAATACAAGCTACTGTTGGTAATAAAAGCCAAGATTTGTATATTGGTCCAGTTAAAGGTAAATTCTATCCAGTTAAAGTGGGAACAATTCATAATAATTATAGGGAATTAGTACCTGTATTAAAAGCAGGACAAACAGGGTGCTTACAACTTAAGTCTAGGAATAAGGATATTAAATTGATAGATAATAATATTATAAAGAAGGGTTGTATTATTACAGAAAGTCCAAATCTAGTTAGTAATTTCAAAGCAGAAGTAAAAATTTTTATATCTCATCATACTACTATAGCACTAAATACCCAGACTGTGATAAATTGCGATGGTATTAGTCAATCCGCAAAGATTAAGAGTATTACAGATATTAATACTTCTATAAAAACAATGAATTCTACAATAGATGAAAATGTATTACGTGGTGGAGACAAAGCAAATGTTGAATTTGAGTTTATACATCACCCAGAGCCATTAGAGAATGGGTCTATGTTTATATTTAGAGAGGGTAGAACTAGGGGTATTGGTAAAGTAATTGAAGTTCAATAAACATAAAACAGCAAAAAAAATTTTAAAAATAACAAAAATTGATTTTTTTTATATTAAATAGTGTATTTTGTGAAATGTTTTCAAAGTATATTACCATCCAAGCACATATTTAAGTGTGCCGTCGATGTGCGTCACCACGTATAACTTCACAAAAACTCATGCATGCGTATCGAAAGGGTTGCCATCTGTTTAGAGGCGGTGGTTTTGTCAATATTTCCTTTTTTTTGTCAGTTTAAATAAATTTAAACAAAAATTGATTTTTTTCGTTATAAACTTACAATTCTTCGAAGTAATATACGTGGTGACATAGTTCATCACGTATTGCATAACAAATGAATACGTCTGACGAACTTTCAAATATATTATATTTATTAGAACTGCTAGGGGGTGACGTTTGTCATCTTCTAGTAGTTCTAATAATATAATATGTTGAATGCAAAATATCGCGATACGCGTGCATGAAACCTGTTTTTTTTTACATTTTTTCCATCAATACTATTTAATTATTTATATAATAATATAGTAAAAATAATAACAATAAATAATAAAATGCAAAAAGAAGGAGCATGTTTAATCTTTGTTGCTTTCACAATCATTGTTTTGTGGGCAATTATGCGTGATAATGTCCAAGAAAAGTTTGACGCAACAGCTACTACTATGCCAAGTGGAACAGCTACTACTATGGCACCCACTACTACTATGGCTAGTGGAACAGCTACTACTATGGCTAGTGGAACAGCTACTACTATGGCACCCACTACTACTATGGCACCCACTACTACTATGGCACCCACTACTACTATGGCAAGTGGAACAGAAACTACTATGGCAAGTGGAACAGCAACTACTATGGCAAGTGGAACAGCAACTACTATGCCACCCACTACTACTATGCCAAGTGGAACATCAACTACTATGGCAAGTGGAACATCAACTACTGAAGCACCTGCTACTTCAACTACTGTAGCACCATCACTATCCCCATCAACAACAATTGCTGAAGCTTTAGGAACTACTACAACAGTTCCTATGGCTACACCAGTATATACACCAACATCAACTAGAGGAACAGATACTACACAACCCCCAAATATTGAAGGAGTAGAGAATTTAAATTTATTAAATAATATCCAACAATACTTATCTGAAATGGGAATAACATCACCTGATACAGGTAATACTAATTATGGTGCTGTAAATACTTCTATGTCAGAGGCAGTAGCACAAATAGCAGGTGCTATAAATTCCCACACATCAACATCTGGTGGAACAAGTGCTGCTAGAGGTTCATTAATTAATCATCATGATCCACAAAATGTAGGTTTTAGTTTTATTAATAAGGATTTTAAAGGAACGCTGAATGTTTTCAGTCCAACATTGGAAAAAGAACTCTAAAGTTCAAAAAAATCAATATATTCTATTAATATTTTTTTTGATAAATCTTTAAAATATATATTAGAATTTTCTAATGGTAAATGTTGTAATGTATTCCACATTATATGTTGGTCTATGTAATTTATACTATCATCTTTATATAAATATTTTAATATATTTTCCCTAATAAAAATAAGCATTTTGTTATAATGAATTTCAGATAGTAAATCTTTCCAAATAGAGGTATTCTGGTTCATTTGATGGAATATGATATAATCTCTTTTAATCAATTGATTATTCATATTTTTATTAAATTTTTCAGCAATACCGAAGTCGCCTAATTTGATTTGAAATCCTGACAAATTAATATCAATATCTTTTTTATTATCAATAGATAATTTATAAATATTTGATGTATTTTTATGAGAAACAAATAAATTCTCCCAACTAATGTCTCCGTGGCATACCTCTAGTACATTATGTGTATAATATATAATGTATAATATCATACAGATAAATTTAATAATATGAATATAATTACCAGTTTTCAAGTAATCAACTAGACTACCACAATTCATATATTCCATTACGTAGAAACCATTTGTTTTTGGGATTGGATAATCATTTAATAATCCTCTAACTGACCTTTCTATCCAAAAATCATATATTGATACATATAATTTTTTATTATGTTGATAACAGTATTTGTGAAATTCATATTCATTTTTCATATCTTCTTGTGTTGTATCATCTTTTGTAGGTGTTTGTTTAATAGCAATATCTCCATATTTTGAATACCTATGACAAAAATTACAAGAATATTTACACCAAACATTATCTCTTTTCAAGTTTATTAAATAAACAATTCCATAATTACCAGTTCCTATTTTTGTCATTGTTTTAGTGTGTTTTAGTATTGTTGAAATTGTCATACTTAGTTAATTTTTAGTATGAAAAAATAAAAAGAATCAG
>Ga0181597_10003415_pt1 | contig 16508 bp, 13 predicted proteins | sample 041ome_5_FD_148647 | JGI IMG/M metagenome (GOLD analysis project Ga0181597, IMG submission 148647) | Coastal salt marsh microbial communities from the Groves Creek Marsh, Skidaway Island, Georgia - 041403US metaG (spades assembly) | ecosystem: Environmental > Aquatic > Marine > Intertidal zone... | reverse complement strand
TATCACATTGCACTTGCTATTTTTTATTAGAGATTTAAATTGATTATCTCTGTTTGCTGTAAAACTATTACCAAACCAAATTGTAAAAATAACTTTATTTTCTAAACAATTGTCTGGTGGAAATTTTTCAAATTCCTGAAAATTACAAATTTCATAATAACCCTTATCTATATCTATATTTTTACTATGTTCAAACTCATATTTAATTAGTTCCGCATTTTGTATTATTATTTTTTTCGGCGAATATTTTAATTCAATAATACTATATGAATTATCAATTAGTATAAATTTTAAAAAATTATTATCATATAGTGTAAATAACAAACCATTTTTATATACGATTGATGGTATATTATAATGTGGATATGTTATAAACAACCCCTTTACTGTAGCTGTTATTATTTTCATTAAATTTATTAAAGATTATAATATTGAAACAATTCAAACATCACCTTACTCAATATTTTTGATTAAATTGTAATGTATATTATAAAAAATTAAATTACAAAAAACAAAATTAAATTTACCAAATGTGTGGAATATATTTTGGACTATCATATTCATATATGGTTGCCTTAAACAATCCATTATAAGATGGAATTGGTATAATATCACCGTCCATAATTTCCTTACAACCATATCTTTCATTACATTTACGTCCATTAATCGTCATTGGTAATTTTATCTGATTGAATTTATCAGTAGCAGTATAATAAGACCACATATTACTACCTTGATATGTTGGCTTACCATATAATGGTAAAATAGTGGGTTTATTACTACTTATTGGTGAGCTTTCATCTGATACTCCCTCCTTTAACAATACACCAATTTGTTGATAACCAGTGGGACCTCTAGTTTGAACATTAATGGGGATATTATATGTATCAGGGTGTTGTCTTTCTACTGGCAAATTTGGATTAATGATATAACCCCTTTCTAACGCATCGATATATTCACGATATGATAGCTTTTTCTCATTAGGTTCTAGATTACCTTCACGGAAACCAGTTTCATCAATACCATTGTTATTTTTATTATTTGCAGTATTAGATTTTTCTTGTTTGTTATCTTCAACAGAATAGTTATGAACTGTGTTATCTTTCATATTAAATTTAACACGTTTAACAGCGTTATTTCTCATCATCATAGCCATACCAATTACACCAATTACGCCAATTACAATTAATGGCATAGGAACATTGATACTATCCATTGAACCTCCTTTCATTACGTTCTTCACATTTTTTAAACCTCTAGCCATTTTATTTAAGTTTTTTATTTTAAGTTTTTTAATATTATTGAATATAAACTTGATTTTAATATTATATTAGAAAATTGCTATTTATAATTATAAAATTATAAGGTAGTGGATTAAAATTCTAAATTATATACAAATAGAAAAATGAAAAGTTTTGTAATATTATTTTTTGTAATTGGTATTGTTATGTTAGCAATAGGCTATCAAAGAAAAATTATAACAAATACAAAAACAAAAACAATCGTAGAATATCGATTTATGCCAAGAAGTTTATATGATGAGCAAATGAGCCCACATAATCTAGAACAAAACTTCACAGATATGTTTAGCAAACAAGACGTGTTCTTCCGTTATGCTTAACTTTTATTTGACTTTCTCATAAGTTGGATCATTGTCAACAGTACTACTTATTCTTTTCCTCCCAGTAGATGCTACTTGTAAATATGTATCATTTAATTGTTCTACATTCATATTTCTTTCCTGATAAAGCCCAGTTTCATTATAATTCGTCGATGTTCTACCATAATAAAAACTATTTTCCATTATATTTTCCACTGTATTCGCATCATATACTGGATTATTAAATTCTACCGCTGGTTCATCAGGCGTTGGTCTATTCCTATTTCTCCTTTGTCTTAATTTATATAACTTCACTAACCCACAAATAATAGATATAACAACAATCAATCCAACCGTAATAGATAAAATTAATATAATCTTAGTATTATTATCATCATTTTCTAACGAACCAACTGGATTATTCGGCAATATTGGTGATATTGGTGTTGTAGTTGTTGTAGTAGTTGTTGTAGTAGTGGTAGTTGTTGTAGTAGTAGTGGTAGTTGTAGTAGTAGTGGTAGTTGTTGTAGTAGTAGTGGTAGTTGTTGTAGTAGTGGTAGTTGTTGTAGTAGTAGTAGTGGTAGTTGTTGTAGTTTCAAATTTTTTTTCATAAGTATGTATAAAATGTTCGTTATGATGATAATCAACCAAAGTTAGATTTCCACTAACAAACATAAATAAAAAATCAGTTAGATTTGTGGTAGTATTAGTATGGTGATATTCAATTATAAAATCACAGTAATAGTCAATAGTGCAATTATCGATAATATCATTAACACAAGATTTTAATGTAATATTATTAAATTCACAGGTCATATTCTTATAATTTGATACATTATGATTATCAAAATCAGTTCTATCATATTCTATGTGATATTCCACATAATAATTTGGGTATACTTCACTTTCTAATTGGTAATAACATCCGTCCAGGCAAATTATATTAGAATTACAGGAGCCACAATATGAAAAATTGGCATATAAATCACATCCTAATACACATTGGTTTATATTATCTACATATCCGTTATAACTTACAGAACACTGTTCTTCGCATTGATAAACATATCCACAAGTAGCATCAAAATTTATTACAAAAGTATTGTCAATTTTCCAATGTAAATAATTAAATAAAATATATGAGAATGGGATTCTATCTACTTCGGTTGTATTTATAGATACTAATATAATAGGGAAGCCATCAACATATATATTTACAGAACGTGTTCGAATTTTTATATTTTTAATTATTTCAATTGGTGAATTACCTAAATTACACACTGGATTTGTTATAGAAATTATATCCATAGTATAATAAGTTATGCCATCATGACTAACTAGTATTTCTAATTCTCCACCAAATGCTACCAAATTACTTGGAACTTTAACAGTTAAATTACCATTAGATGTCTTTGATATTAGCAAATTTTCAAAGGAAAGTATAATGTATGAATTATTAGTTAAAACTATAAATTTATCGGTATTGTTAGTTAGTAAAATAGAAGGGTCTATATTAAACATTTGATGAACTGCTGGTTGGTTAGTATTAATATTAACATTTCCTCCATAAATCCCAGGATGAATTCCTCCTCCAGAATTGTAATATTCGATTAATTGATTTGGTATTTCAGTATGTGGAAATAATGTATTATTTAAATCATTATAAATAATACCATCATAACTAGGAAATACCTGAAAACAAGGTCTATTATAATTGATTTTAAATACATAAAATGATGGTTGTAGATTTTCAAATAAAAATAAACCATTCACGTTAGGATAAGTATGAGGTTCTTCAATGTCATATTTCCCATTATGATTAAAATCAATATATGCGAAATATTTATTATTTAATTCATTTTCATTTTGTATATATCCATATACTGTATAATTATTTTGTACAAATATATGATGCTGAATTCTAGTATAACTTTCCGATATATCAATAGAAGCCTCTATATTTCCCAAATAACTTAAACCAATACATTCGGGAGATGTTAAAGTTAGTCCCGTATTATTTTCAATGTAAAAGATACCAATACAATGCTCATATATATTACAAATATCCTTACATTCGGAAACATTTGAAACATCTACATCAAATACTCTAAATGTATTGTCATATCCAGTAGAAAAACGGAGATTTGGGCTTCCATCATTTTGACCTGAACTAGAAGTTAATTGATAGTGGTTATTAACTTCATATCCCGATGAGGAAGAAACTAATAGTGATAAAACTAATGTTAAAATGGATATATATTTCATATTTAATGGGTGTATATTTCTATTTATTGTAAAACTTTAATTGTAGAAATTTTAAGTTAAAAAAACATTTACAAATATATAAAATTATACACATATTTTTTCAAAAATTGATTTTTTATATAACAATTTATAAATTATATTTCACATTATTCTAGTGTGTGTATATACTGTCAAAATGCCACCTATAGGTTCCCTAGGTCAAAATAATAATAATACTGATAATATACATAAATCTGGTGGGGTAAATAAACTTCAAAAAAATAACACTGATAAAAAATTACTTCATATTATATCAACATTATTAACTGAGAATACTATACTTAAAACAGAAAATAAAAATAAAAAATTTGAAATAGAGGAATTACAACTAGAACTTGAATTATATAAGGCAATTCATAAATCATTGGTAGAATGTATAGAAAACAGAGCATTAGTAGATAAAAATAATAAGTTCGAATTCGAAAAATTAGTATTAGAATTTTACAAAATATAACAATAAATATTTCAACTATAATTTATTCATAAAACTAAATAAAAATTGATTTTTTTTTATATAATTTACATTTTTCATCAATTGACAACTGACATTTTAAGTTATTTTCATATACCAACATCAAAATGTCTTCGATTATTAATAAAATATATCATAAGCAACCACCAAGGGATGGATATATTGCTCCTACCAATACACCAACATTTCACGAAGGTGATTATATGCCTGTATCACCATCATATAATTTAAATCCAAATAATGATGATGATAATGATGATGGTGATGAAAACACCAATATAGACAAACCACTATTGGATTTTTTGAAAGCACAATTTATAGAACTAACTACAGACAATCAAAATTTATATAAAAAATTACAAGAGAATTATAGGGAAAAACAAATATTGTCTGACAATTATTATGAAATACTACGTGAAAATACAAATTTAAAATATAGATTACAAGATTCTGAAAAACTTGGAAAATCTAAGAGCTCTATGATTAAGGATTTCAAAGTTAAAAATACTCCATATGTCAGAAAGAGATAAATATTTTAATGAATACAAAAACTAAAAAGTAATATAAAAAGTAATATAAAAAGTAATATAAAAAGTAATATAAAAATTTTTTTATATAATATTAATATTTGTTTAATAAAAATTAGGACTGGTCTGTCGAATTTTCTGCTTCAAGCTTACGTTGCATCCAAGGGTCTTCAGCAGAAAGTTGTTTAGCGGTTTCAATTACTGGACTAGAATCACCAACTTCCAATTCAATATTATCCATTTTTTCCAGCATACTCTTATCTAGCAAACTTTCAATATCATCATCGTTCATTTCACGCTTAGCATTTACAACTTCCTGTTGGTTAGCAGTAGTCTCTTCTTTACGAACCTCTTCCTTACTAGCAACACCCTCTTCCTCAGCACGTCTTTTAGCAAGTAGTTTCGCTTTCATACGTTCATTTTCTTCAGTAGCCTCTGCCACACGCTTATCTTTCTGTTCCATAAAGAACATATCCTTCTTTGCCATATTATCCTTCTGTCCCTTTACCAACTTATTTAAGTGGTCTTCTGCGTATTCCATATTACCAACATCTTCTGGCGTAGGGTCCCAAGGTAGCCAATAACCAACTTGTCCAACAAATACATCGAATGTTGGGTCTTCGCGTTGTAGGTTGGTAGCACGAGACTCAGCCTCCTCACGAGAATTGAATGTTCCTCTAACCTTCACACCACGTGCGCTAGTCTGGAAATCATTTTGTTGGTCGAATTCATCATAAATCTTACTTTCATGACCTACACGGAAATCCTCAACTTTGTTAGTAAATCCATCAAAATCAACAGCGTCCTCCTTAAACAACTTATTAAGTTGCTTTTTCATCTGAACGATTTCTGAAATCTTTACAGTATTATTGGTACTAGCACCCTTTACAGCAGATTGGATTGCGTCGTCCATTGCTTTCTTATAAGTTGCTAGTTTATGCTCAAAATATCTATGGAAAAAGTATTCATTTTTACGATTTAATACTTTTTCTGGACTAACAAAAGATAAACATACAAAACGTTGTCCTGGGAGTTCCCTATCAACATCTAGGTAGTCTTCTTTGAGACTATCTGTATTTCCACGACGAGGCATTATTATTATATATCGAAAAATTTATATCTAATTATTGTAAATTTAAAACAAAATAAAATAAAATATTAACCGCATCATCTTACAAATATCATCTTACACTAATTTTGTATCATAAGATATATGAGACTTCTGAGCACGACCACTAGGGTCTGCCGAACAACCCCAATCCGTTCTAGGTATCCAGAGTTTTACAGCAGTATCCCTATTTGGAAATATCTCTTCATATAATTCCCTGTAATATAACGCTTCTGGCTTTATTGGCGGATTTACTAAATATTTAAGACTAGATGCTGACACAACCGATGGGTCATTATATTTATTTTGACAATCCGATACTAAACTATTAATCCAATTATACCCAACTCCGTCCGAGAATTGCTCCTTTTGCCTCCACAATACCTCATCTGGCAAATATACTGGGTTACCATCATCTCCCTTCAAATCAAATGCTTTCCTCAATACCCATTTCTCAATATTATCCTTAAACTTTAACGATGGATGTATTCCCATTACGTAATCCATAAATTCCTCATCTAGAAATGGAAACCTACCTTCTACTCCCCACGACATAGTGGATTTATTAGCACGTTGGCAATCAGAATATTGTAAGTTTCTCATCCGCATTACACACTCCTGATGAAAATCTACATCACTAGGGGCATTTTTAAAATATAAATAACCACCTAGTAATTCATCACTCCCCTCACCCGACAATACCATTTTAACCCCCATCGCTTTAATCTTTCTAGCAAGTAAATACATTGGAGTACTAGCACGAATAGTAGTAACATCATATGTTTCAATATGATATACAACATCTTTGATAGCATTTATACCTTCTTCCACTGTCATAGTAAAAGCATGGTGCTTTGTTCCAAGGAAATCGGCAACTTTCTGTGCATATGCTAAGTCAGGGGAACCCTCTAGTCCTATACTGAATGTATGAATGTCTTTTCCCCACGGTAAATCTAGGTTTTCCTCACGTATTAGTTTTACTGCTACACTAGCGACTAGACTACTATCTAAGCCACCACTTAGTAGAATACCAAATGGAACATCGGTCATTAGCCTCTTTTTAACCGATTTTGTAAATTTCTTTCTAACTTCAGCCATAATTGTATATATATTTGTCATAGTATTGTTATTATCAGTATTAGATGGCATACCACCATTAATCCACCCACCATACATAGTTTTACTGAAATATTCAATTGGTTTAAAGTGTCCTAGTTCAGATGATATGAAATGTCCTGCTGGAAATTGTAAGACCTTCTCACACATATCTAATGCCTTCATTTCAGATGAAATAAATAAACAATTGTCTTTCATATCAGGTTCCATATGATAACCATAATAAAGGCTAGTAATGCCAATTGGGTCTCTAGCAACAAAAATAGAATTATTATATGAATTATAAATTACAAAAGAGAACATACCATCTATTTGTTCTAACATATTAGTAGCAGATTTTTGATAAATATCACTATCACTATTATTATCATTATTAGTATCATCATCAATACAACTATGAATTTTATTGAAATATTCTAAATATAATGGTATGATAACTTCACAATCACTCTTTGTTTTATATGGGAAGTTAGCGTATTTCTTCCTCAAATCACTGTGGTTATAAATTTCACCATTAACACATAAAGCAATCTGTATTTCTTCTCCTCTGAATGAAACATTATGGACGATTGGTTGTGCTCCACCTTGGGGGTCAATAATTTCTAACCGTTCGTGTGCCATTGATATATATATGTTAGCATTTGTATTTTCATAAATACCACTCCAATCTGGACCACGATGTCTAATCTTCTTAGTAGCATCTAACATTAGTTGCTTATATTTATATCGACTAACATTATTAGTTTGTCCTTCATTTTGAAGAATTGCGTATAATGCTGTAATGCCACACATATTTAATGGGATAAATTTAATATAAGTATTTTGATTTGAATTTAACTAAGATGTTAAGATGTTAAGATGTTAAGATGTTAAAATATAAAAATTTGACATATCTTAAATAATTAAATGTCATCGTCAATATCACTTCCTTCACTGTCAAACATTTTGCTCATAATAAATTGTTTTATTTTCTCTATGTGCTGTAATTTTGGAATTATATTAGTAAATATATATATCCAACCTTCACCAATTTTTTTAATTAATGGGAAGTCTTCCCTTTGTTCTAATTCATTTAATATTTTATGTATTTCATTATTTAATTCTTTATTTTCGTTGTCATTATCTGGTGAATCCAATTTATTTAACACATCACATAAATAATTCCACATATTACGCAAATTATCTATAGAATAACTATCATGTGATACCATTTCACATATATAATTTATATCAAAATATTCTGTTAAACTATCCTGTATTTCTCGAGCATTTGGTACTAAATCAACAATCATATCTTTTAATTCAGTCATTACAGACTTTAATTTAGTAGTATTATATTCACCTTTAATATTGTCCATTTTAACATACATTTGTTCCCTATATGCGTCCCAATAAGCAACATCTAGTGTTTCCTTCACTTTGTCTATGAAATCGTTTGTCATAACAATTGGTACATAGTTTTCAAATTGTATAAGTCCAGCTTCCCCTGAGATATCTTTAATATATTTGAGAACTTTTTCCTGCTGTTGTTTCATCATAGCAATAATGCTTTCACCACCATCTTCCTGACTACTAAAATCTTGACGAGCCACTAGTTCTAGTTCCCAATAATTACGAATTAAGCTTTCTACTAGTAGTTCTGCGTCATCATTCTTCCATTTTTCAAATGCGTTAATATATTGTTTTACTTGATATAAAAAAAAACTTAATATTTGCTTATTCGTAGGCTTACGATGAATATTTCTAATCGCAACACTTAACATTTTAGCCTTTATAACGAGGGTTTTTGTTAATACATCACTATCCTTAACTTTGCCTAGGGTATCATCTGGATGATATAGAATAAGGACATATGTTAAAAATTGCCTTGGTGTGTATTTTGTAATTTTAAAATTACTAATTGCGTTTGGATATGTCAAATTAAGGTACGACATAGCACTAGAAAGGAATTTATGTGTGCAACTTATAACATTACTATCGGTGATTAATCTTTGTTTAGTAGAGAATACACCAGATACACTATGATAAAATAGATTTTTATTTATTTTATTATAAGAATGCTTATATGCCATAAGATGAGCCATAATGTTTAGTTTCTTATCTACTAATTTTTTAGTAATAACTTCATTGCTAGTCATTTTTTTGAGAAGTGTATTATGATTATAATATCGATAATTCTTTTATAAATTAATTAAAATAAATTGAAAATAAAACAAAAATCAATAACATTATTTAATTTAATTTAATTAAATTTATTTTTCATTTTCCTTATCATTGTATCCAAATTCTTATCAATACCTTTTAAAACTTCCTTACGTTTTTTTACTTCAATCATATTAGTAGAGATACCATTTAAATATGTATCAATATTATCGTTGATTTTCTTAGTATAATTATCAACTAGTTCTGTATAATTCTCAGGTTCTGTATTATCATCAAAAAATGTTTCTTTTGACAAGTTCTTATATATTTTACTATCTGTCATATAAAAAATGAATAGCGATATAAGAATACCAATTAAAAGACAAATTATAATGTTGTTATTTTTAATAGAATAATCAGTCATATTTATTTTTATTTAATATATTATTTTACTATTTTCCTAGTTTACTATTTTCCTATTTTACTATTTTCCTATTTTACTATATTATTATATTATTTTAACAAGTGCGTTCTCTACCAGATGTCTGCCATCTCTGATAATTACTAAGATTACAAGGTTCAACAGAAATATCACCATTCTTATCTAATGTTAAACATTCATTCGCAGCAGCTTCATCATTTCTAGCAGGATTAATAACATAAAATGGCGTTGATACACTAGAGAATTCTGCTTCTTTAATCTTATCACTATCATATTTAATAGCATCATTGTAATCTGGAAGATTTGCTATTTTTCTAATATTAAATTGTTGGTTCTTTAAATTCAACTGACAGTTAGTTGTTCCATAGTCTGGTAATGGGTCTCCATTACTATCTAATGTATAATTACTATACATACAACCCTCATTTAAAAATAGATTATATGTACTTCCCTTTGTTATAGCACTAGTTCCATTATTATTAACTAGTTCATTACCAGACATTTCATTAGATGTTGTTATATTACATTTATTTTGTTTAGCATCATTAGTCATCATATAAGTAGCACCCGTACATTTATTCATTAAATTACATTTATTAAAACATTGTTCCTCTGACAAACCAGTAAGTTTTAAATCTGTATTATCCGTACTAGAGGGAACATATTTGGCACTATCCTTTGACGTATATGTTCTCTTAACATTAAGACCACGACCGAATAATGGGTTATATATACTTAAAAATTCACGGTCTATATTTGTCATAATATTTTTACTTCTTGATAATACTTGTAATCTTTGTAATTCAGCTTCTATCTCAGCCAGTTTATGTTCCTGAATTGAATGGTCTAAATTATGCTGATGTTCTGAGAAATCAGATGTTTTATCTATTATCATTTTCTCCACAGTTTCGTGTAATTTATGTAATGCTTTAACATCTTTCACCTTTATTTCACTCTTCTTCTCTTTTACAAACTTTGTTAAATCATTAATTTTGTCTAACTGATTTCTTAGACGACCCATAATAGCAACATCGGCTTTAGTTGGGTCTGGTTTAGTAGTAGTTGGTTCTGTTTTAGTTGTATCATCACCATCTTGGACGGGTTTTGTACTAACTGGGACAGTAGATGTAGTTGGTTTAACCATATCTTTCATTTCAATAAGATGGGACATCTCATATAGGTCAGATGTTGTTCTACCTGATACTGAACCATTTGTATAAACAGCACCAATATAACCTTTGAAAAACCCTGATGCTTCTTTATGATGAGAAGTTCCTAATAGGATTGTATTTGTTTTCCCTAGATTATCAATATAAATTGTATCATATGTAATACCATCAATATTAATAGTAATATTTGTTTTTGTTTTATTACCAACACCCAATGGGTCTCCTAGTTTATAAATAAATGCTAACTGATGGGTATTATCATTTGACCTGTTTGGCATTAATAATGTTTTTTTCAATCCACTATCATCAATTACTTTAATGTTATTACCTTCTTTGTGTATTGTTAAATGGTCTGTTGATACTAATGGACCATCTAGTCCTTTGAATACACAAACTAGACCATAGTTTGTATAGTCTAGGTCTTGTATTGAAATGTATGAACTAGTGCCATTTAGTAAATACATTGTCTTTTTGTGGTCTTCTCTAACATATTTGCCACTTAATATGGCTCTTTTATCTATATTAGATAGAATTACTTTGGCATCTGATTTTGGATTTCCTAGTAAATATTTAAATAAATTATTCATACTTTTAATGTTTTTATAATAAGGATTGCCTATATTAAATTAGATATAGAGATTATTTAGAAAAATGTTATTTACAAAAATTTAAAATTATTTATTAATAAAATATATGATAAATTATATTTATACACCTTTATACATAATGTAGTGTAAAGCAAAGTATGGTTGCATATTGTTATGTGGGACGGTTTCATATACAATTTTACCGTCTTTGTCTGCTATCCAATTTCCATCAGCATCTTTAACTTCTCTACCACCAGTATGTTTTACATAAGGAAACGGAAGTGTTTGTCCTTTATAATAATTAGCACCCTGACCTCCTGTATTTGATGCTGTTAGAGCATAAAAAGTGGTTGATGAAGGTGAATGATCATTTCCTTGATACTGACTTCTGTAAATATCGTGTCCATGACTAGGCATTTCCTCTCCACTCAACACGTGTTCCATTTCACCAGCTTTTTCCTTAAAAGCAAAGAACTTATCTTGTGTTTTACCATTTTCTTCAGCACTATATTGACCAACACCAACAACTGTTCTACCTCTTAAGTCTGGTGTATCATTTGTGCCATCACATTTTACCCAACCAGTTGGTAGTTTAGTAATATCACCATACCAGGATATAATACTTCCTACTGGCATAACAGTTGTTTTAATTAAGTTATTATCACTTTTAAATTCTACATTATCAATGATGAAGTCAGCTGAAGTAGCAACATCACCTTCGAAACCTTCTGTTTTATTATTGCGATTGTATAATAATACTAGAACGACTAATACAGCAACAACAACTAGTAATATTTTGGTATTTTTATCCATTTTTTTATTAACGTTATTAATTAATTAAAACATTTTTTTGTAAATTTTAGTTATCTTATAGTGAATTTTGAAAATTATGAAAAAAATTAAATTATTATAGTGGAGCATATCTACAATTGTCGTAATAGAACCTATCTTGTAGTTCACTTAACTGTGCTCTTAGAGCACGAGACATATACTCATCTGTATCTGGCAATCCATTTTCTTTAATTCTTTTTAGCATTTGTTCATTTGGAGTAAGACCTTTAGTTGGTGCTACTTGTCTTTCAATGAAATTTTGTGATTGTGGTTGTGATTGTGATTGTGATGAAATTCTAATATTAGTTTGTCTTTGTGGGGTATTTAAAGTTGCATCTGTATTGTAAATAATAAGAAGTATTAATACTATAACAGCACCCCCAATAATATATTGATTTACTTGTGAATTCATATTATAATATAATGTAGAAAATTATAGAAAATTATAGAAATCTTTATAAATCTTTATAAATTATCCATACATCATTCTAGCCTTAGCATATCCAGCAGGGTCTTTTATATCTTCTATAGCATATTTCGCTGCTACAAGTTTCTCTGCTAGTTGTTCGAATTTATCTGGCTTTATATCTTTTGGGTCTAATTCACCAGTCTCAACTTTGTATTGATTAACATCATTCATATATTGTTTATATACTCCGTATAAACCAGGGATTTGGTCAATATCATTTAGAATATTAGTCAAATTTAGAGATGGTGGTAAATAACTAACATATTTTGGAATTTCGTGTATTTTAACATAATTACGTAATGCTTCTTGGTCTCCACGTAATAAATTCATAATTAAATTGGTGCTTTTCAATCCACTACCTTTTGGAGTATATTGTAATCTAGTTAATATACTAGATATTTCATCTAGTGCCCTATTTAAATCATTTCCTGTAATAGGTTGTTCTCCTTTGTTTTCTAATCCTAGTAAATAAACACCGCCGTTTTGTACCCTCATCTTCTTATTTCTAATCATTCTGTCGATATCAATATATTTTTGTAGAAAATGTGGTGTATTGACAGTTATTATAAAATGTAAGTGTCTATTATATCTATTGTGTGGCTGATTTTTACAATTATTCTTTTCTAATTTGTCGAGATATTTGATAGCGTTGGGTTTAGAATGTTTTGCCAAATAATCGATTAAATGTATTAAAAATACTTCATTTTGTTGAAGATTATCTTGTTCTGGATTATAATTTAATACTTTTTTCTTTAATGTTTTGCTGGATTTCCTTTTATTATTTCTGATATTATTATTAGTTTTAGTTTTTGTTTTAGTTTTCATTTTATAATTTTATAATTTTGATTTATTCAATATTATAATATATTCATATTTATTCTTACTAAAATTGAATTCGTAATAATTCTAATTTAAAAGGATTACAATATACTATATTATACATCAAATTGTAAATTTCCAAATTATATTTCATACTTTTGGTTAGATACAATAAATATCAAATACCCCTAATTATGGCTTCTATTGAGAAAAAAGAGAAAACTACTCGCAAATCTAATACTAAAGTAAAATCTGATACTAAAGAAAGATATCAAAGTCTCACTTTACTAGAACAGATTAAACATAGACCCGATACTTATATTGGTAGCACTAAAATAGAAAAGGCAAAGCATTCTATTATTGCTACTGATGAGAATGATACTAAATCTATTTGTGAAAAGGAGATTAGAATTGCTCCTGGCTTAATTAGCATAGTTGAGGAAATCATTGTTAATGCCTTTGATAATCATAACCGAATTAAACAAAAACGTGCTAGTGGTGAAAAACTCAAGAAGCAAACATATATAAAAATAAAAATTGACCGTGAAACTAATACAATTTCCGTTGAAAATGATGGAGAAGGTATTGAAGTTTATATGCATCCAAAAGAGAAAATTTATGTTCCCCAGATGGTATTTTTCAAACTATTAACTAGTGAAAACTATGATGATACTGAGGAAAGAACAACTGGTGGTCGTAATGGTTTTGGTGCTAAACTAACAGCCATCTTCAGCAATATATTTTGTATTGAAACTGTTGATAGAACACGTAAAATCAAATATTCCCAAGCCTGTCGTGAAAATATGACTGTGCTTAGCGAACCTAAAATAACAACTAATTATACAAAACCTGCTTATACACGCATAGTATTTACGCCCGATTATTCCAGATTTAATATGGAAGGTATCACAGATGATTTCGCGGCACTTCTAGAAAAACGTGCTTATGACTTAGTAGCGTGTAGCCACGGAGAATTAAAAGTATTTTTCAATGATATTGAATTAAATGCGAAAGATATTAATGATTATATATCATTGTATATTGGTGATACTGACCGTATTTATAAGAAAGTGAATGACCGTTGGGCGATTGGTGCTGCGGTAAGTCCTAGTTTAAATTTTCGTCAAGTATCATTTGTAAATGGTATTAATACTAGTATTGGAGGTAAGCACGTTGATTATATTACAAAACAAATTACTAGTAAAATGGCGAAATATATTATGACAAAAAAAAAGATTGATGTTAAAGAAAATTTTATTAAGGATAATATGATGGTATTTGTAATTAGCACAATTGTCAATCCATCATTTAGTAGCCAAACTAAGGAAATGTTGAAAACAACCCCGAAGGAATTTGGTAGCATTTGCGAAGTGCCTGATGAACTAATTATTAAATTGGCTAACTATGGTGTGATGGAAAGGGCTATTTCACGTAATGAATTCCAGGATAAGCAACTTCTTAAGAAAACAGATGGTAAAAAGAAGTCTTCTCTGCTAGGTATTGATAAATTATATGATGCTGGATATGCTGGAACTAAACGGTCTAGTGAATGTTGTCTTATCCTAACAGAGGGAGATTCGGCTAAAGCGACTGCTATGGCTGGTATTAGTGTAATTCCAGATGGTAATAACAAATTCGGCATATTCCCATTGAGGGGCAAAATGTTGAATACTCGTGATAAGGATAATAAAACTATTTCACAGAATACCGAGGTAGGTTATATTAAAGAAATCCTAGCATTGGAAGAGGGTAAAAACTATGAAAATACATCAACCCTACGATATGGAAGTATTATGATTATGACAGACCAGGACTTGGACGGTTCCCATATTAAAGGTCTTTTGATGAATTTCCTTAGTCGGTGGTCATCTTTAATCAAACTAGACGGCTTTATCACTTCGCTTTTAACACCTATTGTTAAGGCTACAAAGGGTAAGAGCGTTCATAGTTTCTATACATTACAGGACTTTGAAAAATGGCATATTGACAATTCAAAAGGTTGGCATATCAAATATTATAAGGGGTTGGGGACTAGCACACCGAAAGAAGCCCGTGAATATTTCCAGAACTTTAAAAAGGTGACATATATTTGGGACGAAAAATCATTAGAGACCCTAGATATGGCATTTAATAGCAAACGTTCTGATGATAGAAAAATATGGCTAGGCTCTCACGACCCTAATTTAATATTGGATATCGGACAAGCGAATGTATCCTTTACCGATTTCGTTAATAAAGATTTAATTCATTTTAGCAGATATGATTTGAAAAGGAGTGTTCCCGCATTGGACGGTTTGAAGCCTTCTACTAGGAAAATATTGTTCTGTTCTAACAAACGTCATTTGAAGTCGGATATTAGGGTAGCCCAATTTTCAGGTTATATTAGTGAACATGGTGCGTATCATCACGGTGAAATCAGTTTACAAGAGGCTATCATTGGTATGGCACAGAATTTCTGTGGTGCGAATAATATTAATTTGTTAGTTCCGAGTGGTCAATTTGGTTCTAGATTACAGGGTGGTAAAGACCATGCCGCATCTAGGTATATCCAAACACACTTATCCCCCATTACTAATATTATATTTGATAGTAGAGATGAACCATTGTATAAATACGCAGTAGATGATGATGGCAATTCGGTGGAACCAGTTATGTATTTACCTATTGTTCCAATGGGATTAATAAATGGGTGTAATGCTGGTATTGGTACTGGTTGGGCATGTTCTATTCCACATTATCATCCGATGGATGTTGTTAAGAATGTCAAGTTAATGTTAAATGGTGGAGAACCTGTAGAAATGATGCCGTGGTATCGTGGTTTCAAAGGTTCATTTGTTAGATTAGGTAATATGAGTTGGTTTTGTAGAGGTTGCTATTCTTTAGTAGGTTCTAATACTATTATTGTAACAGAATTACCAATTG
>Ga0181597_10003405_pt1 | contig 16537 bp, 13 predicted proteins | sample 041ome_5_FD_148647 | JGI IMG/M metagenome (GOLD analysis project Ga0181597, IMG submission 148647) | Coastal salt marsh microbial communities from the Groves Creek Marsh, Skidaway Island, Georgia - 041403US metaG (spades assembly) | ecosystem: Environmental > Aquatic > Marine > Intertidal zone... | reverse complement strand
GCTCTTGGCTCACATGATGAACTGGGAAATCAACATTTCTTCGGAACTCGTTGACAACTCTCCCGGTCTCAGAGTCAGTTCCGTCTTCCGCAACGATCACCTCATAGGGATTCTGCACTTGCCTCGCGTAACCAGCAAGCACCTTTTCCAGATAGCTGGCTTGATTATGCGTGATGATGATCACACTGATTTTCATGAAAGCTTTCCACTTCAAGCGGAAACAGCAGAATCGAACGCGAGCGTCGATTGAGTGCAAGCCAAATCGTGTTTAGGTTTCTGTTCTCTGAATCTCGTTTCCATCGATGGAATGACCTTCGCAAAAAAGCGGCCTCAGGTATTCGATTTTGCAGACTATAGGCTGGATATCTGGTTTTTGCAAATCGATGCGGGGGCTATTGGGCTTCGTCAGTTCTATGATTCAAACTCTAAATTGCGATCAAGCAGAAACAGGGATTCGGCCCCATTTGGAATACAGCACCGGCAGAACCAGCAGGTTCATGATGGTGGATGTCGTCAGACCACTCAGAATCACGGTACATTGAGCCCCGAAGTCATCATGATTCTGAGAAATTTGCAACTCGCGCTTCGCTCGCCTACGCTGACGGTTTCAGAATCATCGACCTGAGAGTATGACAGTGAAACTTCAATATTGTTTTGTCTAATGACAGGAGCGGGCTTTGGAAAATTATGGCTGGATCTCAGGTGTCATATTGACGCTGGAATTGATCTTTATCGCTCGAGTCATCATTCGTCCGCATCGATCCCCCGCGTCGCGCATCGCATGGGTCGTCGTGATCGGAGCGATCCCTTTTGTGGGTATTTTGGCGTATTTGTTGTTTGGCGAAACGAACATCGGGTACCGCAGCAGGCAACGCGTTCTCCAGGTTCAGGCAAAGCTGCGATCCTTTGAGGTTTCTGAAGAAGACACGACGGCCCGACTTCAGAAAATTCCCGAGGAATATCAAACTCTCTTTCGGACCGCGGGATCGATTTCGGGGTTCCCGGTGGTGGAAGGAAACACGGGGAAACTGTTCTCTGATTCCAACGAATCAATCAAAAGCATGATCGCCGATATTGATGCCGCCAAAGAACACGTACATATCGTGTTCTATATCTGGTTGACTGATAATAATGGTTGCCGCATGGTCGATGCTCTGGTCCGTGCGACCGAGCGAGGTGTCACTTGCCGTGTGATCGTCGACGAAATGGGATCGCGCGATCTGATTCAATCAGAGCAGTGGACGAAAATGAAGTCGGCGGGAATTTTTGTCGAGACTGCATTGCCAATTGGTAATCTCTTTTTGAAACCTCTGAGAGGACGCATTGATCTCCGCAACCATCGCAAGATCGTGGTCATCGATGACTGGATCACCTACTGCGGCAGTCAAAACTGTGCCGACCCGGAATTTCGAGTGAAACCCAAATATGCTCCGTGGGTCGATGCCGTCATCCGTTTTGAAGGCCCCATTGCGCAGCAGAATCAACACTTGTTTGCCAGCGATTGGATGACGGTTAACAATCAAGATCTGAGCGACATCATCTCACAACCGTTGCGTGAAAGTCATGGAGAGATCATCGCCCAGGCATTCGGAACTGGCCCGACCGTTCGGGATGCGGCGATGTCAGAGATGTTTGTCTCTCTGATGTATGCGGCCCGGGAGGATCTGATGATCACGACACCCTACTATGTCCCGGATGAGTCGATGCAACACACAATACGAGCGGCAGCGCATCGGGGAGTCAATACCACCATCATTTTCCCAGCCAAGAACGATTCTCGCATCGTGGCTGCCGCCAGCGAAAGTTACTATCCCGAATTGCTCGATGCGGGTGTGAAAGTGTTCGAGTATTCGGGCGGATTGTTGCATACCAAATCGATGACTCTCGATGGCTGCGTGACGTTGATCGGTTCGGCGAATCTCGATCGTCGCAGTTTCGAATTAAATTACGAAAACAATATTCTATGCTACGACGCCAACATCACCAGGGATGTTCGGCAGTTGCAGATGCATTAATTGTCGCAGTCTGATCCCGTTACTGAAGAGATGATTGCAGAATGGTCTTTGTTTGATCGGCTTTGGAGAAACACGATCGCAATGCTGGGGCCACTTTTATAGATACAATTCAATTACAAGTTGATCATGGTAACTCAAAATTCAGATTCCACGTCAATTATGAGATTGCCGAGTCATCCTTGTAGTCGCATTTGATGTACGATATGCGGATCACCAATCATACTCACCTCGGAGAAGTCTGATGAATTCCAAGTCGCTCGTACTCTCGTGTTTATTGGTCTGTGGAGCACTTTTTGTCTCTGAATTACCTGCCGCCGAAAAGCCCTGCCCCGCCAATGGCAAACTGAAAATATTCATTGTCTCGGGACAGTCCAATATGGTTGGCTTTGGACAGGTGGAAGGAGAGACCGGAACGATGGAATCGTATGTGAAAAGTCATCCGAAAGCGTACGGTCATCTTGTCAACAAAAGTGGTCAGCCTGTCGTGCGGGATGACGTCTGGGTTGTGAATTTGTCCTACCAGGACAAAGAGAAAATGGATTGGCTGACGACAGGATTTGGAGCCAGTGAAGAGCATATCGGGCCGGAGTACGGCTTTGGATTCGTGCTGGGTGACTACTATGAGGATCCCGTGCTGATTATTAAGTCGGCTTGGGGCGGCCGGTCGCTTTTTCACAATTTTCTGTCACCCAGCTCGGCAGACTATCCGACTCCCAAAAAAGATGGAGACAAGGGATTTCAGTACGCCGAGGTGATCCGGCACGTTCAGGAGATCACCGGCAACTTGAAAAAGTACTATCCCGAATATTCCGGGAAGGGATATGAGATTGTCGGCTTCGGCTGGCATCAAGGTTGGAATGATCGCATCAGTCAACCAGCCGTCGATGTGTACGAAGAGAACATGGTCAACTTTGTGATCGACATGCGGAAAGATCTGAAAATTGACAAGCTTCCCTTTGTGATTGCCAATACGGGCATGGGCGGCTGGGATAATCCTCCCCGATATAAGGCGAAGGTTGAAAAACTGATGGAAGCTCAGTTGGCCCTCAGTGATGCCGACAAGTATCCGCAGTTTGAGGGCAATGTGGCGGGTGTCGAGACTCGCGACTTTCAACGGACAACGGAAGAGTCTCCCTCCAAGCAGGAATATCATTGGAATCGCAACTGGGAGACCTATTACCTGATCGGTAAATCGATGGGAGAGGCCATGATCGAGTTGGTTGAATGATAAGCTACGCTCAATTTTTGTAGGTCAGGGGCCTGCCTGACGAAAGTAGCAGTTGATGCCCTACGATGTTTCCGGACACAGTCTCAGTCCCAAAGCATTCCGCGCATCAAAAAACGTCCGGTCACACATCGCAACCGAACGTCGGGGCATTGACAAATTCAACAGAAACTTACTCCTGACTGACCGCAACTGACGGCGAACCATTCTGGACAGCCGGGTCGAGATCGAACCGGTCCAGATTCATCACCTTGTTCCACGCCGCCACGAAATCCTTCACGAACTTCGCTTCTCCATCTTCACTGGCGTAAACTTCCGAGATGGCTCGCAATTGTGAATTCGAGCCGAAAATCAGATCGACAGAACTGGCGGTCCATTTGACCTTCCCCGTCTCGCGATCTTTTCCTTCAAAGAAGTATTCACACATCGGAGAGACTTGCCACTCGGTGTTCATATCCAAAAGGTTGACGAAAAAGTCGTTGGTCAATGTTCCAGGACTTTCGGTGAAGACACCCATTTCCGGCATGCTGACATTCGTCTCCAACACTCGCATTCCTCCTAACAACGTGGTCATCTCGGGAGCCGTCAGTGTGAGCATGTTGGCACGATCAACCAGCATCTCTTCCACCGGTCGGTCGAGTCCATGCGTGAAGTAGTTTCGGAAGCCGTCCGCTTTCGGTTCAAGATAGGTGAATGATTCCACGTCGGTCATTTCCTGGGTGGCGTCGGTCCGTCCGGGAGCGAATGGAACCTGAATGTCATGTCCCGCTTTCCTGGCGGCCTGTTCGACACCCACGCATCCTCCCAGCACAATCACATCGGCAAGAGAAACCTGTTTGCCACCGGAGAGCGTCTTGTTGAAATCGGTCTGGATTTCTTCCAGCTTCGACAGGACTTCTTCCAATCTCGCCGGACTATTGACAACCCAGTCTTTCTGGGGTGCCAGGCGAATTCGTGCACCGTTCGCTCCACCACGATTGTCTGTCCCACGGAATGTGGAGGCGGATGCCCACGCGGTCGAGACCAATTGCGAGATCGACAGGTCGGAATCAGCGATCTTTTTCTTGAGAGCGGCGATGTCTTTTTCGTCAATCAAGGCATGATCGACCGCCGGGATCGGGTCTTGCCACAATTGTGGTTCGGGAACTTCTGGTCCCAGCAATCGTGAGACCGGTCCCATATCGCGGTGAGTCAGCTTGTACCACGCTTTGGCGAAGGCACGAGCGAACTGCTCCGGGTTTTCGTGGAAGCGTTTGGAGATTTTCGCGTACGCCGGATCCATCTTCAGTGCCAAGTCGGTGGTAAACATCATCGGAGCATGAGTCTTCGATGGATCGTGTGCATCGGGAACCGTTCCTTTTGCAGCGTCTGCTTTTGGTGTCCACTGCCAGGCACCGGCGGGACTTTTTGTTTGTTCCCATTCGTAAGTGAACAGATTTGTGAAATAGCCGTTGGACCATTGAGTCGGGGTTGTTGTCCAGGCACCTTCCAAGCCGCTGGTAATGGTATCGCCGGCATTGCCCTTGCCGAATTTGTTTTTCCAGCCCAACCCCTGTTCTGCGATGCTGGCACCTTCGGGAGCCGGGCCGACATTCCCTTCAGGACTGGCTGCACCGTGAGCTTTGCCGAAGGTGTGTCCACCCGCGATCAAGGCCACCGTCTCTTCGTCATTCATGGCCATGCGACCAAATGTTTCACGGATATCAACAGCGGCAGCGAGAGGATCGGGCTTGCCATTGGGGCCTTCAGGATTGACGTAGATCAAACCCATTTGCACGGCAGCGAGAGGGTTTTCGAGTTCGCGATCACCACTGTATCGCTTGTCCCCCAGCCATTCGGTTTCTGGTCCCCAGTAGACATCTTTCTGAGGTTCCCAGACATCGGCACGTCCTCCCGCAAAGCCAAATGTCTCGAAGCCCATCGATTCCAAGGCCACGTTACCAGTCAGCAGCATTAAGTCGGCCCACGAAATCTTTTGACCATATTTTTGTTTGATCGGCCAAAGCAAACGACGGGCTTTATCGAGGTTGGCATTGTCGGGCCAACTGTTCAAAGGTGCGAAACGTTGTGTTCCATCGGAGGCGCCGCCGCGACCATCGGTCACGCGATAGGTCCCTGCACTGTGCCAGGCCATGCGAATAAAAAACGGGCCGTAATGACCGTAGTCGGCAGGCCACCAATCCTGAGAGGTCGTCATCAAATCTTTGATGTCTTTTTTCAATGCCGCAAGATCGAGTGTCTGGAATTCTTCCGCATAATTGAAATCCTCACCCAGCGGGTTACTTTTCGCCGAATTCTGATGAAGGATGTCGAGATTGAGCATCTCGGGCCACCAGTCACCATTGGACATCGTTCCGGCTGCTGTGTGTCTTTGAGATGGCGGGCTCAACGGCCCCATTACGGGGCATTTACTCACATCTTCCATGTTTTTCTCCGGGAGAACTGTGGGAAACTCGACTCGGTTTGTCGGTTGTCCAAACGCAGCAGGTGACGTAATTATTAGCGTGCAAATTGCCAGATAACTGGCTCTCATTGATGTCAAAGTCATAAGATTCCCCGGATTGAGCATGTAGTGAGTGGATTGCTGGCCGATCACGAAGTTCAGCCAGATCATTCAAATTTTAGTCAGCATGTTCGATAAGCCTCATGCATTTCTGTACTATTTCCTATGCGTTCGGTGCATTGTAACATATGAGAGCGATGAGATGGAAATTGATCAGTTGCGGTATTTTCTGCGGGTGGCTGAGCGTGGAAACTTCACGCGAGCTGCGAAAGACCTGATGATTTCGCAACCGGCTCTCAGTCGTTCCGTACAAAAGCTGGAAGAGGAACTTGGCCAGCCCGTCTTTGAACGGAAGGGACGCACCCTCGCGTTGACCGATGCTGGCACTTTATTGCAGGCCAGAGCACAACAGATCCTCTCGATCCTTGCGGACACCAAAGCCGAGATCACCGATGACGGACAAAGCGGCGTTGTGAGAGTCGGTGCGATACCGACGATTGCTCCTTACTTCTTGCCCGAAGTCCTCAGTCGTTTTTCTGCCGCCTATCCACAAGCAACGCTCATCGTGCAGGAGAGCACAACCGACTTGTTATTGAAGAGTTGCAAGCAGGGAGAAATTGACTTGGCCATCGTGGCATTACCGATTCAGGCCAAGTATCTGGAAGTCGAGGAGTTATTCCGGGAAGAATTGTTACTGGTCCTGCCTCCCGAACATCCTCTGTGTCGTCAAGAGAAGATTTCTCTGACTGATGTCGAACCATTCCCGTTCGTGCTGCTCGACGAAGCGCATTGCCTGTCAGACAATATCAATTCGTTCTGCCGACAACGTTCATTTCAACCCGTGACGGTCGAACGAACGAGTCAGTTGGCGATGGTGCAGGAACTGGTTTCCTTATCCCACGGCGTCTCGATGATCCCCCAGATGGCCCGCACGCGCGACCAAAGCGACCGTCGCGTTTATCGTTCGCTAAAGAATCCGAAACCGATGCGAACGATTGCCGTCGCGTGGAACCCGTATCGTTTCGAAAGCCGACTGTTAAAAGCGTTCCGGGAATATTTGCATTCGTGAGCAGTTTATAGGGATCGCGCATTAATGCTTGTCACAAAAAAAAACTCGTCCAGTTTTCACCAGACGAGGCTTGAAGCAAATATAATCTTCGACCGCGAGATCACATGTTGATCTCGTAACCTTTGCGGTATTCGCGTGAGAGGAACGAGTTCGCCTGTTCGTCGCCAATGATTTCACGCTTCGCGGGATCCCATTCCAACGCGCGATCCAAGCGAATCGCAATGTTCGAGAGGTGACAGATTTCGAGCATGCGGTTGTGAGTCCAGACATCGGAAATCGGTTGCTTGCGAGACTTCATCCCTTCGATGAAGTTGGCAGTGTGATTTTCACTGACTGGACCGCCGTAAACTTCCTCAATCGCACCTTCCGGTAACGGATTCGATTTGAGATCTTCAACTGGCTTACCGACGATCTTTCCTCGGTTGACGAAGAAGCGACCCTTAGTCCCTTCAAACAAGATGCCGTTATCACCTTCATCGGTGATGAGCATCTCCACGCCGTTCGGCATGTCGGCCTGGATATTGAAATTGGTGGCGATGTTGTATTGGTCATCGACCACCGGATATCCGTCCTTGTACTCCACAGCGAGTTTGTAATTGAGCGGAGTGATTTTACTCGGGCCGGTATCGCCGGCACCAAGTGCCCAACAGGCGATATCCACGTGATGCGCGCCCCAGTCGGTCAGTTTTCCGCCCGAGTATTCGTGCCAGTTACGAAACGAATAATGACAGTTACTATAAAGAGGTACGCCGCCACCGTAACCTTTACGCATTTCCGGTAAGGCTCGATACTCAACTTTGGGAGCGGGTCCGAGCCAGAAATCCCAATCGATTTCTTCGGGAACCGGAGCGACTGGAATCTTCGGCGATGGTCCGAAACCACCGATGCCGCAGGTCACTTTTTTGATGTCACCGATGCGACCACTTTTCACGAGAGCGACGGCTTGCAGGAAGCGTTGTGCCGATTCGGTCCGTTGCATCGTACCGACTTGGAAAACACGACCGGTTTCTTTGACCACTTTTTCGATCAGCTTGCCTTCGGCAATCGTCAACGTCAGCGGTTTCTCGCAATAGACATCTTTGCCGGCAAGCATTGCTTCCACGGCGACTTTGGTGTGCCAGTGATCGGGTGTGGCGATCATGACGGCGTCAATGTCCTTACGGTCGAGAATTTTACGATAGTCGGCGTATGCGTCTGGTTTTTTACCTTGCTTGCTGAGTGCGTTTTCGACGTTTTCACCGAGGACTTTGGAATCCACATCGGCGAGTGCCGCGAAGTCGGCAAACTTGAACGATTTGTTGGTGATGGTCCGACCCTGATTCCGCTGCCCGATCGTGGCAAAGATGGGACGTTCATTGGGCGACTGATAACCTTCCGCCCGATGACCTGTTGAGAGAATGAGTCCAGCCGATCCGGCCGCCATTCCTTTCATAAATTGTCGGCGTGTTGTTTGCTGCGAAGTTGTCATGTGGGAAGCCCTTCTGAAAGCGGGTGTGTGAAAATGAATGGGAACTCAAAAACTGTCACGGCATTTGCCGATAATGATCAGGCTGTCTTCTTTGAACACGAAATTTATTTTACCCGAGCGAGTGTGAAAACTCTATTGAAAATAATTGCTGAGAGAAATGACGCCAAGTTTGTCGATATTTGGCCTGCATAACCCGGTAAATCGTTGGATTGTAGAGAGTCCCCGAAACGGAGCCAGAGTGCCGAATCACTGACCCGGTACGGGCTTGGTTTGCCTCTTGGAAAGTAAATCAATTGCCGTTTACCACTTCTATCTTGTGAACTATATTTCTGCCGCGCAAGACCCAATCTCCCCCTTCGTAATCCCCTATTGACCAGAACGGTCTCTCGATGAGTGCAGTTGTCGAAGCTTTACAATCCGAAAAAATCGAACAGAGTGAACCCGTTCTCGATCAACGATTGGGAAGCCGTCTGGATACGTTGTTGACTGATCGTGGATGGAAGCGTGCCTGTTTCGTATTCCTTTTCTTAGGGGTGGTTGTTCGTCTCGTCCGGTACCTCTTGTGTTTTCCGTTGTGGAATGACGAGATGGCTCTCGTCGAGAATTTTCTGAATCGCGACTGGCTGGGTCTACTTGATCCCCTCAACAATGGACAGGTGGCTCCTGTCTTGTTTATGTGGACAGAATTGGCGATCACGAAAGTGGCCGGTGTTTCGGAATACTCGTTGCGTTTGTTCCCGGTCTCGTGTGCTATCGCGGGACTGTTTCTGTTTTATCATTTTGCCAGCCAATACCTGAAAGGGTTACCACTTTTGATGGCGGTGGCCGTCTTTTCGGTCTCCTATTATCCGATCCGACATTCGGCTGAGGCTAAACCTTACGCAGTTGATAATTTTATCGCCGTGTTGTTGTTAGTCGTCGTCACCCGTTATTGGAAGAGTGGCCAGTTGAAATGGTTGCTGATATTGACAGCAATGACTCCGCTGGCACTCGGATACTCATTCCCTTCGGTTTTCATTCTGGGAGGGATCAGTCTCTCATTGATGATGCCTGCATTTTTCCGAGGCAATTCGAAAGAACGCATTCTGTTTGTCATGTTCAATGTGTGCTTGTTGTCAACATTTCTGTTGATTCATCTCGCTTCCACAAAAGAAAGTTATCAGGTCCAGTTTGATGGGATTATGGGTGTGTATTGGGCGGATGGATTTGTTCCGCTGAATCGACCCTGGATGATCCCGGTCTGGTTTCTCAAAGTTTGTACGAGTTATTGTTTCGAGTTCCCTTTTGGGGGAGACAACGGATCGGCGACTTTGCCTTTTCTTGGTTTGGTTGTTGGTTGTGTTTTCTTTTTCAAACGTCGTCATTCGCAAATTGTCATGCTGGGAGGGGGAGTACTCTTGCTCGCATTGATCGCCTCAGCCATGCAACGATATCCATTTGGTGGGCATGCACGCTTGATGCAATATACGGCACCCTTGGCGTGTCTTTATATTGGTTTAGGGTTTGTCGAGATTCTTCAAATCTGTCGACCCATTAAACTTCGAAAGCAATACGCGATACTTTCTTTGGGAGTTCTGGCAACGATTCCAATGGTTGTTTCGATGAGAGACATCATCAAACCTTACAAACGGATTCACTATCAGCAACATCGCGAAATTGCCCACAGACTGTGGAACACTTCGAAGCCTGAAGATCCCCTGTATTGCTTGATGGAAAGTCCTGACTACGCTCCCACGTGGGAACACTTCCCCTATCGATGTTCTCAGATTATGGAGACACAAGGAGACTTCCTCACTCTGCCCGCCCGGGAAGACCTTGATCCATCAGCAACCTATCGAGCTGTAGTCTGGTACCGTATTCGTGATGCCAAAAAGAGTTTCCCTCGCTGGAAGAAAGATTTAGAACAGCAATTCGTCGTCGATGAACAAGAGACGCTCACGATCAATGCAGCCGAGTACACAGAAACATTTGTTATCTTGAACCTTCAACCTCGCTCCCAGTACACACCCCCAGAGATGACCGCTTCAAAAATGGAACAGGGGCGACTGACTCAGTAGCGAATTTCGAGTGATTCAAACGAGTAATAATTCGCAAATTCTCGCCTTGAAAGGCAAATTAGAAGACTAGCACTTAGCCAGCTTCGCGATTGAATTCATCGATTTGGTCGTTCAAAGTCCACAAGTCGTAGAGCCAACCAATCCCGAGCAGGCCACCAGTCAACATCCAGATCAAGCCGGTTCCCCACTTCTGGAGATAGAAACGGTGTATGCCGAGATAGCCAACAAACGTCAGTAAGATCCATCCGACACTGTAATCAGCGGTACCGGGTACATACGTTCGGTCTGCCTCTCTCTTCATCGAAGGGATGAGGAATAAATCGACGATCCAGCCCACAAACAAAAGACCGAGAGTCAGAAACCAGATCGTTCCACTCACTTTTTTTCCGAAGTAAAAACGATGTGCGCCCATGAATCCGAACACCCATGTCAGGTATCCCATTCCTGTTGAATGAGTTTCTGTAAGGGTTCTTGATGTGGCGCTGTTTCTTGAGTCGCGAGTAATAGTAGCCATGATCGCTCCAATGTGTTGCTCAAAAGGTTGATAGAAGTCATGTGATGACGCTCACTAAAAAAGGCAGGCCCGCAACAAAGTGCGACCTGCCTGCGATCAACAATTCTTGTACTCAAGACGATCGTTGATCATCTGTTGTGAGATCACGGGTTCGATGTCTCTGTTTCTGCTTCTTGTTTAAGTTCAGAGTCATCATCCGTCGAAGGTTCCGGCTCTATGAGATCGTCCACCGTTTCCTTCGTTTCCTCTTTCGCTTCATTAAGCGCTTCGCCTGCCTCGTCGACAAGTTCCTTCGTTTTGGCCTTCGCTGTATCTACCGCTTTCTCTGTTTCTTCTTTAGCGGCATCAAAAGCTTCTTTCGTACTTTCAACAGCTTGATCAGTATCTTCCTTCACTTCCTGCTTGTCGATCGAAATTGAAGCTCGCTCTTCCGAGTCGGCAAACGTCAACCAGCCGACAGCAAATAACGCAGCAACGGCGAGTGCCGAGATAATAAAAGTCTTCATAGTATGTTCCTCTCCTGTAAAACTCAGAAATTGTTTCCGTTCAGAGCAAGTGGTTGGTTAGACGGACTTAGTGGTTCGTCCGGTGAACAGTGAAACCACGAGCAAGACAAGGAACGTCACGAACAGGACCTTGGCAATCCACAGAGAAGTCCCTGCGAGCACGGTGAGCTCCAGCAATCCTGCGATCAATGCGAACAGTAAAAACATGAGTGCCCAGCGTAACATTTGTAGCCTTTCCGCTGACGCAAGCCAGCTTTCTGATAAGTCATGGAATTGTTGATCATTCCGAATCACGGCATCGAAACTTGTCGAATCGTCTCAACGTACATTCGATGATTGTGTTCGGGAGATGTATGAATAGAGTCGCAGACATCGTGCCAAACATCGTTTTCAAGATCTCGTGATGTCCTGTAAACCTCCTACCTTCAGGGACTTACAAACTTCAATGTTTTTTGTTCGAGTGAAGAAAAAATCTCGTCATCTGAACGACGGGCCTGCACACTGACCGATCAGCTGTCACACAAGCAGAAACAAAACCTGCCGCAATATTCTTCTCACAATGCCCTCTTGGAAGCCCGGAGAAATGCGAAGAGACTTCGAGAGCAGTACGGCACCTTCTGGTGGGTTCGTCGCTATCTGGGATGAATCGATGAGCTTTTGTCAGTCGATGAACGGCAACATCGGTGTCGTCGATCGACTTCTTATTTGTTTGTTGAGAAAATGATCGAATCACTACTTGTGATTTGATACGGTAAGACCCTCACAACTTCAGCGCCCGCCCAACGAACCTTATGTAAAGGATGCGTCGATGTCGTCGCCTGATCAATTTTCGCGTCGCGATTTTCTCCAAACATCAGCCCTTGCCTCAGCGGGGCTTTGGGCTCTCACGACCGGTGAGCAAACCGCTTCCGCGAAGCTGCAGAATGATGTCATCGATATCGGCGCTCGGCGAGAGTTGTTCGTGGACCAGTTTCTGATTGAAGATCTGGTCGGCAAAACACGATTGCAACTTCATCATCCCGTCCCTCAAGAAGTTGTCCTCAAACACGACGCTCCGTGGGAAGGGACAGGAAGTGGGTATCATTCTGTCTTTCAGGATGGCGATCGCTATCGCATGTATTACAAAGCCTGGCATCTCGAAGTGTCCGAAAAAAAACTCAACACCGGGCGACATCCACTTTTTCTCTGTTACGCTGAGAGTCAGGATGGCATAACCTGGGAAAAACCGAACCTCGGACTGCATGAATACGAAGGCTCCAAACAGAACAACATCATGGTGACAAGTGGCCCCGTCGGGCCGCTCAATGTCGACGCCGGGCATCCTGCGATTTTCAAAGATGAAAATCCCAACGCTCCCGCTGAAGCGAGATATAAAGCCATCTTTCGTTCGCAAAAACCGAATGGCTTGTTACCCTTCCAGTCACCCGATGGAGTGCATTGGACCCCGATGTCTGACAAACCGACTTTGAGTGGTTTGGGAGCGTTCGATTCGCAGAATCTGGCGTTTTGGGATCCGACAATCGGCAAGTATCGAGCGTATTGGCGCATCTTCACCGCAGGCGTGACCAATGACAAAGAGTGGAAACCCGCAGGCATTCGGGCAATCCGAACCGCTGTCTCAGACGATCTCGTCAATTGGGGGCCACACACCGATCTGACTTACGTCGATTCACCACCCCAACAACTCTATACGAATCAAATCAAACCGTACCATCGTGCTCCCCACCTCTTGGTCGGTTTTCCGACTCGCTATATCGAACGGGGATGGACGGAATCGATGCAGTCGTTGCCCGCGCTCGAACAGCGGAAGATGAGAGCGGCTGCGAGTGAGAGATATGGAACCGCCATCACCGATGCATTGTTTATGTCCAGTCGTGATGGCACTGAATTCCATCGTTGGAATGAGGCGTTCTTACGACCCGGTCCCGAGCGACCTGAAACCTGGCACTACGGGCATCAATATGTCGCCTGGCATCTGGTGGAAACGAAGTCTGCCATGACGGGTGCAGCGGATGAGCTCTCCTTGTATGCCACGGAGAGTTATTGGCACGGCAAGGGGAGCGAGGTCCGGCGATACACGTTACGACTCGACGGATTTGTTTCCGTCAACGGTTCGGCCAATGAAGGCAATGAATTACTGACTAAGCCGATGACGTTTGAAGGTGCGAAACTCTCCTTCAATTTCGCCACATCGGCAGCAGGCAGTTTGAAAGTCGAACTGCAGAAACCGGATGGCTCACCTTACGACGGTTTTGCACTTTCAGAGAGTGATTTGATGTTTGGAGATACGGTCGATCGGACCATCACTTGGGGCGGACAATCCGATGTCAGTCGCCTGCAAGGAAAACCAATTCGCTTGCGGGTTGTGTTGAACGATGCTGACCTGTATTCCTTTCAGTTTACTGCTTGATCATTGTTCTCCCTGATGAGAATGATCGAGATGGTTGGGCGTGCCGGGCCAAATGAACATGATTGAGTAATGACGCCGAATTCTGTTTGCGTGAAATGATTTGACTCGTCCAAGTTACGCGGCTTCAATACAAATCTTTGACAACATCCGAAAACTCCGCTGCGTACACGAACGGGAACGAGACCATGATGTTTTTTCTGCAATTGGTCGGTGCGATCTTTGTCGCATTTATTCTGTTCATTCTGGCAGCGGTGATTTACATCAAATGGAAATTTCGGTCCGCCTTCAGTAAATTCGCAGACCTGCTACAGAATTTGGGAGGAGGTGACATCCCTCCGTTTCGTGTCAAGCTGAAAAAACGAAGCGAGGTTCTTGATGAGGACGACGAAGAAGAAGACTTCCTGAATGACGAAGCCTCTTTTAAACAAAGCTGCGACGAGTTTCTCTCGCTCGGCTTTGACAAAATCGAAGACTATTACATCGAAGACATTCCCTTATCGATGACGGCATACATTGATCGTCAATCTTCTACCTATGGTGTTGTGTACGATCATCCCATGGCGGGTGTCTGGACTGATCTGGTCCGCCGATACGAAGATGGCTCTTCATGGACGTTCGGCAGCAATCAGGACTCGTTGATGGATTATCCCGACAATAAAACCATCAGACATTATCCAGATCTGTCGCTCGCGGAAATGCTGGAGAAATTTCAACAGGAAGCACCGAGTGCAGATACTGTCGTAGTACCCGATCACGAGTTTCCAAAGTTCTTCGAGCGTGCTTATGCCGAAGAAATGGATTGGAGAATCGCACGCGGTGGCGCGACCGAGGCCGAGATTCGTCGGATTGCGGAACGTGATGGCAACGAATGCACGCCCCAAACAATTGATGCAATTCAAATGCAATGGCGGGCAGCAATCTCTGAATTCTATAGCGAGCGTGCTCTCAGACGATTTCGTAAAGAACAGGACTTGTCACGTCGTGAGTGGGAAAACCTGAGTGATGCAGGTGTGGTCGTTCATCAAGAAATGCAGGCCGAAGAAATTCTGCAAGCCTTCGACGAAAATTATTACCCTGGTTCTCCCTTCGAGATGCCGGATGACAGCGATCCCGAATACCAGGACGAGCGTAACAAATGGAATCAACAACTCGACGATATTCGAGAGCAGTTGAAGACAACGCCCCCACAAATGATCATGAAATCTTTGATTGAAACGAGCGACAACAAAGAGGTGGAATGGAAACTGACGGGAGCCGTCGATGCGCCCATTCCGGCAGACATCTGGTTACGCCGGTGGAAAGACGAAGATGACGAGTGGGATGACGACGATGAAGATTGGGATGACGAATAAACATTTATCTTAAGCTTCTCAGGGTCAACAGCGACAAAGAAGGCGGAATAATCGTTAGAGTTCCTTTAATCCAGACTTCACTGCGTATCAAAATTTCAATTTCAATGAGCCCTCGCCCTCCAACGTGACCTATGTTTGGCTTGAAGAGACTAGCGGTTTGTTGAGAGGGCCAACACGATGAAAGACTATTCCGAAACCTGCTTCATCGAAACGTGTGATCGTAACGGAAAAATCTATATTATTCGGGCCAAGCGAGTTGTCATGATCGCGTTTGGCCAAATCCAGAGTTATGGCAAGTGGATTTACAAAACGGTGGAGGGTTTAAGCGTTCGTCCCAGCAGTGTGGACGACACTTTTATGCTCTATCCCGGTAACATCCGCTTGATGCCGATGGAAAAAAATGCGGTAGGCCGCCCAGAAAATGAACCGGCATTCTGAGCGACCGTATTGACAACTTTTCTCACCGCTCGCATCCACTACTTATCCAACTCTTTAATGCGGATATTGCGGAAGCGGTAGGTGGCTCCTTCTTCGCCATGATGCTGAATCGCAATGTAACCACTGGCATCCATGTCGTCTTCATAGTCGGTGGTAACGACGCCGTTCACTTCGATTTTCAGCTTGTTCCCCTTGCAGGTGATGCGGTAGGTGTTCCAACCGTTTCGCTTGAGGGCGTTTTGGACTTCCGGCTTTTTGAAATACTCTTTTGACTCGGCTTCATGTTCGAGGGCTTTTTTATCTTTCGTCCGTCCCGATTGACTGGGCCACAACCATTGACGCCGGCCTTCGTCGTACAATCCACCCGACCAGCGACGTTCAGAACCGTCTACTTCGGCTTGATAGCCGAACACTTTGTTTTTTTCGACATGACATCGGAACATGAACCCTGAATTGGCTTTGCCTTCAGGGAGATGAACGTCGCCTTCGAGGACAAAATCACCGTAAGTCTTTTCAGTCACAAGAAAGAATTTTTTGCTGGCTGACAAATGAATCTCACCGTCCACAACTTTGGCTTCACCCCACTCGTAAGGATTGTTCCAACCTTCCAGATTCTTGCCGTTAAACAGGGGCGTCCATTCTGCGGCAGAGAGTGTGGAGATTGAGCAGAACAGTGTTAACGCAGTGAAGCAAAGTAAGTGGCGAACTTTCATGGAGGTTTATCCTTGGTGTATGGGAGATTCGTTTTTTTGAGAAGTGTTATTGTATCCAGCGGAGCAACAAATGGGGAGCGTGAAGTTGCGAGACGAAAATCTGGATTGAAGAGCCAAAACCCGATTGGATCAGGTACTTCACCCTCCCTTTGGGCATTGGTATCTACACAAGTTTGATCATTCGTTAAATTAGACTGGATGGGATCAAATTACCGCGGATGGAACCGCGTCTGCAAAAACGTTACCTGCAACTGGTGCAGCAACATA
>Ga0181597_10003399_pt1 | contig 16554 bp, 15 predicted proteins | sample 041ome_5_FD_148647 | JGI IMG/M metagenome (GOLD analysis project Ga0181597, IMG submission 148647) | Coastal salt marsh microbial communities from the Groves Creek Marsh, Skidaway Island, Georgia - 041403US metaG (spades assembly) | ecosystem: Environmental > Aquatic > Marine > Intertidal zone... | reverse complement strand
GATTAAAGAACAGTTCTGGTTCACTTGATGGATAACTCTCAGCCGGAAGTACTACCTGCATGCCGTCGAAGAAGGCAGCAAGATAGAAGGTGGCGGTAAGGATGAGGGAAAAAATCCCCGCAGCTACCAGATTCTTGGCCCTCAGACGCTCCCGTATGCCACGCCGAATCAGTGGGTTAATGGCTGAGCTCCTTTCCGGGTAGGCTTGGATTCCAATTCCAGAAACAAGTCCTCGATCTTAGGCTTTTCAATGGCAAAGCCGGAAACGGGCACACCCGCCTCGACGAGCCGGGTGAGTACTTCGGAAGCTTCCTTTTCCCCTCCATCCGTACAAGCTCTCACCTCCGTGCCGTTCCCCCCGGTGTCTTCGAACTGGGAGAGCAAGGGGATGGACGAAATGATTTTCTCTAGGGGAGGGAAGGGTTTGGTAAGCCGAATTTTGAGGAAGTTTTGTTTTTGTCTCGCTTGCGAAATTTCATCGAGGGTTCCAGAAAGCACCATTTTTCCCTTCTGCATGAAACCGAGGGTATCGCAAGTGTCCTCGATTTCGGAAAGCACATGGGAGGAAAGAAGGATGGTTTTGCCATCTCGGGCGAGCGACTTGAGGATATTGCGTAAGTCGATCCGCGACTTCGGATCCAGGTTGGCCGCTGGTTCATCGAGTAGAAGAACGGATGGTTGATGCACAAGAGTCTTGGCGAGCAGGGCTCGCTGGCGCATTCCACGGGAGAGAGTATGACAGAGAGCATGCATGTGTTCTTGTAGTCCAGTGGCGTGGAGGGCGTGTAGAACCTGTGCCTTTTTCTGCTCCCCGTGGAGCCCATAGGCTTCTGCGAAAAGATCGCAAAATTCCCATATTTTTAAGCCTTCATACACGGGTGGGAAGTCCGGCATGTATCCAAGGAAACCTCTGGCCTTTTCGGGTTGGTGCAACACCGATACTCCTTGGACAAGGATCTCGCCGTAGGTCGGTTCAAGCAGGGTGGCGATTGCTTTGATTGCACTGGTTTTTCCGGCACCGTTGGGTCCGATTAGGCCAAAAATAGAACCGGGTTGGACCGAGAAGGACAGTTGATTTACGGCGACGCAATCGCCGTAGTGAATCTTCAGTTCACTGACTTCAATCATGGATTATCGCTCGCACAAGTTCTATTCCGTATAAAATTCTTCAATCGGTCAACTTTTCCTTGAACCAATCGTGAATCATGGGATGATTGAGTATTTAATATGAAATTCATATCTTCTCTTATACTCTCTTTGTTTTTACCCTTTTTACTCACCGCGGAAAAGGCTCTTTTTAACGGCAAAAGTCTCGACGGATGGGATGGAAACCCAGTCCACTGGAGCGTTGAAGACGGGGCGATTGTGGGTGTGAATACCAAAGAAAACCCAACCCGGGGAAACACTTTTCTCATCTGGAAGGGCGGGGAGTTGGGAGATTTCGACCTTACCCTGGAATGCAAGATTGATTCGGGGAACAGTGGGATCCAATACCGAAGCTTTCTTATTCCTGGCAAACAGGACGGATGGCGAATTGGTGGATACCAGGCAGACTTTGAATCAGGTGATAAATATACCGGGATCTGCTACGGCGAAGCTTTTAGGGGAATCCTTTCACTCAGAGGGGATCGTACGACTTTATCTCGTGACAACTCTGGAAAGCTAACCAAGACCATTGAAAAGATTGGTGACCCTGCAAAATTAGGACTAGCTGTTAAGAAAGGGGAATGGAATGAATATCGGATCGTTGCGGAAGGGTTTCGATTTGAACATTTTGTGAATGGGAAAAAAATGTGTGAGTTAATCGACAAGGATGCATCCCAAAGGAAATCCTCCGGTCTTCTTGCTCTTCAGGTACATGCCGGTCCGCCCATGAAGGTGTACTTCCGAAACATCAAGCTTAAGTAGCCGGATTTCTGACTTTAGGTCATTTCCATATTTAGTTGCCAAGGGGAAGCGAAGAATAAAATAAAGGGTTGTGAGTCTACTTGCTTCACAATCAAAAATAATCATTGCTGGTGGAAGCGGGTTTTTGGGACAGCTTCTTTCAAAATCATTGATCGACCATGGCCATGAGGTAGTTGTTCTCTCGAGGAACCAAAACTCCTCTCTAATTTGCAGTCGCTCAGTTTTTTGGGATGCAAAGCAGATTGATATATGGGTAGAGGAGCTCAATGGGGCTGATGTACTTATTAACCTTACCGGGAAATCAATAGATTGCCGTCATACAAAGAAGAATCGTAAGGAAATCTTGCAGTCCCGGTTGCTTTCAACCCAGGTACTGCGAGAAGCTCTAGCCTCCGTCAACCAACCACCATCATTATGGCTTAATGCCAGCTCAATGGCTTTATATGGCGAATGTTTTGGAGAGCATTCCGCTCATGATGAAAGATCTCCTTCATTATCAACAGGCTTTCTGGAAGATGTTACTTATAAGTGGGAAAAAGAGTTTTTTAAATTTCAATCGAAAGAAGTGCGCCAAATTGCCCTTCGCATAAGTTTTATTTTAGGTTCGCAGAGTGGTGCTTTCCCCTTTTTGAGAAGGTTAACAAAACTGGGTCTTGGTGGTGCTCAGGGCAGTGGTAACCAATGGATGAGCTGGCTTCATCAAGATGACTGGATATCGATAGTTCATTTTCTGATAAACAATAAGCATATTTCTGGCCCGATCAATTTATCTGCCCCGAAACCTCTTACGAATCGAGATTTCATGAAAAGCCTGAGATCTTTGGAGGCACCTTTGGGAATCGGCATTCCTGCTCCTGCAATTGGGGTGAAATTAGGTTGTGCCATTCTGGGTTCTGCGCCTGAACTTGCATTACAAAGCCGTAAAGTAGTTTCTAAAATTCTTCCTGAAAATGATTATCATTTCAAATATTCTTGTGCTGCTGATGCCTTGGCAAATCTCTGTGCATAGGTGCGGTACTTCGCGGTTCTACTTTTGATGTTTGTAAGGATGCAGATGCAAAAAATTAAATCGCTGATTCTCCTTTTGGTAATGGTTGGACCTAATGTGCTTGTCGGAGAAATTATTGATGCGGATGTGATTATTTATGGGGGAACCTCTGCTGCGGTGACGGCAGCTGTTCAGGTTCAAAGAATGGGAAAAAAGGCAGTGGTTGTATCCCCGGATCAAAAAATAGGGGGTATGTCTATTAATGGATTAGGTCGGAATGATACGGGAAAGAAAGATGTAATTGGAGGTATTGCCCGTGAATTTTACCATCGGGTGTGGCGCCATTATCAAAGTCCAGAAGTCTGGAAATGGCAGAGCCTGGAAGAGTTTGGCAATCGTGGACAAGGTTCACCATCGACCGATGGGGAGCAAAGAACCATGTGGGTGTATGAGCCGAAAGTGGCTGAAGAAATTTTTAATTCTTTGATCATTGAAAACAATGTTTCTGTCTTCAAGGGGGAGAGGCTTAACCGAGAAAGCGGAGTCGAAAAAGAAAACGGGAGAATCATTTCTTTCCTTTCTGAATCAGGCAATCGTTTTAAGGGGCGAGTGTTTATCGATTGTACCTACGAGGGAGACCTAATGGCAGCAGCAGGTGTAAGCTATTTTGTAGGCCGTGAAAGCAACAATCGCTATGGAGAAAGGCTCAACGGGGTACAAGTATCCAAAGCGCTCAAAAACCAGTTTGTGAATCGAATTGATCCCTACAAGCAGTATGGAGATCCAAGGAGTGGCCTCCTTGCTCGGATCAGTAACTGGACCCCAATAAAGGACGGAGAGGAGGACGATAAGATTCAGGCTTATAATTTCAGGTTGTGCCTCACTCAAGTAAATGAAAATAGAGTGCCATTTCCTAAGCCTGATTTATACGATCCAAAGCAGTATGAACTTTTACTCAGAACCCTGAATCGAGGATCAAGGCATATCTTCGCTCCTTTTGACCCCATTCCCAATGATAAGACAAATACCAACAACCATGGTTCTTTTTGTATAGATAACATTGGAATGAATTATGATTACCCGCATGCAAGTTATGAGCAACGCAAAGCGATTTTAGCGGAGCACGAGCGTTACCAAAAAGGATATTTCTACTTCCTGGCCAATGATCCCCGGGTTCCTGAAGATGTTCGTTTCGCAATGAGTAAATGGGGTTTAGCGAAGGATGAATTTGTACAGAATGAACATTGGCCTGATCAAATTTATGTTCGGGAGGCTCGCAGAATGATTGGTAAACTGGTGATGAATGAGCACCATTTGGTTGGCCGGAAAAAAGTGCCACGTGTCGTAGGTATTGGGTCATCCACCATAGCCTCTCATAATGTTCAACGGTATGTTGCTCGAGATGATAATGGGAATTCCTTTGTCTTAAATGAGGGAGACTTTCGTGTAGATATGAAAAGTCCCTGTCAAATTTCTTACGATTCATTAGTTCCAAAGAAAGAGGAGTGCACAAATCTGTTGGTCCCAGTATGCCTATCCGCTTCTCATGTAGCATACGGATCGATTAGCAGGGAACCAGTCTTTATGGTGCTGGGACAATCTGCGGCTACTGCTGCTGTGCTTGCATCCGAACTCGATATCGATTTACAATCCTTACCTTATGGCGTTTTCCAGAAGCACTTAGTGGAGGATAACCATGTCCTCGATGCAGCCGAATCAAACCGTTTGAGCAAAGGAGTGGGGCGGGCACCGCAATCGTTCGGGGGTGTTGTCGTGGATGGATCAATGATTCAACTGGAAGGCCAGTGGACAGAAAGCAGTTCTCTTCGTCCCTTTGTCGGCCAATCCTACTTTCATGATGGAAATGGCAGAAAAGGTTTGCTCAGGGCTAAATTTCCTTTTGTTGCCCCGTTGGATGGTCTGCATGAGATCAAAGCTTCCTTCCCTTCTTTTGCGAATCGGACCGGTGGAGTTATGTACGAAGTCACTCACGACGAAGGAACTTCAAAGATTTTGGTCGATCAAAGAAAGCCAAAAGTTAGCGGAGAGCTTTGGCTCTCACTTGGTTCATTTACTTTTACAAAGGGGGAACAGTACTCCGTCACCTTGAGCAATGAAAAGACAGAGGGTTATGTGGTGGTAGACGCTATTCAGGTGATTGGACTATCCGCAGAAAAGAGTGGGGGCTAACTGTCTCTTACTTTTTTGATAGAACTTCAACCATGACAACCTCAGAACTTTATTTCCAATGAACAGGAATTCATTTCTGCGTGCCTTGGTAAGTAGTTTGCCGCTTTTTTATATAAACAAAGCCTTCTCAGCTAACTCACAATTACAAATTGCTGCAATTGGGGTTGGAGGAAAAGGAGGGAGTGACCTCCAGCAACTATCCAGGCATGGGAAACTAATAGCTGCCTGCGATGTATCCAGTAAAAAACTTAATTATGCGTTAAAGAATCATCCTCAAACTGCAAAGTTTTCTGATTACAGAGAAATGATTTCTCACCTGGGTGGACAAATCGATGTATTAAGTATCAGTGCACCTGATCACATTCATGCCCATGCTGCACAATTGGCAATCGATCAGGGGATTCATCTTTTTATTCAAACACCTCTGACACATACAGTCTGGGAGGGTAGGCAAATTCTTGCTGGAGTTCTAAACAAAGAGATTTGTACCCAGATAGGTTTGCAAGGGTGTGCCTCTGACAATTTTAGAAGGGCAGTGGAATTTCTTCGAACCCATGCCCTTGGACAGATTGAAGAAGTTCATGTTTGGACCAATCGCCCCCTTTGGCCACAGGCACCCGAAGTGGACAATCGTCCCGTCGGGTCCGACCCCATTCCTAGCGGGTTGAGTTGGAGTGAGTTTTTGGGACCAGCAATGGAGAGACCCTACCTTGATATTTATCAACCTTACAACTGGAGAGGTTGGCGATCTTTCGGGTGCGGAGCTTTAGGTGATGTTGGCTTGCATTTGATGAATCTTCCCGTGATGGGGTTGCAATTGGATCCACCTCTTCAGGTCGAATGTTTATCGAGGGGGCCGCATAACCTTGAAACTTTTTCCGCTTGGGGAATCGTAAAGTTTGAATTTTTGCACAAAAAGGAGCGGTATACTTTCCCATTACATTGGTATGAAGGAAGGGTAGGGCATCTTGGAAAAGAATCATTGGGCCAACCAAACACACCACCCTTGCATTTATTTAAGGGAAAGAAGCCTTCACCAAGCGGCTGCATCATAAGGGGATCGCAGGGAACCTTGTACTCAACTTCCATTTATGGAAACAATTGGCAGGTTTTTTTGGATAAAAAATGGATGTACCCCGATGAACTTAATTTATCCTTAGCTAGCCTGAAAAGAAATGGCAGAGGGGATGCGGGTATGAAGGATGAATTTGTTCAGTCTATCCGTGCGGGGAAACCTGATTCCTCGTTAGCCAACATATCTTATGCGGCGACGCTTAATGAAATAGCATTGCTCGGAAATACTTCGATTCTGGGAGGAGGGAAATTTGACTGGGATGGACAAAATGGTATTTCCAATCGTGCTGATATCAATGGGTTGCTCACCAAACCCTACCGAAACGGGTGGGGTGTGAAAAAGGTATCAGATAATTAACCTACAGATACATACTGTCGTAAATATCTGCTACTTTACGAATAGCTAAAGCGAAAGCCGCTGTTCTTCTATCCTTAATTTTAGCGTTGGAGAGATGCATCTCTTTGATCTCTTGGTAGGCTTCGCACATAGTGTCCTCAAGGCCTGACCGAACTAGGGTAATTTCATCGGGTCCTTTCATTAGCTCAGCTTTTGCTTTTGGATCCAACGGTTTATCTACGGAGGATTCAATCAATTTTATAATGTTTGCACCCTGGGCTTCGTTGAACCTTCTTTCCATTCTGCCAAATCGAACATGGGAAAGATTTTTTAACCATTCAAAGTAGGAAACGGTAACACCACCAGCATTAAGATAGGCATCCGGTATGATAAAAACTCCTTTTCGATTTAGGATTTGATCAGCATCAAATGTAATCGGACCATTAGCCGCTTCGGCAATTACTTGTGCTTGAATGCGGTCGGCATTCAATTTTGTAATCACCCCTTCCATTGCCGCAGGTATTAAGATGTCACAAGGGCTTTCGAGGACTAAGTTTCCATCTTCGATAAAAGAACCAGATGGAAATCCATGTATTTCCCCATGCTCTAATTTGTATTGGTACACATCTTCTGTGGATAGCCCAGAATCATCAATAATTGCACCGTTACGCTCAATAATACCGATGATTTTTGCTCCGTCCTCCTCTTCGAGAAACTTGGCTGCATGGTAGCCTACGTTCCCAAGCCCTTGAACAATGATCTTTTTCCCTTCCAAGCTTCCAGATAAGCCCGCTTTTTGAACATCATCCTTATGTCTGAAAAATTCTTGGATGCCATATTGTACACCTCTGCCAGTTGCTTCAATCCGCCCTTGCACGCCTCCAAAATGAACTGGTTTGCCGGTGACACAGGCTCTGGCATTTATCTCGTTTGGATGAAGTTGTTGGTATTCATCTGCGATCCAAGACATCATTCTTTGCCCAGTGCCCATATCAGGAGCAGGGACATTTACCCCTGGTCCTAAAAGGCCTCGCTTATCCAGTTCCTGTGCAAATCTGCGGGTGATATGCTCCAATTCTTTCAGGCTGTATTTTTTAGGATCAATACAAAGGGCCCCCTTGGACCCAGCAAAGGGAACATTTACAATAGAGCATTTATAGGTCATCAAGGCAGCTAATGCCTCCACCTCATGCTGGTCAGCAAAGGGAGCATAACGGATACCCCCTTTTGCTGGCAGGGCATGCTCGCTATGGGTTGCCCGCCATCCCGTGAAAATTTCGTAGCCGTCATCGAGCTCAACTCCGAACTTCATCTCACACACTGCATTACAGGTGCGGATTTGGCGAGCTAACCCCTTGGGCAGCTCAAGAGCATTCGCAGCTAAGTCAAAGCTTGCATTGACGCTTTCTAAAAAGGAAAGGTCTTTATTTTTTGTCATGAAAATTTTGTTACCAAAAACTAAAGATCAAGCAATTGATAAAAATAATTTTCGCCATAAAGAAAGCACCAAACCGATGATATAGAAATCGGCTTGGTGCTTTTCGGGATATACCCGAGACTAAGAATTAATCCTTGGGTCGGGCTTCGTTGACTTTCAACGGGCGCCCGGCCATATCAGAACCATTCAAAGCTTCGATAGCTGCATTTCCCTCAGCATTGTCATTCATGGTCACAAAGCCAAAGCCTTTTGATCGGCCAGAGGGCCGTTCCACGATAACGGATGCACGATCCACAGTACCGAATTGTTTAAAGGCGTCAGCAAGGTCTTGGTCGCTAACGGACCAAGGAAGGTTTCCCACATAGATTTCCATAATATTGATTGTCTTTTGATTGATAACTTCGAAGCACAGGAGGCTGGTCTTGGTTACTCGAGTCAACAATCGCAATGTGGTTGCGGGGTTTTATCGGGTACCTCAAATCGCCGAGGCTTGTAAAGTTAGACATCTTGTAACTGAGATTGTTGCAGTGCAATCCCAAAGAGTGCCATTTCATGAATTCATTTTTTTGATTGGTCTGGGAGAGTTACTTCGATTACTTCTTGTTTTATGGTTATTATACGAGAACTCGTTGAATGTACTGTAGAAGATTTAGATCAATTAAACGGGCTTATTCCAATGCTTTCGAAGTCTGCTTCACCACTTACTTTGGAAAAACTGGAAGAGATTCTTCAGTCTTCTTCTACCCATCTTTATGTTGCCGAGCAGGGATCAGAGATTATCGGGATGTTAAGTCTGGTTATTTTCCCTATTCCTACAGGGATAAGAGCATGGATTGAAGATGTGGTGGTTAGCGAGAAGGCAAGGGGGCAAGGTCTGGGTAAGAAATTAACCTTGTATGCTTTGGAGCAGTCCAAGAAGTACAGTGTCGTTTCTGTGGATCTGACCTCCCGCCCATCTCGTGAAATTGCCAATAAACTCTATCAAAATGTTGGTTTTCAAAAGAGGGAAACAAATGTGTATCGTTTCTTAAATGAGTAGTAGATTGGTATTATTTCCGGGCAGTACTTTCTCCCGCTACCTTCTTTTCTTACTCGTTGCTTTAAATATTTTTACTAAGGTTAATTCTGCGGATTCCATTTCGGTTCCTGACCTCTTTTTTTCGATCGATGCTCTTAGCATTGAGCAGAGTGGAATTTCCAAGAAGATTGAGGCAAAATATCCATATTTGCGACAATGGGCAGAGGCACTCAATCAAGATCTCAACAAGTCTTCAGGCATCTATGATGCGATGGGTTTGCAGGAAGAGGACTTTACCCATTTCTCTTTTCGGTTAGATGGTCTGAACTCGATGTATGAGGCTAGTTCAGCGGAGGCAATTCATTTGTCTCAGGTTTACCTGGAAATGAATTTAGGAGCTCAAGCACCTATGGACTTATCGGGCTTTATGAATTGGTTGGATGCAGAATTGGCTGCCCACATAAGGTCGAAGAAAGCGGTAAAGAAAGTGTTGTTCGATCAAGTAATAGATGAGGATCAAGTTCAGTTTACTTTAGACCTCAATGCACTCGAATCTTTAACCGCTGGTGATTCGAAAGATTCAATCTCATTAGATTCAAATTTTTCTGTTCGTATTAGCTTGGATAAGAACCAAACCCATATCAGGGGTTTTCTAACAAACCCTGAAAACTACAAACTTATGGAGTCTAGGAACTTCGAAGAAACTTCGCTTCTTTCCCAGTTATCTCCTGACAGACAGATTTCTTTCTATTTGAGAATACCTCAATCAGTCTACAGTAATTATCTTACGCAAAGCGACGAGGAGAACCTCTTTTCTCCCGTGATCGAAGGAGTGCAGGAAATTGGTGCAGGTGTGAGCTTTACCGACCAATCGATTGTTGTCGAATTTATCATTCATTGTAAGGACAAAGATCATGCAGGTGCCATTCGCTCTCTGTTGGAAGGTTCAATTGGATTTGCAAAGATTGGTCTGATGCAGAAAAATACTCTTTTCGAATCAAGCCTATCTCATTTGTTGGGGCAGCTTGAATTCTCTCAAGAAGATGATCGGGCAAAGGTTTTATTAGATCTTAATCTCACGGAGATGGATGATATAATTTCTTCCCAACTTGAATGGCTGTCTCCACGACCGGGCTTACAAATTTACAAAGACGGACCTAAGTCTCTTACGGGCAAACTCGCACCACCTTTTACAGTGACGCTTTTGGAAGGAAAAGAATTTTCTCTTGCATCCGCAAAAGGGAAAGCGGTGGTTCTCTTCTTTTGGTCTACCTGGTCCAGACCAAGCTTAATGGCTTTACCGATGTTCTCAGCACTTAGAAAAAATCATCCGATCAATGATCTCTCGGTTTTATTGATCAACAAAGATGGCTCGGCAAACGAAATTTCCAAGTACCTAGAAACGCATAACCTTTCGCATTTACCGGTGGGGTTGGATCCCGTTGGGGCAATTGGTAAAAGCTACTTGGTGGATGGATTGCCCCAAACCATTTTGATCAAGCCCAATGGTGAAATAAAAAGGGTTTGGGTCGGATTTTCTCCCTTCCTGGAAAAAGATTTGTTTTATGAAATAAATCAAATCCTTAAAAATGGATCTTTAAATCAAAATCTAAAATAAATTGTCTCAATCTTTCACTCTTAGTCTATCTAGTAGTTGTCCATTCAATATAAACAACGCCAAAAGGAGAACTTAAAGATGATGAAATTTAATGAGTTTCAAAAATACGAGGCCACCCTTCATATTCCTTATGAAAAATACTTCGAGCTGATTTATGAGACAAAATATTTAATAGAAGCAAGACTGGGGACGGATCGTCAGTTTGTGGCCTGCAAGTCTTTTTACGGATGCAATCGTAGAAGTGCTGTAATCAAGGCGAGTGAATGGTACAATTCACATCTCAAAAAAGTTCTTGGGAACCCTCAACATGTTATGTTTATCGACGACCCCTTGCAGGAAGTAACTTACGACGATGACTTTGTTTGCACTGATTTACGCAATAAATATTTAGATGAGAATACAATCAGTCGCCTTTTAGCCGAGTCCCACGGTGATTTAGGGCGCGAAAGCTCAATGCAACCAGATGGGGTACCCTTGGGGAGTGTGAAGCGGTTGCGCAAAAGAAAAAGAAAAGAGGTTCAATTAACTGATAGGCTTTCGCAAACACCTAGCGGTACGATTTACTACAAAATGACTGAAGTGGTTGAAGGGCGAGGGTGTTCTGTCAAGGTTCGGAAAATCAAACTGGCATCGAAATCACTCCTCAAGGCAAAGCGTGAAGTCATTAGGCGTGGTCTGAACAAATTCGAGAAATTTTCTGAAACTAAATTGATTCCTTCCCGTAAGTTTTCTTCGATTAACCAAGCGGCGTAGGCATTCTTTGTGATTTAAATTATCATCCCATGGCTGTCTCCCCCCAAGACCGATCCTCTGAACTGGTTCAACTGATGATGAAGCATCAAAGAAAGTTGTTCGGCTATATCTTGACTTTGGTGCCATCAAGGGCAGACGCTGAGGATATTTTACAGGAAGCAAGTCTTACAATTTGCGAAAAATTTTCCCAATTTGAGAGTGGTACAAATTTTTATTCATGGGCTTGCCAAATTGCTTTTTGGAAAGTCCGTGCTGCCCGAAAAAAATTTGCCACTTCAAAAGTTATTTTCAATGAGGATGTTCTGGAGGTAATCTCACAAACGCGGGTAGAGATGGAAGAAGAATTAGACCACCGACACCACGCCCTTTCCAAATGCCTGCAGAAACTCAATGAGAGGGACAGAAGAATGGTTTTGGTGAGGTATGAATCCGGCCACAATGTAAAAGCAGCAGCTCAAGCGTGCGGACGCACGATACAGGGTGCCTACAAGGCATTAAATCGGATTCGCAAGACTTTACATGACTGCGTAAGCCTTGAGGTAAGCACGGAAAGTCCATAAGTATGAGTTTAAGGGACCAAGATATCATCGAGCTCAACGAACTTTTGGACAAGTTAGTCGAGAACAGCCTGACCTTAGAACAAAAAAAGAGGCTGGAGTCTTGGTTAGAGGGATCTGAAGAAGCAAGAAAGTTCTACATCTCCTACATGGATATGTCTGTCAGTTTAAACCACTACGCAGATGAAACTCTAGGAGAATTGGAAAAGGAGGAGCATCGGAACCCACTCACCAACCTATTTCAATTTGCTCAGGCATGGATGCCTCTTGCTGCTCTCGTTTTATTTGGAGTGTATTTGTATTTTACTCTTCCTGAGTCACAAGTGGATTCGAATAAAAATCAATCGGAGATAGTTGATGTTCGTTCCTTACAGACGAGCGTACCTGAGCAATCTGCTTTACTAGAAAATGAGGTAGTGGCCGTTCTAACCAAATCAGTTGGGTTAAACTGGGACTCCGGGACTACAGAGCGTCCCGATAGGGGAGCATCCCTTAAGTCTGGTGACTTCACTTTTTCGAAAGGTATGGTTCAGTTGGAGTTTATGCAGGGTGCAACGGCAATCCTTGAAGGACCAGTTGAAGCCAAGCTGATTCACAACAACGCCATGGAAATGAAGGTAGGCAAACTGCGTGCCCATGTGCCTCAGGTAGCAGTAGGGTTTTCTGTCGATCTGCCCATGGGCAAAGTGGTTGACTTGGGTACAGACTTTGGAATTGAGGTCGACAAAGAGGGTGCTGCAGAAGTGTATGTATTTCGGGGGAAAGTGAGTTACCAAGGATTTGATATTCAGGGGAATGAAGTTTTCCAAGAGGTGTCAGGTGGCGAGGCGATCTATCTTGATTCCTTTGGCATATTAACACCCCTGGACATGCCATTGGGCACTTTTGCAGGTAGTGCAGATCTCGCTTCCCGTTCTCTTGAAGTTGCGAACAGGAAGCGTTCAGCTTGGGCTAAAATGAGTAAAGAACTAGCCAATAATGAAAATACACTACTGTACTACGATTTTAACTGCAAAGCTTCCTGGTCAAGGATCTTGAAGGATGAAACTCAGAGAAATAACGGGAGCGGTGATGGTGCTGTAATTGGTTGTCAGTGGTCTGAAGGCCGGTGGCCTGGTAAGGGAGCTCTACAATTTTCCAAGAATAATGACCGGGTGTGCCTCAACATCAATAAATCGCTCAAGCAGGCAACCTTGGTAGCTTGGCTGAAGCTGGATAGCTTGAGCACGGAAGGTGCTCCTATTGTGTTTTCCCAACCTAACTTCCGTGGTGCATTGGGATGGTCGGTGAGCTCGCTTGGAAAACTAGTTTTAGAGATCAATTCCGGTGCTCAAGTTGAAAAGTACGAGTCTGCCGTTGCATTCTCGCCCGATCGAATAGGGAAGTGGGTTCATCTTGCCACAAGCTTTGATGGAGAAAAGAAATGGATTACTCATTTTGTGAATGGGCGATCCTTTAGTCGGGAAAGGGTGAGCTTGGCAAAAGCGATATCCCTACGGAAGGGCTTAATTGGTCATTATCAGGCATTTCCCAACCACAACCCAAATTTTTCCATGAAGGGAAGTATTGATGAGTTTGCGATTTTCGACTCTGTATGGGATGAATCAGATATCAGGAAGCTTTTTGAAGTTGGAAACCCAGGAGATGAAATTTTTTCTCAGGATTCGGTTTTTATTCCTTAATTGGATTTATATTTAAAACTTAACTGCAGATAGTGCCTGCAACCCATGTCCCAAGTGTGCTGGATGAATCAGTTCCCGAAGAGCCAACATTTGGGGATCGAAGGAGGAACTTGTTTGAAAAACATTTTGGATCGCTTGTTGGGAGTTTTTCATAAGAAAACTTTCCTGAGTCTGTAGAGAAATATTTTCGAACCCGTACCTGTGCAGTGTTTCTTGCAAATCATCCCAGCACAAATGGCAGGTTATGTCCTTTTCGGTTGGATCCTCAAGCAGGTTGGTGGTCATTTTTTGTTTCCTGTAGGCTCTTGCCGTTCCCTCTGGACGATCATGGAGAATCGTCCTCCGATCTAGCCCGTAATCAAAAGTAATAAATACCCCCATCCATTGGTCTTGGGAAAGTAAGCGGTTCATACTTTCAATAGAACCTGAGGGCCAATCGATTAGGTAACCATTTGGTGCAGAGGTGGGTAACGGGCGAGGATGAGAGTTTAATTTTTCTTTTTTTATTTCGATCAGTTGGCCGTCTTGCTCTCCAACAAACACTTCCGCCCATTTTGATTGATCTTCAACAAATTGAAACCTCTGAAACGGTTGAGCATCCAACCACTCGTTGCTGTAAACCACTGATTTACTGGGAATTTTGATCGGATCTCCTAGGCGGATGATTCGATGTTCGAAGAAGGGTTGTTGGATTCCATCGAAAATAGAGGAATTTGGTTCAGCACCAATTTCAACAAAGGTATATTCATCAGGATTTCGATTCCCGAGTAAATGCAGGGATGCATTCAGGATCAGTTCTCCCCAAAGCGACCCGAGGGATGTGGATGTATAAAAATCGTTTTCCATCCCTTTCCCTACACGTATTTTTTTCTTTTGATAGTAGCCATGATCAGGGTCATAGAGAGCCCAACTCAAAAACTCATTAAAAGGCATACTGTCACGGTCCGCCAAAATCTTCTTAAATGATTTTAAGATAATTGATGAAAGCTTTGGCGTTGTTAGTCCCATAGGCTTTGAGTAATTTGTTTTCGGTGAAACTCAAGCATGCTCTTTTATGATTCTGGGAATAGAAAGTTCCTGTGACGAGTCTGCTATGGCTCTTTACCACCCTGAGAAAGGTATTGTGGGTGAATGGGTGCATTCACAAATGCAACAACATTCGCAGTATGGTGGTGTTGTTCCAGACTTGGCGGTACGACAACATCTTGAACATTTTTTTCCTATTCTGGAACTTCTTCGTGAAAGCCCTCACCCGACCAATGAGATATCTGAAATCGCTGTAACTTGCGGGCCTGGGTTGGTTGGTTGCCTCGGGGTGGGGCTAAGCATTGCCAAAACTTTGGGCGAACTGTGGAGCCTGCCCGTCTATGGGGTGAACCATTTGCGTGGTCACGCCTTCTCCCCCTTCCTGGGGTTGGAGGCTGAGGAGAGGCAGTGGAGAGAAATACTTCCTCATCTAGGTTTGTTGGTTTCAGGGGGCAATACCCTGCTTTTTGAAATCAATTTGAATAGAGATATTCATATCATTGGCCGGACCATGGACGATGCTGCAGGTGAAGCACTTGATAAGGGGGCTAAGCTTCTGGGCATTGCATATCCTGGAGGTGCTGAGCTTGAAAAATTTGCTGGTGATGGAAACGCAAAGGCTTTCGCTTTTCCGAGGGCTTTTAAAAATAACGAAGCGAGTGATTTTAGCTTTTCGGGACTCAAGACTAGCCTCCTGTACCAATTACAAAAAATGGATGCGGGTGAGATTGAAGATCGATATTCGGATTTATGTGCTTCATATCAGGAAGCAGCGGTAGATCAATTAGCCAAAAAATGCAGTTTTTTTATCGGCAAAAAGAATTACAAAACTTTTGGTCTCTCTGGTGGTGTGGCCAACAACCAATCCCTCCGAAATCGTTTGCATGAAGTCTGTACTGCAGAAAATTTAAAATTTTATGCAGCAGACAAGAAGTACACTGGTGATAATGCAGCGATGATAGCGTTTGCTGCGTACCTGGACCATGATGGATTATGGCCGAATGAAGACGGAGAATTGAATTTTAATCCTAGTTTAAAGTTAGATAGTTTGCCCAAGTGAGAGGGGAGAAAATAATGATGCCTTTCTTGCCAGACAGCCAACTTATCTTTACAGATAGTAATTTGTATGATTTCTGATCCCAACGCACCTAAAAAGCTCTCTAAAAATGAGGGCATCAAAGAACGCAGTGACTTTCTTCGTGGAACGATTCTTGAAAGTCTTTCCGACGAGTCCACAGGTTCAATCTCCGCAGATGATGCTCAACTTACCAAGTTTCATGGTACTTACCTGCAGGACGATCGTGATCTACGGGCATCGCTCATCAAAGAGAAGAAGGAGAAAGCTTTTTCTTTCATGATCCGCATTCGTGTGCCTGGCGGAGTTTGCACACCAGCCCAGTGGTTAGGGATTGATAAATTAGCTGACAAATTTGGTGAAAGCTCTCTGAAGCTTACCACTCGGCAAGCATTCCAACTTTACGGAATTCTTAAAAAGAACCTAAAGCAAACCATGAAGGAGATTAACGACACCCTTCTGGATACTCTGGCTGCTTGTGGGGATGTGAATCGGAATGTAATGTCACCTGCAAACCCTTTCGAATCGAAGTTGCATCAACAGGCCCTTGAAGTAGCCCAAAAGATACACGATCATCTCACCCCGAAAACATCTTCTTATGCAGAAATTTGGCTGGATGGCGAAAAGAAGAATACCATCGGAGAGGAGGAACCAATTTATGGGAAAACCTACCTCCCTCGGAAATTCAAGATAGCTGTGGCATTGCCCCCGAGGAATGATGTCGATGTTTTCTCCAATTGCCTCGGTTTTGTGGGTATCCCAGACGGGGATCGAGTGGTCGGGTACAATGTACTCGTCGGGGGAGGTTTGGGCATGACTCATGGAAAAACTGCTACCTACCCAAGACTCGCTGATGTCATTGGTTTTTGTTCTCCGGATCAAGTCGTCCA
>Ga0181597_10003397_pt1 | contig 16556 bp, 10 predicted proteins | sample 041ome_5_FD_148647 | JGI IMG/M metagenome (GOLD analysis project Ga0181597, IMG submission 148647) | Coastal salt marsh microbial communities from the Groves Creek Marsh, Skidaway Island, Georgia - 041403US metaG (spades assembly) | ecosystem: Environmental > Aquatic > Marine > Intertidal zone... | reverse complement strand
ATATGTTTTGTGCAGTAAATTTATTTGCGTTTTCAAGCCTATGATATTTGTAGTGCACGTCGTATGGGTACGCTGAGTCCATCGTCATAGACGTTCTCGCGCGTGTACCCGGGTACACATGTCGTCGTCGCGCGCCTGGTGTCGTTGACCAACGTCGTCGTCATTGCCGGCTGATCCGGCGCCGTCGTCGTCGCCGCCGCCATGCGTCGCACGGGTTCGATGCAAGACGTCAAAGCGTTCGTGAAGCACTTCCCCGAACACCTCTCATGGCGCGCCGAACGCGAATCCTTTGCGCACGAAGCGGCGCAGTACGCGCTCTGGGTGCCATTCGCGCTCGGCGCGAACAAGCTCGGGTTTGAAACGCTCTCGTACCTGTTCGCGACGTGGTTCGTGCTCGGCGAGGCGATGTTGCTGTACATGCACGCGAGCAAGTCAAAGGTGCTGAGAGCGCTGCGATGGTGGCACGTGGTGGGCGCGATCGCGGTCGCCGCCTCGGTGGCTGGGGTGCCGGTGCGACGCACGTTTGGGCGTTTCGTGCTCGAGTATGTGTTTTTTGGCGCCCTCGTCATGGCGTGCGTGTTTCCGTTGATACCCAAGGCGTTCCGTCACGATGTACCGGATATGATTTATGCCTTGGGGTTCTTGAAAAAGAAAAAGGAGTCGACGGATTAGATTGATGATTAGTAGACGACGGGTGGATGGTCGCGAGCGGCGCTTTCGTCCAAGAAGAATAATTAATTATTAGACTTTTGTAAACTACTACTACTACGGTACTGCTAGTTCTACTACTTGTACTACTACTACTACTATTTGTTGTTGTTCTCGGCGACGGCGGCGGTAGACGCCACGAGCAACTCCTCCGCGCGCTTCAACGCCAACGCGTCGGTGAACTCATCCAGCAGAAATCCATCCATGAGCGCCTTGACGTCTGACACCGTCACATCCCCAACTCGATGATCTTTCACGCGCCCTTGCGCGAAATTATACGTCCGAATTCTTTCGCTTCGATCGGCGCTACCAATCAGCGAGCTTCGCAACTCTGAACGTTCCTTTGCGAGCTTTTCGCGTTCCAATTCGTACAGCCGCGCGCGAAGCACGCTAAACGCCTTGGCTTTATTTTTATGCTGCGACCGCTCGTCTTGAATGACGACGGTGATGCCCGATGGAATGTGCGTCAATCGCACGGCGCTATTCGTGGTGTTTACGTGCTGCCCACCGGCGCCGCTGGCGCGCATGGTGTCAATGCGCACGTCTTCATCGCGTAGGTCCACGTCGACGTCTTCGGCGTGCGGCAACACGGCGACAGACGCCGTGCTCGTGTGCACGCGTCCCTGCGTCTCCGTTTCTGGCACGCGTTGCACGCGATGCACACCGGATTCGAATTTCAGCCTCCCGAACACGCCGTCGCCGAGAACCTCGACGCTCGCCTCACGAATGCCCTTACCGTCGGTTTCAGATGTGGTCAACACGTCAAACGTCCACCCGCGTTTCCGCGCGTGCAACGCGTACATGCGCACGAGCTCAGCCGCGAAGAGCGCGGCTTCATCGCCACCCGCGCCCGCACGGACTTCTAGAATAGCCCCGCGATCGTCGGCATCGTCCTTGGGGAGGAACATGACGCGCAGCTCGAGCTCGGCTGGAGGTAACGCGGCGTCAATGACGGCGAGTTCTTCGCGCGCCAAGTCGACGATGTCGGCGTCGGCGTCGGCGTCGGCGGCTCGGAGCAGGTCTTCCAGAGAGGCTTTTTCGCGACGGATCGCCTTGACTTTTTCGTATTGCTCGACGATGGGTTCAAGTTTACTTAACTCCTTGTTTGCGTCGATCATGCGATCGATGGCGACGCCTTGTTCGGAGAGTAAGGCGACGAGCGCGTCGCGTCGGCGGAGAACGATTTCGGCACCTTCATCGAGTGAAGAATCATTCGTCGTCGTCGTCGTCGTCGAGTATCCTCGAGCGGCGCGTCGTTCAATCGCGTGACCGACGCGTAAAAGCGTAGACTCGCGAAACCTCGGTGCGATGAGCTGCACGCCTAGAGGTAAGCCGCTCGCGCGCGACCGACGGATGGGCACGGACATCGCCGGGACGCCCGCGAGCGACGCCGGCGTCGTCATGACGTCGGTGGCGTACGCGCGCTCTGGACGCGTCGCCGCGACGTCTGCAATCTTCGGCGCGGTACCAATGGCGCTGGGCGTGAGTAAAACATCAACGCCCTGCGTGGTGAACGCATCGGTGAAATCCTGCGCGACGAGTCGGCGGACTTTTTGCGCTCGAATGAAATATTCCGCGGCGCGTTGGCTGCTCAACGCAAAGGCGCCGACGAGGACGCGACGACGGACTTCGTCGCCAAATCCCGCGCTTCGCGCGCTCGTGACGGCGGATTGGTACTCCTGAGATAAATATACTTCGCGCGATACCGCGTGTGTGACGTCGCCGTAGCGCGCGGCGTCGTAGCGCGCTAAATTACTCGACGCCTCCGCCGGGGCGAGGACGTAGTAGCACGCGAGCGCGAGCGCGGTGTGCGGCATGCGCGTAGGCACGATTGTGGCGCCCAATGATTGCATCACACGCGCAGTATCGTCCCATACATCATACGCTTCTTGCGTGAGTTCGCGCACGGCGTATTCTTCGGGAATCCCGACGCGAACACCACGAAGCGGCGCGTCGTCGACGGCGTCCATTTGACCAGAGACGACGTCTCGAGCGAACGCATCTACATCCGCACAACGCTCTACGCTCGTCGCATCGAGTTCGTCCTCGCCCTGCATCGCCGCAAGCACGACCGCGGCATCGCCAACCGTGCGTGCGAGCACGCCGACGGTATCTAACGAGCTGCAATACGCAATCAATCCAAACCTCGACACGCGCCCGTACGTTGGTTTCAATCCCACGACGCCGCAATACGCCGCTGGTAATCGCACCGACCCTCCAGTGTCGCTTCCGAGCGCATAAAACGCCGACCCATTCGCCACTGCCGCAGCGCTCCCCGCACTCGACCCACCAGCGGTGCGAGCTCCGTCCGAAGACGTCGGATTTAACGTTGCGCCTCTCGTCGACGTCGTCCCCGAGCTCCCCATGCCAAACTCATCCATGTTTGTCGTCCCGATGAGCACCGCCCCCGAGCGGTCGCGCAACAGCCGCACCGCGGTAGCGTCATATACCGGCACGTACCCGCGAAGCATCGCGCTCCCGCACGTGGTTTCTACGCCCGCGACGCAGAGGTTTTCCTTGACGGCGAATGGCACGCCGTCGAGCGCCGACGCGAGCTCACCGCCACCGCTCGCGCTCGCGCCCGCGCCGCCACCGCCCGACGCCCGTCGGCGCGCATCCGACGCGCGCGCATCTCGCACCGCGCGGTGCCACATCGATTGACGCCCCGTCGACGCCGTCGTCGACGCGTCTTTGTCATCTCGAGTGAACGCATTCGATGTCAACGCATCGACATCAACGCGCCGCCGCGCGTGCGCGACGAGATCGCCGCTCGTGAGCGCGCCTGAATCGAGCGCACGCGCCGCCTCGACGATGGTTGTCGGCCACGTGGCGTACGAGCGACGACGGTGACGCGTCACCGCGCGAGAGAGCATGAGTGCTGGCGAAGTCGGCGTCGAGCTCTGACGACACTTCGCGACGACGCGACGCGCGATGGGCGCAGGCGCAACGATGCGCGCGACGGGCGCGACGGCGCGCGTGGGATCGAGTGCGGCGTCGAGACGCGGTGCCAGAGCGACGTCGATGCGCGCGAAAGTTGGTGCTGGTCGCGACGTCGTTGTTGATGTTCACGGTGATGAATCGCACGGCGCCGTCGCTGTCGCCGGCGAGCCCCGGCCGCGGATGCGCGCGACGGTGGCGGCGGCGACGTTGTCTGCGCTCGTCGCGCTCACGCTCGCGGACGGGGCGCGTGCGGCCAAGTACGACGCGACGTTTGATGACCCGGTGGAACCGTTTACGATTTATGGCACCGTCGAAAAGCAGTTTGCCATCAACGTCATGGATGAGAGCGGGCGTAAAATTATCGGTCGTCGTCGCGGGATGACGGCGACGGCGTGTGCGAACGTGGTTCCGGCGTCTTCGATCCCGGGGAACGGACGACCGCCTCGAGCGTTGCGCGCGCCGGCGTGTTCGACGGCGACGGTGGAGGGCGAGATAACGAGTCAAAAGCAAATGTTACCGGCGTGTGCGCCGGCGTGTAAGGCGTCGTGTAGCGCTGGATTGCAAGAGTACATTGATGGCGCCAAGGTCTCGACGGGGTTTGGGTTGGGGAAAGAGCAACGGGAAAAAGTCATGCGCGCGTGCTTGACAACGTGCGGAAAGGATTGCACAAAGTCGGGCAAATTCTATGATTTTATCATTCCGTTCAGGTTTTAGTTGACATGATAACTATTGTCCGTGGTGATGGTAGCAGTGACGTTGACCTGCAACCCCACCGCATCGAATTGCATCGCTCGCACCGCGTATTGTTTGTATTACTGTACATATTTAGACGTCTATTTTCGTTCTTTCTACTTTGTACGCCTCGAGCGCTTTGGCGTATGACTCTTTCTCCGCCTTGGCCGCGGCTTCGTACTTTGATTTGACTTCAGGGTCAATCGCAGCCCAGCGTTCGCCGAGTACTTTCGCCACCGCGCCAACTTTAAAGTCTGGATGATCTTTGACGACGTTTGGGCGTTCATCCTTGCTAAACGCAAAGAACGCCGACAGCGGTTTCTTTACGCCAGGAATTTCAACTTTTACGCTCGTCTTCTTCACTTTTTTCACCACCGACGATGAACCAGTTTCCTCTGCCTGCTCTTTTGCTTTCGGTTCCTTTTTCGCCTTTGGTTCTTTTTTCGCCTTGGTCGCCTTTTTCGCGTATCGTCCACGCGTCCTCGGCGGCCGTTCTGCCTTTTTACGTAATAATTCCACGGCATCATCGATGGTTAAATTCGACAACTCACCGATTCGCTTTTGTACCGTTTTCGAAATCGACGCATTCAAGCCGTCGCAGGCGACGTAGTATCCAAATGGACCGATGTTCACCGTGATGACGTTTTGCGACACTGGATGCACGCCCAATTCTTTAGGATATTCAAACATTCCGATGGCGTCCTCGAGCGTGAGGTCTTTGGCATCCTTGCCAACGTTCGCCACACCCACACGTCGAGGTGCAGGTGGCTTCTTGGGCTTCTTGGGCTTTTTACCATCCTCCGTCGGCACTGGCTCTGGGGTTGCCTCTTGCACGCCGAGCTGTAAATACGCCCCGTACGGCCCGAGCCGAAGCGAGATTTCTTTCCCGCTCACTGGGTCCACGCCGAGTGTTTTGGGGTACATGACCATGTCAGGATCATTCGTGGGAGTGACGAAATCGGGGTCATCTGTGTCGCTCACGATGGCGCCTCGCAACGGTTGCAGCGGGTGCGTAAATCCGCACGTGGGATAATTGCTGCACCCGATGAATCCACCCGACTTGGATGGTTTCAAGCCCAATCGGCCAACCTTACAGCTCGGGCACCGACGCGCATCTGAAACCAATTCATCGCTACTCGACACCGACGACGCGTCATCGTCGTCGCTGCTAGTTTCGCCATCGGTCAACGCTGGCATCTGGTCCTTGTTTACGTGCACGTGGCCGTCGTACGTCGTCTCTCCAAACAAATGACTTCCGAGCTTTTCATCGAGCGCATCGATGACTTCACTGACGCGTAGAGTGGAAAGTGATGATATCTTCCCTTCAAAAGGTACCCACCATTCTGAAAGTAGCGGCTTCCATTCCACTTGCTCGCTTGAAACATCGTCTAATTTGCGTTCCAAATCAGCCGTAAAGCCATAGTCGACGTACGTTTGGAAATAATTCGTAAGAAACGCCGACACCAAACGCCCGCGAGTGGTTGGAATGAGCGCTGCACCTTGTTTTGCAACGTAATCACGCTGCGCGAGCACTTTAAGAATAGGTGCATAAGTACTCGGTCGACCGATACCGCGCTCTTCCAAAGCCTTCACGATTGAACCATCCGTGTACCGTGGTGGAGGCATCGTCTTGTGCTCCGTCGCGACGCACCCTTTGTCTTTGCTGTCGCGTTCGACGCGCAACGCATCACCCGCCGCGAGCACAGGGAGCCATGCATCGTCGCTCGAAGGCGCATCACCGTCACCCTTGACGCTTCGATACGCTGCGAGATAACCAGGAAACATCAGCCGGTGCCCATTCGCCTTGAGCGCCAAGTTGCCGTCGGCGGATTCAATCTCCGCCGCGATGCGGTCGGTAAGTGCGGGAGTCATTTGCGACGCCATCGCACGAGCCCAAATTAAACCATATAATCGCGCTTCGTCACTTCCTGGGCCGATTTGTCTCGCGACTTGCGCGGGCAGCCGGCGCGCGTTTGTCGGGCGAATCGCTTCATGCGCCTCTTGCGCATTCTTTTGCGACTTTTTAAAATACCTCGGCGACTCTGGTACGTACTCTGCCCCGAAAACTTCACCAGCGGTTGCACGCATTTCTTCTATTGCATACGGCGCGACGTAAGTACCATCCGTACGCATGTACGTAATTAATCCTTCCCCGGTTCCAGCGCCCTCGTACAAGCGCTGCGCCGCGGACATCGTACGCGACGCCCCGAAACCGAGCTGTTTATTAGCTTCTTGCTGTAGCGTTGACGTCGTAAACGGCGGCCCAGACGTTCGTTTTGCTTCACTCTGTTTCATATCCACCACGTGCAGCGTCTCGCACTCTCGAACGCGCCTAGCGTACTCCTCCGCCTGCGCCGCGGAGGCTATGGTAAACTTGCCCAATTTTACGCCGTCCACGTTCACGAGTGCCGCCTCGAACGTCACACCTTCTTTCGTCATAACATCCGCTTTAACGGTCCAATACGGCTCACTTATAAAAGCCTCGACTTCTTCCTCGCGTTCACACACCAAACGCAACGCCACGCTCTGCACGCGTCCCGCTGACAAGCTCACGCTCGATGGCAACTTTCTCCACAACAACCCAGACAACGTAAATCCAAACAAGTAATCCAACGCCCGCCGCGCCATGTACGCATCTACCATAGGCACATTAATATCCCGAGGCGTTTTCACCGCTTCCAACACCGCAGTCTTCGTAATCTCGCTAAACGTCACCCGTTTCACGTCCAAATCCGCCCGCAACAACCGCTTCTCTTTAAGCATCTCCAACAAGTGCCACGATATCGCCTCGCCTTCTCGATCCGGATCCGTCGCGAGCAACAGCACATCAACTCCCTTTAAAGCATCAGTGATATCTTTCAACGCCGCGCGCTGTCTCGACGTCGACGTCCACGTCATCGCAAACGATTCCTCCGGCCGCACGCTCCCGCGCTTGTTCACCAAATCTCTCACGTGCCCGTAGCTCGCCAACACCTTGGCCCCGGCGCCGAGGTATCGCTCGATCGTCTTCGCCTTGGCGGGACTTTCGACAATCATGAGCGTTTTCCGCGCCCCAGTCGCGGGCGGCGACGACGTTGACGACGCGAACGTGACTGCGGCGTCTCGTCCCAACTGTCCAATGCGCGCCGTTCGCGCGAGCGTCACGGATGCCAGCGGCACCGAACGCGCCCAATGCGCGCTCGCACGGCGCCACGACATGTCTCGCGCGCGGCGTCCGCCCGTCGATGACGCGTGTATCGTCGACACCGCGGCGGTGCACGGCGCCATTGACGTGCGGCCGTCAATGGCGCTGAAACGCCATTCCGCGTCGTTGCGAGTCGTCGACAGGGGCGATGCCGAGCGCGAGACAGCGCGCGAGCGCGGGTAAAAAGTACGGCCAGCCGCTCTACGCGTCAGCCTGGTTGGATGATCGCACCGCGTGCGTCGCGGGCGGGGGAGGGAAGCGTTCGAGTGGCATTCCAAATCGCATTTTGATCGCGCGCGTGGACGACGTCGATGGATTGGGTGAGCCCGAGTCGTGGACACACACGGATGAAGATGCGCCGCAGAGGTTGGCCCGACACCCGGGGGGGAAGTACGTGGTGTGCGCGTTTGGAGGGACGTTGGGGGTGTTCGCGACGACGCGGCGCGCGGATGCGAGCGACGATGGGGCAACGACTGGTGTAGGCGCTGGCGCTTCGTCGTCGTCGTCGTCATCGGGATGGACGATTGAGGCATGTCATCATGAATTAGGATTACCCGCGCGCGTACACGTCACGCCGGATGAGCGCGAGGTGAAGTGCGCGGTGTTTGACGCGAGCGGCGCGAGGCTGGCGCTCGGCTTGGAAAGCGGCGAGGTGAAGATTCTTAGCTGGCCATCGATGGATGTGGAAATGGAACTCGGGGCGCACGAAAAAGGCGCGGTGACCGACATAGCGTGGTCGCCTGATGGCACTGGGTTGTTGACGACGTCGGCGGAGAACGCGACGACGAGTAACATCGGTCGCGGAGCGGCTGTATGGAGCCTTGAACGAGGCGAGCGCGTACGCACGCTGTTCGACGAGTCCATAGTGAAGTCGCGCGCGAGAAATGTAGTGTTTCGCGGAGCTGCGTTCGCGCCGTCTACGAACGTGGCGTGGACAGGGTTGAATTTGGATGGCCAAGGTTGGGTTGTGAAATGGGACACAAAATCGTGGCGCGTGCTTGGAAAATCGAGAATGTTTCGCAACGAACCGATATCTGGATTTGCGGTGAACGCGCAAGGCACGCTTATCGCTGCCGGTAGCTCCGAAGGACACGTAAAGGTCATCGACGCGATAAAGTTTACGCCGATAAAATACATTAAAGGCGCGCACATGATTTTCGTGACGACGATGGCGTGGAATCCGCGAGGGAACATCATCCTCTCTGGGTCTGCCGATGCGAGTGGGCTCGCGACTAGAATAAACACGCGCTCTTGGACTTTGCGATTGGTCTTATGGTTCACCGTGTTCGTGTTGTTAATTCTCGGCTGGACGTCCGTGCTGTTGGCGTTTTTCCCAGACCCGGTGACGAGCGCGTTACAAGACGGCGATTACGCCCGCGCCGCCCAAGCCGTGGCAGACTATTTCAACGAAGCAAACGTTGCAGACGACATCGACGACGTCGTGTCATCAGCAATGCCATCCCTCGAAGACGTCACCGCTGATAGCGCGTTGTAATCCAAGCCGAGCGTATGACTTTTAATGTAAACACACCGATACAGAAATCTTTCTACAACACATCTACTTCTTCGCACCACTCTCACTGCCTATGTTCGTCGTCGCTATGTCGTTCACGCTCTTCTCCAGCGCCTCGATGCGCTCGCCCATGTCATCAATCTTCGTGATGATCGCATCCGACATCGTCTGAAACCGCGTTTGCATTTGCGTCAAGAGATTTTGCACGAAACTCGACAGCTCTTCCGCGGTGAGCTCGCGCTCGGCGCGCGTGGCGTCCGTCGTCCGCGCCCCGGGCGTCGACATGCGCGCACGCGTCGCACGGTGTCGCCGGCGGTACGTCGAGCCGTCGCGCGCCGCACGCACGCGAGTCACGTGGCAATGTGGCACTAGGGTTTAGGGTTTAGGCGAGATATTCCTCGGGGGTCGGCGCCGAAAGACCCGATCGCGCCGTCACCGCGATCGGCACTCTCACGCGCGCGTTCTCCCACAAACATGTTCTCTCGCGCGTTGAAACAATCGACGAAAGCCTTTGCGAGCGCGCAGCACGCGCGCGGGTACAAGGTTGCGGTGCTCGGCGCCGCTGGGGGCATCGGACAGCCGTGCGGGTTGTTGATGAAGATGAATCCGCTCGTGACGGAGTTGTCGCTGTACGATATCGCGGGTACGCCGGGTGTCGCCGCGGATGTGTCTCACGTGAACACGGCTGCGCAAGTGAAGGGTTACGCGGGCGATGCGGAGCTCGGTGCGGCGTTGAAGGATGCTGATGTGGTGATCATTCCGGCGGGCGTGCCGCGCAAGCCGGGGATGACGCGCGATGATTTGTTTGCGATTAACGGTGGTATCGTGAAGGGATTGGTGGAAGCGATCGCGGATAACTGCCCGGGTGCGATGATTAACATGATTTCCAACCCGGTGAACTCCACGGTGCCGATTGCGGCGGAAGTGTTGAAGAAGAAGGGCAAGTACGACGCTCGCAAGTTGTTTGGCGTCACCACGCTCGACGTCGTTCGCGCGAAGACGTTCTATGCTGAAAAGGCTGGTTTGGAAACCGCGCGATGCGACGTGCCGGTTGTTGGTGGCCACGCTGGCGTGACCATCTTGCCGTTGTTCTCTCAAGCGACGCCGAAGGCGTCCAACTTGAGCGCCGCCGACATCGACGCGTTGACTAAGCGCACCCAAGACGGCGGTACTGAAGTTGTCGCCGCCAAGGCGGGTAAGGGTTCTGCCACGCTTTCCATGGCGTATGCCGGTGCTTTGTTTGCCGATGCTTGCTTGCGCGCGAAGAATGGCGAAGCCAACATTGTCGAATGCACGTACGTCGAGTCCAAGATTACCGACGCTCCGTTCTTTGCCTCCAAGGTCACCCTCGGCCGCGACGGTGTCGACACCATCCACGGTCTCGGTTCTTTGACCGCGTACGAGCAAAGCGCGCTCGACGCGATGATGCCGGAACTCCACGACTCCATCAAGAAGGGTGTTGATTTCGTCAAGGGTAACTAAACACATATAAAATCTTTTGGTAATATTACATCCGTGACTTCACGGCTTCTACTGCTTTCCTAATTACTGTCTCTAAGCGAGCTCAAGCTCTATCATATCTGATACAAATATAATTTATTGTACGCCGAAGCATCGACGCCACCACTCGGACGATCGCGCGAGCTCGCGAATCCTCGTGAGTCAACCAACTTGTCGTCCCACGCGTCGCTCGGCATCTTGAACATATACGCGACCACGCGCGCGCCCGGTCGTAGATCCTCCAGCAGCTTCGCCGATAGCTTGGCGTTTCCTTTCGGCAACAAATATACAAATACCAGCGTCGCGTCAGCTATGGAAACGTCAAACGCCGATGCGTGCTTTATATCGACCAAGTCGCCTACGTTTGCTGTTTCGACGCGAGAGTCCCGTGCGTCAGTCTTTGAGCTCGCGCCACGTTCGTCGTCATCGCGCGCACCTTTCGTCACATTCTCCCGCGCAATCGAATACGCGCGTTCGTCTATTTCTACCCCGACCGCTCGAGCGCCGCGTTCGACCGCGGCGGCGACGCACACGCGTCCGTCATTGCACCCCAAGTCGTACACCACATCGGTGGAGGATACGCTCGCGAATTCCAACGCGCGCGACACCATGAGCGCGGATGTGGCGCTGATTGGACCCAAATCGTCGTCGGCGCGTGCGCGTTCGCGCGGCGCGGGCGACGCGGACATGTCGAGATGTGAGGCGCGACTTGACTGGTCTCGGTTGGTTGGTTGAGCTAGATACTTTTTCGTATGTATTTGTACAACAACACTCTCTTGTGTCGATTATTACTCGACGCGCGTGATCACTGTCTTGATCTAAAAGAAAATGAACTGATTTACCACTTGATGTTCACGCTGTGAACGTTTTCGATCGCACCGAGGGAAACGACGAGGGCGCCAGAGCGGGAATCGAACGCGGACGGGACGACGACGCCGTCGACGGCGACGCTCGTTGGTTCTTTGGACGCGTGGCATACCAAATCTCCGAGACCGTACGCACGGATGTTGACATCAGTGCCGATGAAATCAACAGACAACACCGCACCGCCACCATTCATCATTGCGCTCAATCCGAGCGCGGCGAATTCCACCGCGCCCGACACCAACAGCTCAGCGATGGTGAAAATTTCCCAATCCTTGTGCGCGAGCATAACCGAGACGGTCTCCTTGAGCTCGAGCACGCGAATGTCCCCGCGACGATGAGAGCGCACAACGAATCGTGCGCCTTCCATGGAGCGTTCTTTAATGCCCTCGACGTCTCTCGGACACACGTCGGCGCTCGCCGGCGCGATGGGCTTTTCGTGACTGACAAATTGATTCTTTGTTCGCGACCACGACGCGCCTTGAATGTTGAACACCGCCACCACGGAATTGACGTAGTTACGATTCCAAACCTTCAACGCACTACGTCCGTCGCGCGTGACGTCCTTGAACAAGCAGTCACGAGTCGGTCGCCCAGCGCTTCGGCATCGCAGCACGTTGCCCGACGGCAACACGAGTTGACGCAAGACGTCGAAATCGTGCTGCCCAGGGTGATCGCTCACGTACACCGGACAACCGCCGATGGCGCGCGCGGCGGCATGCAACGCCCCCGATTCATTAGCGCTCTGGAACATATCCCAGTCCGGCAGCACTATTTCACCCATGAAGATGGAGTTGTACACCACGTTGGCAATGTGCACCGTGTGACTCGCTTCATTCGTCGGGTAGAAATCGTCGCTCGCTCTCGCCACGGCGCTCGACTTGAAGTTGTAAATGTTCTCTGTCGAGTGACACATACAGTTAATAATGCCGTTGTCCGGAAAATGAGCCGTGACGGATTCTTCAAGCGCAGCATGAACGCGTCTCGCGAACGACGGACCGCCGCCGTTTTTGTACCCAAGCGCGCCGATGACGGCTTGAGCGTCCACCTTGACGCCATCCACACCCGAGGCGGATAAGTAGTCGTGCATGACGACGTAGAAATGTGCGATCGTTTCAGGGCTTGGGACGCCCACGCCACCGATAGTGAGCGGATCCCACGCTTGCGATGGCTCAATCGAGAGTAATCCGGGCGTGTGGCGCGGATACTTCAACACGGCGCCGTACTTGGCGACGTTTTCTTCATCCGGGTGAATACCACCCCAGTAACCTAACAACGCATGCCAACAGTAAACATATTGTACCCCAAAATCAGTTTTGATTTTCGTCACAACTTTCTCCAATCCGTCGACGAGTTCAGCCGCGGGAAGGTTTAATTTGGATGTTTGATTCCGCTTGCGAAAGAATTTCGGCAAGGTTTTATCCAACACACGTTGCGACAGCGTTCGCTTCATTTTATCATCAAGCGCCTGGAACTTGTGATTCGCCTTGACGGCATAGACGCGATGATTAAAGTTACTCATGCCCGCCACCACGAGCTTGACCATATTGAAGAAGACGTAGTTCATCAACAAGCGAAACACGTGCCAGGTGAACGAGCGAAACTTGCTCGCGTGTAAACGGTTCCAGTAAAACGACGCCGCCAAGGCTGCCAAAAGCCCCGGTGGTGGCGCCGCGGATGTCGTTGGTGGCGGTTTCACCACCGCATCTGGATCAGGGATCGTTTTATCCTTTACGCTCGCTTTACGGTACGACTTATCCGGTAAAACGCTTTGCCAACCATCGTCAATGATGACAAACCTCGCCGGCGTCCCACCTTCACGCAACGTCTGCACCCCGTGCTCAATCCCTGTCGGCGTCACATCGGTATAAAATGCATCCCATGAACACCACCCAAACACGTCCGCGCTCTGTGGAATTTTCTTATTCTCCAACAACTCAAACGTCCCCAACGCGCGTTGCGCTCGCTCCATCGCCGCGTGAATCGCGTCGTACGGCGACCTCGCCGTCGCCATCACCATCACAGAATCCACCCTAATCGCACTCTCATCCGCACAATTCGACTCAACAATCAAATTCAATTCCCCTCTCGACGTACCCTCGAGAGTCGATCTAAAAATATTCCCGCTCGTCGGCAACGCGCACGCGAACCCCGCGCCATCCTCGAGCTCCATCAACAAAAACTGCGTCTCCGCGGGCACATCCTCCCCAGAGCTCCCCCACGCCGGAGTCATCCACCACAATTTACACCTCGCACTCGCCACAAACTTCGTACACGCCATGGACGCCGCCAAGCGCACCACGTGTCGACTCGCGCTGCGATCGGCGCGCAGGTTCCACGCGCTCGTGCGCGCTTCTGTGAACTTCATCGTCGCGGCTTCGGCGTCGGGTGCGTCGCGTACGACCTCGACGTGCGGACCGATGCCTCGAAAGACATCGGACACGTCGTGTGCAAAGGCGTCGCGCGTCATCGCGCCGTCGTCGTCGACGTGCGCGGCGCGCAATGGCACCGTGAGCGCACAGAGGGTGACTCGACATGTGAGCTCCAACCACATGTCACACATTGACGCGAGAATCGACGCGCACGGGCATCGGGGGCATCGAACGGACGACGCGAACGGACGGTATGGACGCAATTGTGCCGCTTGAACGCGCGTTGGCGGCGAGCGAGCGCGCATTGGCGCAAGAGACGCGCGATGTGGAGGCCCTCGAAGACAAGCTTCGCGTCGTGGAGGAGAACATTGATGAAATCGAGGCGGAAAATGCGCGATTGCGCGAGGTGTTGCGGGAGAAACGCGCGGAATTGAGTGCGGCGAAGGATGAAAAAGTGTGCGTCGCGCAGGAGTTGCATGCGCGCGCGGAGTCGGTGAAGGAGATGGAGGGATTGCTGCGCGCGCGGGACGAGGCGGAGACGCTGGCCAAGGCGCGACGGTTGCGCGCGTTGCGAGAGGAAATCGACAAGGAGGAGTACATGCACACGGCGATGAAGGCGAGGCGCGAGGACATGGAGGTGTGTCAGAAAATTCGTGAGCTGACGCGGGATTTTGAGGGTGGACCGTTGGTGACGGAGGATGATGAGATTTCAGAGCGCGTGCCGAGGGACATCTTGGACACGTTGCGGCGCCTCGCGGAGACGCGCGCGGATAATGAAGCCAAAAAGCGATCAATCATGGAACGCGACGGCGGTGGTAAAGATACTGGGACGTTGAAGGAACGAAGCGTCGAAGGCGGTGATGATTGAAATGCGGAAGATTCGATGGATGAAATGATGGAAACAATGACAATGAGATTGAAAAATGGAATTTGTAGCGCGTGGTGGCTCTAAGACAAGGTTAGCTAGACTAATCCCGTACGTCGCCCACACTACTGTTGTGACTAGAATTTGAATAAAATGACAGTGTATAATGTTGTGTACAAACATATAATGTGAGGAGGAAGATCTTTGTTTTGTCTTCACACCTTTTGCGCGTTGTTCCGTTGCGCGTCACTTTGCTGACCGTCGTCGCTCTTGTCAGATCCGTCAGAGCCGTTGTCGGTATTCTTGGCGTCCCGCGCGGACGTCACCGCTTTGTTATGACCTTTGCCTTGCGAATGATGCGCCGGGACTTTGCCCGAGGCACCACTGATGAATCCTGACGTGCCCATCATCGGGTTCGTGTTTTGCTGTCCCATGTAGCCCATCGCCGCGGCTTGCATGATGGACGCAAAGTGCGCTTGCATGGTGCCAAACTGTTCCGTCGTAAACGGCATGGTGAGCGACGCCGTTCCAACGGGAGTCTGTGCAGACACAGATCTTGGTCCTATGGACGAAAACGCGCTCTTCTTACCGCTTGCGCTGTCTTTACCATCGGTGGCTTTACCTGCGGGTTGAGCGGCGGCTCGTCTATCTACTACGGCGGCGGCGGTTTTCCCGCTCGTGTCTTCTTGCCCAGACTGATCCGTTCCCGCTGACGCGACGAGAGCGGTGGCGGCTTTTTGTCCCCACATGTTGGACAACATCGAAATATAGTTCAAGAACTGTTGTGGGTTATTCATCGAAGATCGTGGGTTGTGCATACCCGCGGGCGCGGCGTTCGCGACGCTCAAGTACGGGTTCACCATCGGCATGTTCATCATCCCTGGGTACGCCTGTGGGACGCCGAAATATCCCGCGCGCATATCCGCCTGTAACGTGCACTGCATGGAATCGCTCGCCACCGAAAGCACTGCGGCGACAGCGGCGGAGGACGCCGCGTGCGCGACGTTTTCCTTTGACTCTTCCACGTTGACGCTCTTTTGCGCGGTTTGCGCGCTCTTCCCAGTGCCGCCCGAATTGTTGCCATCCGCACCACCGGTGCCGCCCGAGCCACCGCTTCTACCCGACCTTCCAGTGCCTCCACTCCCACCACTTCCACCCGTACCACCACTCCCGCTCGGCTGCGACGTTGCCTTGCGCGGATACGGATGCGCCGGCTTTCGTTTCGGCCGCGCCGGCGGAATTTCAATATCTACATCAACCGCAAACTTCCCACCGCTACCACCGCCACCACCGCCACTGGACGTCGTCATCTTCGATGACGTGCGCTTCGATTCATTCTCCACATCACCCGCTCGCGCACCCGCGTTCTCGCTCGCAGACGTATCTCCTTTCTTCGACGCCTCGCGTTGAAGCTTTGAAAAAAACTTTTGCGCGTGCGACCGAATCTGCACCGCCGTCTTCGTCCCGATATGCTCCTCAATCTTACGCCACGCCCGTCCATGCGCCTTGAGCGATTCCAAAAACAACACATGCTCCTCCTCCGTCCACCTTTCGCGTTTCTTCGTAATCGTATACGGTTTCCGAACCTTCAACGCCGGCGCCGGCGCGCTCGCGCTCGCCCCCGCGCGCCCCGTCCCGCCCCTCTCGCCGTCGCCACCCCTACCCGGCGACGCGCTCGCACCGCGCTCACGCTTCACATCCACCACCGCCTTAGTCCTCGCCTGTCCGCGCACCGTCGTCGACTTCTTCGTCGCTCGACGTCTCGCGACGCCCTTTCCCGCGAGCGACTCCCCCGACGTTTCCCTGTCCTCCTCCTCCTCGTTGGCGGCGCGCCCTCGCGCAGCCCCCATCGACCTCGACGACGACGACGCGACCGAT
>Ga0181597_10003396_pt1 | contig 16560 bp, 9 predicted proteins | sample 041ome_5_FD_148647 | JGI IMG/M metagenome (GOLD analysis project Ga0181597, IMG submission 148647) | Coastal salt marsh microbial communities from the Groves Creek Marsh, Skidaway Island, Georgia - 041403US metaG (spades assembly) | ecosystem: Environmental > Aquatic > Marine > Intertidal zone >... | reverse complement strand
CTCAAACCGGAGCAAAAGAAGAAGGAGAAAAAGGAGGTGAAGAAAAGCACGACGTAGAAGAGGTAGCAGATAAAGACGTCGTCGATATGCCGCCGTCCCTTCCAAGCGGGTACTGGGTTGGCGTGAAGTTTGACGAACCGGTTGGCAAAAACGACGGAAAAACGCCCTGCGGTAAAATTTTGATTCCCGAGTGTCCGCCCATGCACGGCTCGTTTTGTCGACCGGATAGAGTAACGTGCGGCGAAGAGTTCACCGAGATTGACGAGTTTGCATCTTCGTCGGAAGATGAAGAAATATAGAAAATAGAGTAGTAAAAGTAGCAAAAACAAAAAAGTGATTCTTCTCGTTGTTTTGACGAGTTTTTGCACAATCCTTATATACGCAACCATCTTCAATTTTAGTATTAACTACGGTTTAAGCAACTCCTAACTCACGCTTCGCACGTTTCACCCAACTCTTCTCTTTCTTCTTCTTCTTTTTCTTATCGCTTTTTTCTTCCTTTATTTCTTCCTCTTCGTCCTCGGACGATGACGAGGAAGAAGCGACGTCGTCCTTGTCAATGCGGGTGTTTTTCGTACTACTGCTAGGAGCCATTGACGTCGTCGTTGTCGTTGTTGACGTCGTGCGGTTGCTCATTTTTTGCAACTTACAAACGAAGAAACCGTCCATGTTGTGAACGTGAGGGTAAAATCGACGGCATTCACTCACGGATGGATGAAACGTCTTTCCGCGGTAACTCGTAAAACCTTTTCGACCAAACTCCAATCCCGTGGACACGATTTTCACGTCTCTCTTTTTTAATATATAATCTACAACTTGCTCGTTTTCTTCGACGGTGACAGAACACGTGGAATAGACGATATAGCCGCCGGATTTAGAGTTTGCGTCGCAGCAATCCACCGCAGCAACGAGGAGTTCTTTTTGTAAGTGCGCGCACTTGGCAATGTCCTCGGTGGATTTTGAAACCTTCACGCTCGAATCTTTCGCGATGACACCTGTGCCGGAACACGGAGCGTCTAACAATACTCTATCGACGTAACCGAGAACTTTAGGCAACTGTCGACCGTCGTAGTTACACACGACGGAATTCGTGCACCCCATTCTTTGTAAATTTGCGACGAGACTGTTCAATCGTTTCTTTTGAAATTCGTTTGCGAAAATCATCCCCGTGTTTCGCATCAACGCCGCCAGATACGTCGTTTTCCCACCAGGCGCGGCCGCGACGTCCAAAACGCGCTCACCTTCCTGCGGCGACAAAGCCATGCACGGTAAAAACGAGGATGCGGACTGGAGCATGTACATTCCAGCCATGTATTCGGGGGTTGCCCCAATCGGAACGCGCGAATCGTACACCAATAAACCAACTTTTGACCACTTTCCGATTGGATCAAGGTTAACACCGCGATTAATCAACTGTGCAGCTAAATCGCGACGTCTGATTTTCAGAGTGTTCGTTCTCAGCGTCACTGGCCTTTGAGTTTCGTTTGCTTCTAAGAGCTCCATAGTTTCCGGCACCGAAAACGTATCGATGAAATAACGAATCAAGAAATGATTATATCCATAATACGTGGCTAAATCAGACGTCAAACGCTCTAGATAATCGTTCCTAGAGCGATCTGGAGCGCGGCGGTTTTTAAAATCGGCCAACACGCGAACGACTTCTTGAATGCGTTGTTGGATAGACGTTAAATCTGGAATGTCTTTCGTGGACGAAGCCGATTTTTTTCGTCGTTCGTCGTCGTCGTCGTCGTACTCCCCGTCAGATGATTCCGAAGAAGAGGAAGGAAGTTGATACGTCTCTTCGTCTTTCACGTTCACTTGTAATTGCTCTAATCTCGCCTCGGACGCTTTCTTTGCTTTTTCTGCGTCCATTTTACGCGACTTGCGCTCAATCGGAAGCAGTTCATCCTCTTCATCTTCGTCCTCCGATTCCGACTCTGATTCTGATTCCGAATCGTCCGAGTCTTCTCTGCCGCCGATAAATTCATCGTCTAAATCTATATCCGATTCAGAATCACCTTCTTCCTCTTCATCGAACAGTTGTTGCTTTTTCTTTGCTCCTCCTTTTTTGCTCTTCTTTTCCTCCTCTTCTTCTTCTTCTTCTTCTTCTTCTTCTTCCTCCGAAGAAGAGGAGAAGGACTCTTCTTCTGACTCCTCCTCCTCCTCCTCCTCCTCCTCCTCTGAAGAAGAAGAAGAAGAAGACTCCGCTTTCTTCTTCTTGTTCTTCTTCGAAACAGGTTTCAGCCAGCTCTTGTTTTTATCCGTGAATCCTCGCTGTTTGGGTTCGTCTTCATCTTCATCTTCGTCGTCGTCGTCGATAGCCTTCTTTTTCGCTTTTTTCGCTTTTTTCGTCCTCTTCGCTTTTTCTTTCTCTTCTTCTTCTTCTCGCGTTTTCTCGGAAAGTAACAGCGCGTCTTTCCTCGCGCGCTTCAACGATTTCATCGGCGCATCGAATTTTGATTCCCTGGCGCCTTTTTTATCCGCACCAGTCTTCTTCGTCTTTGTCTTCTTCTCCGCGCTTTCGTTTTCGTTGTTCTTTTCATCGCTCGTTTTCTTTCGGGAATCTTTCTTCCCTTTACCGGCGGCGGCTCTCGTTTTCGCCATGTTTTGTGTTTGTGTTTGTGAATTATGTTTCCGCCGCGACAACCACTTTACTTTACAAAGTTTTGAATGCAATTCAAAGCGGTGCGAGCACAATTGTTGTTTCTTCCAACGCTGCCGCTGCTGCTGCGCTCTCTTTTAATTCTTTCTCGAGTGACGGACGCAACACGGTGCGTGTTGTTTGTGTTAGTGTGAGGTGAGTTGCGAGTGAGTTGTTTGATTGCGTTTTTTTGTTTTTTTTGTTTTTGTTTTTGAGGTGTAAAAGAAATAAGTTCGCATTCGCGGCGCTTACATTTTTCGGATGTGACACAAAAAAAGTACTCTCTCGCGCGCTCGTACTCCGAAGTTCGCTACGAATGATCATTATATGGTTATATAAAGGTGTGTGCATTACAAATTCAAGAATATATATATATAATTATGTGTGTGTGTCTACTTATTTTACTCAACAAAACAACCCCTCCCTTTCTTTCTCTCTCTCAAAAACAATAATAAATACACGCGTGTGTATAAATTTGTGCGACTATTTCTCCCTTGATGTTCTTTTCTTTTCCGTTTTGACTAGTGTGCTTATTCCGAGCGAGCGGCGTAGGACGTGAAGTGCATCTCTTTGCAGTCGATGCCAACCATGGCTTCGCCCAAACCGCACGAAACTTCGGCGATGATTTTCGGGTCGTTGTAGTGCGTAACCGCTTGAACGATAGCTCTCGCTCTCTTGGCCGGATCGCCAGATTTGAAGATACCAGAACCAACAAAGACACCATCCATACCGAGTTGCATCATCAACGCCGCGTCGGCCGGAGTCGCAACACCGCCGGCGGCAAAGTTAACCGTCGGCAATCGACCCAACTTTTTCGTTTGCGCGACTAACTCGTACGGCGCTCGAATCTCCTTTGCGTACACAAATACTTCATCTTCATCCATGGCTTGCAATCTTCGAATATCTCCCATAACCGCTCTGCAGTGTCTCACCGCTTCAACCACGTTCCCAGTACCCGCTTCGCCCTTCGTTCGAATCATAGAGCAACCTTCGGCGATGCGTCTCAACGCCTCGCCCAAGTCGCGGCAACCGCACAACACCGGCACTTTGAACTTGTGCTTGTTGATGTGGTTGATCTCATCCGCCGGGGTCAACACCTCGCTCTCGTCGATGTAATCAATACCAATGGACTCCAACACTTGCGCTTCAACAAAGTGTCCGATTCTCGCTTTCGCCATCACCGGAATCGTCACCGCTTCTTTAATCATTTTAATCATCGTCGGGTCGCTCATGCGCGCGACGCCGCCATCCTTTCGGATATCCGCCGGAACTCTTTCCAAAGCCATGACGGCGACCGCACCGGCTTCTTCGGCGATTCTCGCTTGTTCAACATTGACAACGTCCATGATGACGCCACCTTTCAACATCTGTTTGTTTTTTTCAGTAAGAAGAATGAAAGAAGAAGAAGAAGAAGTGAGTATGCGGTGCGTTTTATTATTAGCGTTTGTGTTTGTGTTTTCAGTTTTTCTTTTTTCCCTCGAGGAAATTCGTTCTTTGAAGAGAGTGACGTGCCGTCGTGCCCTCTCTCTCTCCGTGTTCTTTTCATCCGATGCACAAACAAAAGACAACGATCGAGAAGAAAAAGAAGAAAGAGAGGAGAACAGAGAGCGAAAACGCATTCACTCGACTCGCTCTGCAATCTCTCTCAGTCTCTCTCTCTCTTTTACTTTCAACGCGCCACGTCTTTGCCTTCGAACCGAATAAGAATCTTGAGAGAGAACGCAAAAAAGAGACGTCACACCACAGAGGCGATGACGCCGACGGCGGGAGAGAAAAGAAAATCCAAAAAAAAAGCGCGCGCCCGCGCTCGAGTTCTTTACGATGCGAATCGCGTACCTGCGCCAAACCGGCTTTAACGGCAAAGTTGCCTTTTTCTACGTCCGTGTTTCCACTCATTTTGTCTCTCGTTCTGTTTTTTTCTCGTCGCTCGCGCGTTCTTCGTGTGGCGTAATCGAAAGCGCGTTTTTTTTTACGAGTACGAGTAGTTTTTTTTCCTTCCTTTTCTTTTGGTGAGATGAAGAGAGAGATGTTCGTCAGGGTCGCTGCGGTGCTGCCATCTGGCACTTCAAACAAAAAAAATGGAACGTCATCGATGTGAGACTATGGACTCATTTTTGAACGAACTTTTACATTTACAAGAGCACGAGCGCATATAACTACAAGACTAATCAACTACGAGTTTATCAACACCGTCGCCACTTTTATGCCGCCGAACTTGGCCTGACGATACACGTTCCCCCAGCCGTTCACGCGTTTCATGTACGAGTACGCAACTATGATGCGAATTTTTCCGTCGCACGCGGAAAACGTGTCGGCTATCACCGTCGGGTAGTGGAAGTGCACGCCCGACCTGCCAGGTTCGATTTCCTTGAGTTTGACAAACTGTTTGCCATCACCCGGCGATTTCGAGACCGCGAGTGAAAGCTTCTTGCGACCTGAAGAAGCGTCGTTATAAGCTAAGGCAATAACATGTTTTAAAACATTCGCTTTCGTCGACGATAACTCACTAATTCCGGAATTACTGATGATTTTTGTTTTGCCATTTGTGCCGTTGACGTAATAACTAAAATCAATCAGACTAGACTTGCTGTCGGGATTTTTTAAATCCGCCCGTTTTCTCGGAGAAGTCCACGTAAACCCACCGTTTGCCGAAGTCGATTGCATTAAAAATCCACTTTTTGATCTCCACAATTGTAAGATCGAACTCCCGTTCTCGGTCACAGCGACGGTCCCTTCAATGACTCTCCCATGGCGCGGATGGACTTTCCCGTGCGAATGCCACGTGTGCCCTTGGTCTTTTGATATCAAGACGCCGCTGATTGTTGGATGACCTGAACGACACCCTTTTGCGCTCGAAGCTTCTCCCCAATACGGCAAAATCCAGTGTTTTGACTTTGGATGTACCACTAACTTGTTCGCGATGACTTTCGGGTTGCCGCTTTCACTTTCGCTCGTAATCAACGTCTTCGGCTTGGTCCACGAAATTCCGTCTATTGAACTGACGGCGTTGATATTGCCACCGGGCGACCATCGATTTTCCGGCGACATTAATCGCAGACATTTCACCGATTCGCTAAAAAATAACCACAACACGTTCTCTTTCTCATCTAAATGGAGAACTGGAGCCCATACCGCGTTCTTTTTGTCTTTCTTTACGTTCAGCTCTATCCCGTCTTTCGGCATCCACTTGTTCAAATCGTCCGAAAAAATTGCCCTCAAATGCATATCCGCGGTGCCTTCAATTCCCCTCGAACACTGCCACACTAAAACCCAACGATAAAAACTTCCTTTGGGCAACGGCGAGAGCATTGCCATGTGCGAGTAACCGATGCCGTTCGAGTTTGCGTTTTTGAATGCGTCCGAGACTGAGAATTGATTTTTACACGACGACGCGGTGTTCGAATCTTCAAACTCATCGTCATCGGTTAAAATGTCGTACGCTCTCGATGGAGACTTGTCCGGTAGCATTTTTGCGTGGCCGTTGATTGTTTTCAATATCTCCTTTTGCTTCGCTCTTCTCCTATTTTTGGATGAGCTAGAAGAGGAAGAGAAAATTGTAGTTTCTTCTTCAGCTTCTGCTTCTTCTCTGTGAGCATATCCTTGTTGTGCCTCGGCGTAATCAACAGCATTATCGTTCTCATCCGCGAATCCTCTTATGTTTGCTTTCGCTTCGTCATGAATAATACCACTCGCTGAAGTTGTTGTTGATGTCGTTGTTGTCGTTACATCCAAAGATGTATAACCAACGAACGCGACGAGAACAAGCAACGCGCAGATCTTTTTTATGACACTGTGCTTCTTCATTTTCATCCTCTTTGTAGTTATAAAAGCGCTATTCTTTTTCTCTCCCTACGCATGTCTATCTATCCATGCATTCATATACTCATTTGTTTATCTGTGATTTTGGTTGTATTCGTTGCGCGTGAAAAGAATGCGGCAAAATTGGTGAATGGTCGTTTGGTGAGTCAATGGAAGAAATCACGAATACTACAATACTTGTATATGTTACATAAAGGTTTATTATTAAAGTTCTAAACCTTCTTCGCTATCGTCTCTCGAGTGAATTTCTCCTTCTCCTACCTCAGCCTCTACGTTGCCGTCATAATCGTCATCGTCGTCGTTGTCGTCGTCATCATCCCGTCGCAGGCCTCTCAACAATGACGATTGCAAGCGCAGAGCGTTACTCGCGACGGATTTATCGCACCTTTGTGTAACCCACGTACCAACAAAATTAGCCATCAACGCGCTCGACACTAAGAGCCAACATCCGGGTTGGAAGTACGTATCCAAATCAAAGCACTCGTCATCAATTTGGCGTCCTGACGACGAATCGCTCGTTTGACCGGTGCCAATAGCTGCTAAGATGGTATTGAATTGCAAACACCCTCCGCCGACGACAAAATTGGCGAATTGTTTGATTTGGAGCATGGCGGCAACAACGGCGAACAAGACGACGTCTAACGAAGACCAAGCGCTGAAAATTTCAGTCATCGTTTGTATTCTTCGTTGCATTCTCGGCGTCAAAGGCCAGATCCACAAAACACACAAAATCAACAATTGCGCAAGAGGTGCAAAGACTGCAAAGATGTATAATGTCATCTGTATGAAGCGCGGGCCTACGTGTTGAAAGAAGATACCAATGGATTCGTTCGGTGTCGTTGTCGCAGAGCCACTCGCGTAGGTGTCGATACTCGCGTGCGGTAACGCCTCCGCCAACTCAACCAATGAAAACGATCGAGTCTTTTGGCTCGATCCAAGAGCGTATCCAGCTATTCCCAGAAAATCAAACTTAATGGACGGTATGTTCACACCAACAGCAAGGAAAACAGCCGCGGCTACCAACAAAAGGAACACGACGACGGCTTGCGTCGCTGCCATTTTCGTTCGCAACAAGACCGATGGTCTGTTAACGTCTCTTCGCCACAAAGGCGTCGCGGTATCGTCAACTTCAGTTTTTGATCGAATCGATTTGCGATGAAGAAAGAGAGTTACGTGTCCCAGAACCAACGAGAGCACAGTCGCGAAGAGAAAGACGTAAAACGATCGTTTTGGAGTGACAACGACGTCTAAATCTCCGAACGATGACGATGGCGACAACTTCTCAGAGGTAATATTGTCGTATTCATCATCTTCCGTCACATGTAAATGAAATCGGAATCCAACCATAAACATCGTCATCACAAACGAGTCGAATAAGCTCCATTTGCCGAGACGATCGACAAACTTCAGACATTTACCTCTGGTCGAAGCTTTAACGTTCTTACCACTAATTTCCCATAAAATAAACATCGAAAACAGCTTCACATACGGCCAGACGCCAGAGAAGAGAACAATGCAAATCGCAATGGCATAGACTTTTGCGTTCCACATATCTTTTACGGTGCCGACTAAGGAAAAGTTGAAGAGACCCTCACGCGAGGCTTGGATGACGTTATACTTTTGTTGCTGTCGTGGCTGCTGTTTATTGTTGTACCAAGCATCCACATTTGCATACGACGACAAACCTCTTCGTCCACCGTTGATTGCGCTAAGAAGCGCGTCGTTGATAGAAGGAGGAGAAGTATCAGAAGACACAGGTTCGGTGACTGGCGTCGTGAGCGTCGCAAATATCGACACCGACGCTCCAGAGTCAGTATTCGCACTTAGAAACAAAAGAACGTTCGCGACAAACAATAATCGCAAGGACCATCTGGCATTAACTGGTATTGATTTCGATAACGAATCTTCCATAGAAAAAAGCTTCTTATACCTCGAAGACTTGTTTCTCCGCGTGTCGTCGGTTTTTCTCCCTCTCGATGTGTGTGTTCGCCACGCGGTTTCTGGAAAGCGCATGGCGTATTCCTCGCGTTGGCTCCTGCGTTTACGTCTCTCTTCTTCTCGTTCATCATCATCGTAATCATCCGCAAACGCGTCGCCGTCCGAATACGAATCTGACGATTCGTTAGTTGTCAGTAACGAAGCTAGAATGGCCGATCCCGAACGATTTCTCCTGTGCGTTCTTTTATTCTTGTTTTTATGCAACCGCGGTTCTCGCCGCTTCGAATCACCGGTAGTATCTATACGTGCCGCTCCATCTTCTTCTTCTTCTTCGTCGTCGTCTTCGTCCTCACTGCCATTACTGCTCGTATCTTCATGCGCAAGACCACTCGTGCCATCTTCATCGATGACATCATCGGTGTCTTCATCGTCGAAAGGATCGTGCATCTCTCGCGCTTTCAGCTTCTTCATCGCTTGACGGTTCAATTTTCGTATGAACGAGGCTGGCACTACAAAGTAGGTCAACACAGCAAGCACGATACAACTACCACCTAGAATGAAAAAGAATATAGACACTAACGTATTCGCGGTTTTAATCAGCTCGAAAGATTTTACGTTCTGTTTGGGACACTCCTGTCTGCTGATCTCGTTGAACTTATCCAATATGAAAGCGTTCAATACCGGTTCCAGAATAGATTTGAACTCGCCAGCTGCAATCAAAGACACTACTTTTTGGTACGAAGTCGTAATCAACTCGGAGAGATTTGAAATCGCTGATTGAAGATCAGCCTCTAAGTTACTCTCATCGCCGATGCCAGTGCTACTGCTACTGCTACTGCTACTGCTACTACTGCTACTACTGCTAGTACCTTTCATATTCGTTTCGCTATCGACTATTGTCAACCGGGCAATCTTTCCGTCCCAAAATAATCGCTCGACGTCGAATTTCTCAACGATACCAAACAAACATGCCAAGTTTTTGAACTGCTCTTGCGTCAATAATTGCCATTTCTTTTCAACGACGCGCAAATCAACATCCATTCCAACTTCCATATCGTCTATTTCGAGAGATAACGTGACGTTTTCGACCCAGTTGTCGTTTTGGTTTTTCGAAAGAGTTGATTCGACGGGAACGATTTCCAATCGACCCTTGATCACTATGCGCGTTTGGTTCCATCCCACCGAAAAACCTAATAATGACGACGATGACGAGACGTTACTTCTTACTGCCGCCCGCGTGACGTAATGACCACCCGCCACGGGACCGTATAAAATATCTGCCGTATCGAGTCCAACAAACTCAATCTCCGTAATCGCAAACGATATCGATTTCAATAACGAAACATCTTTTCCTCGATCGACATCGTACGTTTTCGATAACACAAAGTAAGGTTCGCCAGTTTCTTTATCGATTAATTTCTCTCGCGGCACGAACAAAATCCCCGTCTGATTTGAAAACCATTTTATAAACTGATTGAGACTTCGCGGACCGCTCGTACCGATATACTCCGAGCTGATGAAGTTCAACACGCGAATTAACGTTGAATCGTTCCAGTCAAAGATTTCGTTATCATCATTGTTATCATCACTCGACGGGGCGCTTGAATTCGATGAGTCGGGCGTTTCTCCCTCCACTAAAAAATTCTTCTCGACGTACTCGTCCACACTTTCAAAAAAGGCCAGCGTTTGCGAGTCTTTCTGGACGTTTTCGATTTTCTCGCACGCAACTTTTGCAAACGAAACCTGCATCGCTTTCGCAATTTCCGGCGCAGCTTTGTTCAACAGATTTGCAATCTCTTCGCTTCTGCTTTTGCCTTCGTATTTTCTATAGCTGTCGCTGATAGTATTGAAATCGTTCGAAGGCGCAAAATGCAACCCGTCCACCTCTATTTGCATGGAACATTTGGGAAATCGAACCGTCTTTGGTAGTTTGTATTTGTTTTTTATTATGTCGTCGGCGTCGACCACGAGTTTCAAATCATCGGTATCATCATCTGACTCTCTGTCAACAAACTCTGCGTCAACTTGCAAATCGCCGTTTGTAACTTCCGCGCTGACTTTTCCTCCAACTTCTTTGCTATTCGTCGACGTCGAAACCGTCCACGCTCCGCTACAGCTCGCGCCAAAATCAATCACGTGCGCGCGTAAAGACGGTGATGAGTCAGTAGTATCATCACCATCAATTGAATTCGACAAAAATGAAGACTTCACGTCTCTGGTCGTGAAGTTTTGACACTGAATGTCGGTTAAAGCTGTGACAATTTTATCGTCGAACGTGGAAAAGCTTTCGTTTGGTATTCTCAATTGCAACGAGTGCAACCACTTTCGCAAGAGCGCGTCGTTGCCGTTATTTCCTTCTTCTGTTTCTTCTCGCGCGTGAACGCCATTCGCGAAGAACAAGCACGCGAAGAAGAGAGGAAAGAGTAGTTGGCAAAAGAATCGTCGATTTTTCTTTCCTCGTCTTCTCGACTTCTTTTTTTCTTCTTCTTCTTTTGAGGACGACGACGACGATACTGTTGATGTTGACGCTGAGCACGACACCCGGTGTCCGCTAAAGATCGTCGTCGTCGTCGTCATCATCATCATCATTTGTCGCGACAAAGCTCAAAATCAGTTCGTTGATTTCATCGCGCGCGTCGTATAGTATATAGTTATTATGCTTTCTGTTTTTTTTTTGTAACGGCAATTTCTCTGTCTTTGATTTATCTTTGGAGGTTTTCCGTCTCGTGTCGACCGAAATTAATAATGAATAAATACTCGTACGTAGCGAAATTCGCGACGTCACACGCTCCTATGTATGCATAATCGCTCACCACCACCACAAAAAAAAACGTGACGTCAAAAAAAAAGAGATATAGATAGAGAGGAATGGCGGCCTCTGCTACTACTGCGACCGGCGTCGTCGACGTCGCGAATAAAGGTGGAGATAAAAGTGCCGCCGACGACGATAAAAGTATCAGTGAGAAGAACACCGATAAGGTGGACATTGGGATTCCAATCATCGATTGGTCGGTTAAGAACACTCTGTTTCATAAATTCTTTTTCGCGCAAGTGACGAAACTCATCTCCGTCGGCCAAATCCGCCGCTTAGAGCCGGAAGACTTGGCCCACTTGCCAGAGTTGGAGAGCGGTTTTTTACACGAAAACTTTCAAAAAGAATGGGAAGAGGAGAAGAAATTGAGAGGCAAAAACGACAAGAACTTAATCAACGTTCTACTCAGAAGACACAAGTTTACGTTTGTTTGGACGGGATTTTTGTTCGCCATCGCGCAAGGGGCGATTTTTGCGGGTCCTCTTTTGCTGAGAGAGATTGTCAAGGGCATTCAGTGCAGGAATTTGTACGCCGCGAACGCAGGATTTTTACTCGATGGACAGTCCATCGACGACGTGTGCTCTTCGACGAACGAGTTGTACATGTTTGCCGGGATATTAACCGGGGCGAGTATTCTCAGCAACTTTTGCGCGGCGCATCAGGAATTCGCTTTGCAAAAAGTAGGCGTCGCGGTGAGGAACACGCTGATGGTGGCGCTGTACAGGAAAGTGTTGAAGTTGTCACCGAAAGGTTTACAAGCGGAAAGTACCGGGAAAATCGTCACTCTGATGTCCAACGACGTGAATAAGTTGCAAGATTTGTTCTCCATGATTCACAACTTGTGGGCGGCGCCGATTTTCATCGTCGCTTCGTTCACGCTTTTGTACGATGTCATCGAGTGGTCCGCATTCGTCGGTTTCGCGTGTATTTTAATCGCCGCGCCTTTCACCGCGACCGTAGCGAAGAAATTGTTTGGCCTGAGACGCCTGGTTGTTCAATGCGCGGACAAACGAGTGAACATTTTGAGCGAAGTCGTGAGCGGGATGAAAGTGATCAAATATTACGCCTGGGAAAAGACTTTCAAAGAGAAAACGGAAAAGATTCGAGAGGAAGAGGTAAATTTAGTGTGGAGAGCTCAAAAGATCAGCGCCCTGTTTGGCGTCGCGTTGTTTTCCACGCCAATTTTCATCGCCGTGTGTTCGTTCGGTTCGTTTTCTTTGGCTGGAAACGACATCACCGCGCCAACCGCGTACACGGCGTTGGCGTTGTTCAATACCTTGAGATTTCCGCTCGTTTTAGTACCGTTTTTGTTGACGTCGCTGTTGAACGCGTTGAACGCGATACAACGTTTAGGCGCGTTCTTGGACCAAGACGAAAGTTTAGAGGTGGAGATTGACGGTTCGGAACCGGGGAGAGTCGTCTTGAACGATGCGTCCTTTTGCTGGCCAACTTTGCCGAAGAAAGCAAAGGAGGACGAGAAGAAACCTGGTCAAGGAGGAGGTCCGCCTTCCAGCGGCGCGCCAGCGACGACGACGAGTGGAGAGGACGGCCCCATTCAAACGAAGAAGAAACCAACGAAAAAACCAAAGCGCGTTTCGAAAAAAGAGCAGAAAAAGCTGGACGCGGAGAAAGCGGCAAAGGAGAAGGAAGAGCTCGAGAATGCGCCGCAACAAGAACCATTCGGCATGACGAACGTCTCCGTGAACATCGAACCTGGAAGTTTAACCATGATCATCGGTCCAGTTGGTTGTGGTAAATCAACCTTGTTGTCCGCTTTGAACAAATTTATCACGTTGAAATCGGGTGAAATCAAGCTCTCCGGAACGTCTTCGTTCGTCGCGCAAACGGCGTGGATTTTGAACACCTCCGTCCGCAACAACATTTTGTTCGGGAAACCGTACGATTCAAAATTGTATGAAGACACGTTGAAGAGAGCGCAACTCATGGACGATTTAGATTTACTTCCGGCGGGGGATTTAACCATGATTGGCGAACGAGGCGTAACGTTGTCCGGTGGGCAAAAACAACGCATCTCCATCGCGAGAGCGTTGTACGCGGAATCAGACGTGTATTTGTTCGACGATCCGTTATCTGCGGTGGATAACCATGTCGGTGCGGCTTTGTTTAAAGACGTCATCCGAGGAAGTTTAAAGAACAAAACGCGAGTTTTGGTAACGAACGCGTTGCAATATCTTCCGCAAGCTGACCAAATCGTCGTCTTGGAGGAAGGTAAAGTCCAAGAAATAGGGACGTACAAATCTTTGATGAGCAAAGGTTTGGACTTTTCAAAGCTGATGAAACATCACGGATTAGATCAAGAAGAGAGCAGGCGGGCCAGTTTGGATGGTGATTCGCGCAAATCTGTCGATGAGAAAAGAAAGTCTTTGGATGCCTCTTCGGCGCAGCAAGGAGAGCAAAAAGCGCCGGCGAAACCGAAAATCATCACCGACGACATGATTGGTAAAGAAGAAGAGCGTTCCATCGGTAACGTCTCCTTGAAAGTTTACATGGAGTTTTTCCGCGCGACGGGAACGAAATTTTCCGCCCTTTTTGTCTTTTGCCTCTTTGGCGCTGAATACGGCACCAAAGCCTTTTTGGATTATTGGCTCTCCTGGTGGGCGGAAAATAAATTCGGATGGAACTCGAAACAATATCTCGGCATTTATTTTGCCATCTTCCTTGTCAACGGAATTGCAATCTTCTTCCGATCTATCGTTTTATATTTCTTCTGCGTGAGAGCGGCGAAGAATTTACACAACAAACTCCTCGGAAGAGTTTTGAAAATGCCGATGAGTTTCTTCGACACGACTCCGTCTGGACGAATCATCAATCGATTTTCTCGAGATACCGAAACTATCGATTCCGTGTTACCTGGCATTGTCGTTCAATTCTTAGGCTGCATATCCAACATCATCACGACTTTGGCAATCATTTGTGCGGCAACACTGTGGTTCATGATTGCGTTGCCGCCAATCTTTTTGATTTACATCTCGGTGCAAAGATTTTACATCCCCGCCTGCAGAGAGTTGCAACGCATTGAATCCATCACGCGGTCGCCCATTTATAGCGGGTTGGGCGAAGCGGTTTTAGGCGTGGAAACGATCAGAGCGTACAGAGCGCAAGCGCATTTCATTTCAGAAGCTGATCTGAAAGCGCAGAAGAACGCGGACGCTTTTATCTCGCAACGCATGGCTGCGTGTTGGTTGAACATGCGTTTACGATTCATCGGCACCGGCATCGTCTTATTGGCATCGTTTTTAGTTATTCAAGGCAAAGTCGAAGCCGGTATCGCTGGTTTAACCTTAGTGTACGCTTTAGATGTGACTAAATATATGGAACACGGCACGAACATGGCGTCGCAGCTCGAAACACAAATGAACGCAGTCGAACGTGTCGTTCAATACTTGGATTTACCGTTGGAGAAGAACCACACGACGGAGCCGGACGTGGCGAAAGAATTACCAGAAAGCTGGCCAGCTAAAGGTAAACTCGAGATTGTCGATTTGAGCATGAAGTACCGAGACAACTTACCGTTGGTGTTGAATAAGATTTCTTTCACGGTTTTACCGGGACAAAAAGTTGGTATCTGCGGCCGCACGGGAAGTGGGAAATCGTCAATGTTTGTTGCGTTGTTTCGCATCGTCGAACCACAACCGGGGTCAAGAATATTACTAGACGGCGTAGACGTGTCCACGTTAGGGTTGAGAGACTTGCGCTCGAAAATGGCAATGATTCCGCAAGATCCGTTTATGTTTGCCGGGACGGTGAGGACCAACTTGGATCCTTTTGAAGAACACACGGACGAGGAAGTTTGGTCGGTGATTGAAAAAGTCGGATTGAAGCACACCATCGATACCGCGGCGAAACAGTTGGACATGGAAGTTATCGATAACGGGAGCAACTTTTCGTTGGGTCAGAGGCAATTATTGTGCATGGGAAGAGCTCTGTTAAGGAACTCTCGCGTGCTCATGATGGACGAAGCGACGGCTTCGGTCGATATGGATTCGGACGCGTTGATTCAAAAGACTGTCAGAGAAGCATTTAGCGAGTGCACGACGTTGACAATTGCTCATAGATTGAACACCATCATGGACTCGGACAAAATTTTATTCTTGGATAGCGGAAAAGTGAGCGAATACGACGACCCACAGACGCTTTTAGGAAACCCGAGCGGCGACTTTTCGCGATTGGTCGAGAAGACGGGCAAGACGCAAGAGAAGAATTTAAAACGCATTGCCAGCGACGCGGCGATGAAGAGAAAAGGATCCGTGAGCGATATGAGCTCGTAAAGAAAGATAACAGTTTATCGTCGTAACAATATAATCTTAGACTTTTTTTCTTCAGAAATATAACAACTAAATACTACATATACCAATACTCGTACAATAGCTTTTCAAATGTACAGTTGCTCGTACCATGGTACAAGTACCACATTTAGTCAAATCGCTATGACGACAATAACAACAACAACAACTTACTGGTATTATTATTATTATTATTATTATTATTATTTCGTCTTCTTGCTCTCCTCTCTCCTTTCCACCTCTCTCATAATCTCCTCGGCTAACTTCTCAGCGCCGGAATCTTTCGTCGCCGGCGCCGTGGCGAGCAAGTACGCGCCCGATATCATCCCGACGAAAATTATAAAATACATCGCGTTCACCGGTCCGTATTGGTTCACGGCTTCCGGTAAGAAGGTCAAACTCGTTCGATTGTTATTCTTGATCCACGTGTCTCGGAATATTTGCTTCGCGAAGAAACTCATCAAGACTTCCGCTTTCACCTCTGTGACTTTCGTAAAAACCTGTTGTCCTAAAACGAAGAAGAGAATCGCGCACCCTATTTCGGTTTGCATTTTCGACGGCAGCAACAAATTCACTCCAGCGAAGAGCTCCAACTTCCCTTGCATTTTTTGGTTCAACCCTTTCGCTTTCTTCGCTTTCTGAATAAATTTTGCGTACCCAATCACGATTAACATGATCGATATGACGTAGGAGTTAAACTCGGCGCCGTTTCTTTCCATGAAGTCGTCGATGGAAATGATAAAATCAACGATAACTGCAACGTACGGGTGCAGGAATGTAAGCATTTTTTGTCGTTTGTTTCTTTTCTTTTTTACTTTTGTTCGTCAACTGTTCTGTTTTGTTCGCTTCGTGTTTGTGTTCGCGAAATAAAAGAAGAAAGAATCGCTCTGTTTCTCTCAATCGCCGCGTTTATGCGTGACGAATGTCTCTTTGCGAGGTTTTTTGTTGTGCGTATCGCGCGATAGTAATTCAATTTTTTTAGACGCAGACAGACAGAGAGGGGAGGAATATTCCAAAAGCATCAAAAAAAAAAGCGAGAGGAAAGA
>Ga0181597_10003390_pt1 | contig 16583 bp, 7 predicted proteins | sample 041ome_5_FD_148647 | JGI IMG/M metagenome (GOLD analysis project Ga0181597, IMG submission 148647) | Coastal salt marsh microbial communities from the Groves Creek Marsh, Skidaway Island, Georgia - 041403US metaG (spades assembly) | ecosystem: Environmental > Aquatic > Marine > Intertidal zone >... | reverse complement strand
TCACGACGTCGCGCGCTCACGTCAGCAATCAAGGTCGGTCGAGCACCATCCGCGGTCGGTCGCGCGTCGCCCTTCACCGCGTCTCGCGCCACCGCGTCTCGCGCCACCGCGTCTCGCGCCACCGCGCGTCGCCACCGCGCGTCGCCACCGCGCCATCGCGCGTCGCCCATCGCATCCGCGACGCGCGACGCTTCGTTTTTGGTGTTACCGCGACGCTTCGTTTTTGGTGTTACGCCATTGCGTGCAACTCGCCTGACACGACGACGCGCGTCGACGCCATCGACGGATCGACGACGAACGTCGACATGGAAGGCGTGACGCCCGCGCGCGCGATGCCATGGTCGCGGTACGGCGCCACGGACGCCGCCGCGGCGTGGAGCCCGACGCGCGCGAGACGCTGGCATCGATCGTCAGCAACGGTGCGGTGGTTGACGTGGCTGACGGTGGCGGTGGTGGCGACGGTGGCGATCGCGTGCTCGCGCGAGACGCTCGAAGCGACGGTGGGCGATGCGTCGTTGATGTTCGCGCGCGCGATCGGGGTGCGAGGCGACGGAGACGGTTGGCGCGGGACGCGGTTGCTCACGGCGCGAGAGCTCGAAGCGCTCGGCGCGTCGGTTCGGCGAGACGGGCGTTTTGCAAAGGAACTTTTGGCGCGAGAGCGGCGGGGTGAGATCAGAGTGATGGATCCCTTTGAAGCTCTGGAGGAGGCGCGGACGAGTGTCTCGGATGAGACGTCTGCGTTGGGTGGCTTTTTTGATTTTTTGAAGAAATGGGCGAAAAGTTTGAAGAAGTTGACGGGTAAGTTTTGGCGGCGATACGTCGCCAAGTACGTAAATCACGTCGCAAGTGCGGCGAATTCGGCGATTGAGAACGTTAATTTGAAGAATGTCATCACAGACGTGAACAAAGGCCTGGGTGATGCGACGAATTTCGTCAAGAAGAGCGCAAATTCGGCGTATTACAATTACGGCGTCGACGCCGTGAGACACTTCGAGTCGGTGGGTGATGCGATGGAAAGTACGGTTAACGACGTCGCGGAACTCGGAGAAGTTGTGGTGACGCAAGTTTCGTCTGGTGCGATAGACGCGTTCGAGTGCGCGTCCGGCGCTCTGGATGAAATGTACGATCAAGCCAGCGGTTTTGTGAACGACGCAGTCGATGTCATAGAGGATCAAGTGGAGCAGATGGTTGACTTTGTCGGTGACGTTGTTGCAATGCTCGAGCTCTTATTTGGCGGCCTCGAGTGTTTGGCGTCGCAAGATCTGCTCTTCGACTTTGCGAGAGAACTCTATAAGGCGCAGAGCAAGGATTCGGTAACGAGCATGGTGAAGAACATCAGAGACGAAACCAAGGGTGGAGGCTTGAACAAGTACTTGTCGCAGATGGACGATACTCTCTGTCACGCCACCTGGATAAAGCTGTTTCCAAACGTCAATCAGGTGGCGAACGCTTTCAAGTCGTTCGCCATTGCGTTGAGGTCAGCGTGTCCAGCAATCGGCAAGGCGGGCAAGTTGCCGGCGTTCACGTTTGGCGTCGATGTCGGCGTCGACGTAAACGCAGGATTGACTACGAAGGGACTCTCCACCGAAGTAGGCGTTGGTCTCGATCTCAACGGGCGTCAATTCTGCTACGCCGCGGCTTGTGTCAAGTCTGGTGGAGTCGCGTTGGCGTTTCCAGGGACCAGCGCTGGGGCGTCGGCGGTACTCACGGGATACAAGGATATCACGATGGTCCCTGGCAGAGCTGAGTTCTTAACTCTCGGATTCGGCATAAACATTCCGCCTCCAATTAAAATAAGCTTTGATGTGGCTTTGACGTACGTCTATGCCGACCCGTCACTCGCAAACTTTGCGGGAGTTTCGATATCGTACGAAGTGGGCGGGGCGTCGCCAGACTCTCCGGTGACGCTCGAGATCGCGCAAGGCTTCTGTGAGGCTATATGCATCGAAAAGCATGGTGGAGATTGTGGCAGTAGTGAAGGAGCACTTCTCGGTACTCATCTGCATCCGACAAACTCTTCGTGGCAACCGTTTGCGCTTCTCGGTAAACCGTTCCCGTTTTACATGGAAGACTCAACCGCAAAATGCTACTTGAACCGATATGCTGATCTATTCCGTCGATTTGGCGAAGACCTCGACGCTGCGAAGAAGCACTTCCAAGAGATTGGACAGCATGAGGGTAGAATCGCTCACTGTTCTATCTCTGATGCGGATCTGAAGTGCTATTTGGCTCGTTATGCGGACCTCCCTTGGAGTCAGCCGAACGATGGTCGCACACACTTTTTCAAAACGGGCTGGAAGCAAGGGCGAACCGTCAAGTGCGCGGGAGATGTCGATCGTTACAAATATAACTTTGACGATGCTGAGATGATGTACGATTACGACGCTGTCTGTTATATCGACAACTACGCAGACGTACGCAAAGCTTTTGGATTTGACTTGACGAAGGCGAAGACTCACTACCTGATCAGAGGCATGCATGAAAAGCGCAAGGCCATCTGCACGCGAGAGCCCGTCATCGACGAGCTTGATGCTATGTGTTTCGCTTCCAACTTTTGGGACGTCCATCGGTACTACGGACAGTACCCGGGCCGTAACGCGGTTCCGACGGATTTGCCGAATATCAAAACTTTGATGCGCGCGACGCACAAGCAGGAAGCGCGCAAAAAGCTCAGCAAGTGTGAGAGAGTGACTCGTGCGGATTTCAAATGCTACCTCGAGCGATACCCCGACGTCCCTCGATCGAGCGATGACGATTTCGAAGCCGCGCGAAGGCACTGGCTACAAACAGGCTGGAAGGAAGGGAAGAATCCCAGGTGTGCGTCTCGACCCCACTTTTACAGGCACGCCATGCAAGGTAAACACTGGCCGCACATCCGAGACGACGACGCGCAGTGTTATCTGGATAGATACCCCGATATCGCAAAGAAATACAGGCATCTTCATGGACAGGCGAAACTGAACGAAGCCAAAAAGCACTACATCGGCATCGGCCGACGAATGCGCAGAGACCCGACATGCGCGGGTCCAAACGAGGCCACAAAGTGTTACATCGCTCGATACTCCGACGTCCGTCGCGAGTATAGCACGCATAAATCCTTGGAAAAGGCCGCACATCATATGCGCTCAGTGGGCGTCGACGAGGAGCGTGATACGCAGTGCGCGCTCACCAACGACGACTTGCGTTGCTACGTGACTCGCTATCCCGATTTGAAGGAAAAGTTCAAAGGTGATCTCGCCTTGGCGCGGGAGCACTTCTTTTCCGAAGGGTATAAAAAGGGTTTGAATCCAAACTGCGATGTCCCCAAATTTTTCAAGACGTTCACCGGGCAAAGAGTCCACGCCGATCTCTCTTGGACGTTGAACAACGAACGCAGCTTCAAGCAGTGCCAAGATGACTGTCTCGCGAATCCCATGTGCGTGGGCATCAACTACGAGACCGGAAAGTGTTGGATCAAGGGTACAGCGACCAAAAAACCCCTCTCTTATGACGTCTTGGTGGAGAGTCGCGCACAGTTCTACTACAGAGCGGTCGATGGTTTCTCTCCCTCTGGCACCGGCGACCGCACACACGGTATAATCGGTTCACCCACGAGGCACGTCAAAAGCCTCGACGCGTGCGCCAAACTGTGTCGAGATGAATCCGAGTGCATTGGATTTTCCTTTCACTCGGTCGGCCTGTGTCAGCTCAAGCGCTGGAGCGGGCTCTCGTTCGAGTGGAGCAGCAACGGTTGGATGTTTTACCGCAAGCTCGTCGTCGCGTAGCGCAGCACGTGCGACTAAGCGGCATTTGCGTTGTTAAGGTTGCGTTGTTAAGGTTGCGGTGTTAAGGTTGCGGTGTTGAGGTTTGTGTTGTCTTCTATTTTTGATCCTACCGGTACAGTATATCCTATCCTACGAGTTCCGCGGGAACGACCCGTACGTTCCCTTGTGCGGACATAGCGCGCGCGTACAGCATAAAATTATCATGTTCCTCCTCGTTGCCCTCCTTCAAGCTCGCGCCTGATGCAAACGAATCCGACATCAACTCTTGCACGAGGTCGATGCCGCACACGCCGGCGGCGCGCGAAGCGGCGGCTGACTCGGAGGCGGCGGCTTCTCGAAGGCGCACCGCGAGCGGGTGTTGCTCGATCACTCGCGCTCGCTGCTTCGCTAATCGACTCCCTTGAGCGCCAACGTATCGATGCCACCACGGTCGACGTTTGCGCTCCATAAACCATAATTTTTTATCGAGCAATCGTTTGAGATACGCTCTATCGCGACAACGAAAAAATGGATTGAGCCGACGTTCTACGCGAAACGAACTCGGCATCGTGGCGCAATCTCGGTGCCTATGCAGCAGTATAGCGTAAAACGCATTCGCGGTGATCTCGTCATCGTCGTCGAGCATCTTTGCAAATCTCAAATTCATCTCCATGTATTCGTGTCCGCTGAAAATTAAGCACGCGTCGGGCGTCGGCGCCAATCGAGCGTGTAAATTATCATAGCAATCCTCGGCATTACCGTGAAAAAACGCCCCTACGCCGCCGTTGATAATCGCATCACCCGTAAACATCGCAATCGCGTGCTCGAGGGACTCGGACCCGCACGGCGCTCGCGCATCCATCACAGCGTACGTCACGTGTCCCAACGTGTGGCACGGCACGTGCGTCACGAGCACGCGCGTCTCCCCGACGTGCACCACCGCACCATCCTCCGCGCGATCCGTCGCACCGTGACACGCATCTCTCTCGTGTCCATACACCTTTATTTCGCCGCCATGATCGCCGTCACCGCGCAATATGTCCGCGAGCTCCGCGTTCCCGCCCGCGTGGTCGTGGTGCTTGTGCGTCGTCAACGCGCACGTAATCCTCACCTTTAATTTCTCCGCCACGCGCGCCACGCGCTCTGGGTCCGCCGGGTCAACTGCCGCCGCCGTTCTCGTCGCGCCATCGATGATCAAATAGCAATAATTATCCGTGAGAAACGGAATCGTGACGATGACGCTCGAGCCGCACGCGACGGGCGCGCCCGCCTTGGCGTGCGCCTCTGCCCCTTGCCCCGCCGCGTGCGCAATCATGCGCTTATGTAACCACCGTCCGGGCGCGCCGACGTACGCGCGGTATCCAATCGCAAACGCCCCGCGCTGCGCGGCGCGAGCGACGCACGCAGGCGTCACTGCGAGCACCGGAACGAGCGCGAGCTGCGCGGCGCGAAACGCCACGGCGAGACATGCGAATGCGAATTCTATGAATGCTCGCGCGACACGCGCCAAGGGCGATGGCGCGTACGTCGACGGCGGCGCTGGGGTGTCATCGATGACGTCTACGACGTCCACGACGCACGCGGCGTCGACGGCGGCGTCGGACGTCGACGCGAGTGTGCCGTGGAGCTGCATGCCATGCGCGTCACACACTGACGCATCCTCGCTGCGACGACGTCGTCATGACGGCGAAAACCACGCCCGAGTCGCGAACGAAACCATTCGTGTTAATCACCGGCGCGCCTGGGACTGGGAAAACCACGCTCGCGGACGCGCTCGCGGAGGCATTGGCGGGCGATGTGTTGCGCATCGATGTCGGCGCGGTGTGCAAGGCGCACGAGTTTTACCTCGAGTACGACGCCGATATGGACACGCACGTGCTCGACGAGGACGCGCTGTTGGATTATTTAGAGGATGAGCTCGCCAAGGCGGGTGACCGCGGGTGCGTGATGGATTATCATTCGTGTGAGCTGTTTCCCGAGCGGTGGTTTGATGTGGTGGCGTGTTTGACGTGCGCGAGCGATACGGCGGTTTTGTACGATCGGTTAGCCAGTCGTGGGTATAGCGAGCGTAAGATACGTGAGAATGTTGAGTGCGATATATTTCAAGTCGTCGCGGAGGAGGCGAAGGATTCGTACGAGAATGTGTGGGTGAAGGAGAATAAGACGACGGATGACATGGAGACGACGGTGCACGAGCTCAAGGAATGGTTTGAGGCGAATTGCAAATGATGTTATGACCTAGATAGCTACATAAGGTACAGTAAATGGAATGAATGACTACTGCACAGATTCTCTCGATTGTTACTGCGGCACGCGCACGCGCATGGGTGGAACGACGACGGGGGCGTTTTCATCCTCGGGTGAAATCACGAGCGGTTCCGATTTAAACACACCCACCGAACGCCATTCGCGTCGAAAGCCAAATCGCGTTTGGTTCACCAATAATCGCCCTTTCGTACTCATTTGATTTGCCCACGCCTGAGTTTTAAAATAGAGCTTTTCCTCGCCGAATTCAATGTCGCCGCGTTTCATCGGCGCCGTCATGGGAAAGTTAAATCGAAGCGTATCGCCATCGATGCTCCACGATCCTTCGCCAAACGTCATCGGCGCAAATGCACCGGTAGCGATGACCTCTGCCACACCGTTCGCTTTGAACGTAATCGCCAAAGGCACGATTAAGCGCATGCCGCTCGCGCCCCAATTCGGCGGCATCCACGTCCCGTTTTCTCTCCCGATATCCGCCGTCACTCTCCACGACGTCCCAATCAGCGCCGACGCCGCGACGCCGCCCAGCCCAAGCCTCTTCGTCACCACATCCGAACGCCGCTGCGCAGACCACGCGCTATACCCCACGGCGCCGATAAATCCCCATTGAAACGCCGCGCTCGACCACCGCCGAACGTCGACGCCCGACTTCGCCTCAACCGGCTCCGCCTCGGGCGGCGTCGTATACAGCACATTCATCTCATTCTCATCCATGTCCTCCTCGGACGAACGTAAATTAATCGGAATCCCCTTCGCGCGCTCCGCCGCCGCCACCGACGACGACGACGACACCGACGCTCGACCGCCGCGCGCGCGCTCGAACGTCTCCAGCGACTCAAAGTCAGACGGTAAGATTTCCCGCTGCACCATCGTTCTCCGGTCCGCCGCGCGCGCCGCGCGAGGCGCAACGCACGCCGACGACACCGCGAGCATCGCCGCGAGCGCCGCGCGGCGTCTCGGCGTCATCGCCGCGACGCACCCGTCGTCCGACGCGTCAGCATCGGCATCGTCGTCGATGGATAGACTTGGATGTGTCGGCGCGCCATCGCGCCGTGCGGCGCGACGCGACGTCGCGCGGCGCGTCGCGTGCGCGGCGCGGATGCCATCGCGCGCGCTCGAGGCGTGCGTCGCGGACGTCACCGCGGACATGCGTGGCGTCGCGCGCGCGGCGGCGTCGAGTGACGTCATTCATCGGTGCGCAACATTCATCGATGATGGTGATGACGTCGTCGGCGACGTCGTCGGCGATATTGACGTCGCGCCGGGCGCCAGCGCACGGCGCACACCGCGCAGGGCGTCCTCGCGCGCGCGCTGCGCCGCCGCGCGCGATGAACGTCGAGGACGCGGGGGAGAATGCGCGCGCTGATGTGCTTTCGGGTGAACGCTACGACGCCATCGTGACGACGACGTGGGAAGCGACGGCGCCGTTTTTCTATCCGCGCGTGGCGCTCGTCGGTGCGCTCGGTGCGGGGTTGTTTCTGTCGCTTCCGAGCAGCGTCGGCGACGTCGCGCGAGGTGGGGGCGCGGGGGTGTTGATTGAGAATGTCGTCGCGTTGGCGGCGTGCGGGGCGTTCGCGACGGCGGACGTGCGTCGGCGCAACGCCGCGGTGAAGCGATTGAGTAGGGAACTGGCGTTGGGGAAAATGGTAGTGATTCAGCGGAATAAGTTTCGGGAGGAGACGATGTTTGATTTGGGGTCGTTGCGCGACGTGGCGAGGATAGCCGTCGTGTACGGGGATGCGAAAAAAGTTGAAAAAGATTTAATGGCGGCGACGCCGTATCGACGGCGGTTGGAGCAGAGTAGGATTTTAGTCGTACCCGTCGTGGAGCGCTCGATGGCGGGCGCGGACGTGGGCGCGGTGGCGGATGTTGGGCCTGGACGTTGGGAATTGTTGCGGGACGTCGTGAAAGCGTGGCCGGGCGCCGGCGCGGGACGATGGCTCGCGTGGCCAACGCGAAATGACGATTGGAGTGGCTTCTTTCGCCGATTGATTGGAGAAGACACCGCGAAACAGAAGGGTGGGTATTTGACGATTTCCACGAGCGGGCTCGTGCGCGGTTCGGGCGTGGGAAGTCCGAATTGGGACGTGTTGCTGTCGACGTTTCCGCGCAATCGGCCGGGTAATAAGCAAGATGAAGACGCGGAAAAGGCGTGGAAAAAAGCGACGTTGGATTCTTTTGAAGAGCTCACCGCGCGTGAAGGGTCGAGTTCCGCGCGAGGTGGCGGTCGAAGTGCGGTCTCGCAGGCGTTGCCATCGGACGTGCCAGAGTTGAGCACGATTATTGGCATTCACGAAGCGTTTTACGCCGCGCTCGACGCTGGTGACGAAAAGGCGATGTCGCAGATTTGGGCAAAAGGTCGGTCGAAACGCGACGTGAGTAGTGCGGTGAAATCATTAGTCGATCGGGGTGCGCGTATTGATGGATGGGACACCGTGCTCAAGCCCGATAGACGTCCAGTGGGGATTAAAATTAACGACGTCGACGTCACGATTGAAAAGGGCGTCGCTACGCTCACGTGCCTGGAAACGGTGACGAATGGAGCCACGCTTCTCGCGACGCAAACTTTCGAGCGCGAAGGAGACGAGACGAGTGACTGGGTTCTGACGGGACACACGACGATTCCTTACGGCGCTGACGTCGTTGCAAAAGTCGTTCTTCGATGCGATTGCGAAGGCTGCGTCGCGGTGCCAGCGAAAGCCGTCGCCTCGGGCGTGTAGGTATCATATCGTACCAGTATAGAAATTGCTATTAAAATGTATTGCTGCTGCGGTTCAAATGTTTCATTTTTCTTATTTTCTTTTCCTTTTCTAATAATACACGTGCTCTGTCTTGCGATATACAGACGAGACTTTTCAGTCTCTAGCACTTGTACAAAAGCAACTCTTGAATATTACCATTCATCCATGTCCACATCATCATACCATCGTGGAGGGCGAGCAGGCTGCTCCTCTTCGTATTGAATACCACCTTTGATTGATTGCTCAATTTCAATTCGCAAACTTTCAGCAAATCCTGCGTATTCAGCTTCAGGAATGGCGGCGAGTCGCAAACCGACGAGCTTCTCGCCCGCCGTCGTCTCTGCGCGCACGACTTGAACGTGACGCACTCTATTTTCACCGCGCTGATTGAATTCCACAACATGAAATTTCGCGTTGATTTCATTCCACACGGGCAGCACAGCTCCGCAAACGAGAACATCAGACTTGTGTCGTTGACCATACGAACAAGATCCTGGGTTCGCTCGGTTTTGGCGACACGACGGGCCGTGCGTGCAAATTTTACTAAAGTAGTCGTGCCAGAAAGACCAAAGCTCTCGAAATCGCATCATATCAGCCAAGTTCGTCATTGAAATTCGTTCGTAATTTGATTCGATATTTTCGAGATCCATGTTGTGCGCGTTCATCGAGTTTGGACGAACGATGTTCATCTGTGGATTTGTTATATCACGCTGCGACGCGATGTGCAGCCGACGAATTTCTGAAGCGTACAACACGAGTGGACGATTGCAGCGAAGTGCCGCAATCTTCTGCTTACTGATGAAAAATCCATGAATTCCACGCTGACGCGTTCCTTGAAACTTCTCGGCCCGTGTAGCGTCGTAGAGCTTCATCATTTCACGCACTTGCGTGTACGTCAAACCCACGTCACACGTCACCAAACGACACGTCGTCTCCGCGGCAGTCAACTCATCCTTGTGAATAACGACTTTGTGACGTTCTTCTGCGATAACGGAGCTCCCACGAATGCTTCCAACGCCTCGATCGAACTTGCCGAGTGTCTTGAGCTCTTTGATGTAACCTTCAAACGTTTGCGTAAAGTAATCAAAAATCACCTTTTGAGAATCAATGGGCATGCCAAGCAAGCGGTTCAGAAACAACGAAACCTTCGGCGCCGGTTTATATCTTTCAGGAATGGCTCGCCTGCCGCGGTCATCGATCTCTGCAAGTCCGACGTTTATGAGCTCGCGCCAAATAAGTTCTTTTACTTGCTCAAACGTGCCATTGTGAAATTTGACGCAGTCCAACGGATCAGTGTCGCCGCGGATATCAGAAATCATGCGTCTCAGAGCACCGTATCCATACATGTTATCAATGTCAAACTCTTTCAAATTCTCACCCGCACCCAGCGCACGTCTGTCACCTTTGAGTAATGCTCCGAGCGAGAGAAGACGTTTGGCGGCACTCGAAGCGAATCGTCGTTCGCCGCCACAAGGTGTCATGAGAATGCGATAGAGCGGCGCACTAGACTGGTTTGCGCGGTGTGAACGACCAAACTGCTGAATTGCTTTATCCGCACTCCAAGGAAGCTCAAGCGTCATGTGACAACGCCGTCGTTGATTCGGAACGCGTCTGTCAGCCTGAAGCGAGATACCCGTACTCGCAGCGTCTGAGATGATTGCAATAAGTTTATCGCCATCCTGGAACTTCTTGCGCTCGCTGAGATTGAGCATTTTACCAGCTACAGCTTCGTCAGTAGAACGCTTTCGAGTGGTGACTCTCCCGTCGGCATCACGAACTTGATGCAATTTGCGACCCGTCATCTCGGCTACGTTTGCGTGACCGCCGCACAAACCGATGAGATTATCCAAAGGATTTGGCGGAAGTTGCAGCGACTCAACCGCCCGAATTAAGAGCGCGCGGATGTGTAACAAGTGCTGATTCTCCACCCCAATTTCGTGCCGAGCATTAGGATTGCCCATCATTTCGTCTTCGTCTTCGTTTTCGTCTTCGTCGTCTAAATCATCGTCTTCATCGTCGGCGGCGGCGGCGGCCGCAGCAGCCGCGGCGGCGGCGGCAGCGCGGCGAACTCCACCTTCGCGTTTCACTTGTGGCTTCACTTCACGCATTACTGGAGCTCCAGCCGGACGCAGATCGCGCTCGCGAACGAACCGCTGCAAACGCTCGAGCGCGTTCACTTGCGGTCCCTGGTGAGGCACGGGCGCGGGTGGGCGAGGCGCCATAGGCTTCACGGGCGGCGCACCAGGCTGCTGATGACGCGCGGCTGCTCCAGAAGAAGATCCAGCAACGCCGAGTAACGAACGTTGTTGATCAAAGTCTGCACGTCGCTTTTGCACGCTGTCCATAAAGTCTCGTTCATCCGAGTCATCCGAATCAGAAAGATCAAGCTCAATTATTTCAGGATCGATCACGGACTTAGCACCACGAGCGGGCGGCGCAGGTCCATCGCTTTCACTTCGAGACATCTTCGGCTGATTACCTCCACCGCCGTCGTCGGCGCCTCCCGCTGGAGAAGCGCGCTTGCTGGCAGAACCTGGATTACGAGGCGCCGCGGCTGGAGACTCGAGTCGCGCATCTACATTCGGCGCGTCTTCTGCCGATGGATGATTGACAGCTTGCGGCGCTGCTGGAACCTGAGCCACGCCGTTGACTTGCTGCTGCAAACGTGCTGCGAGCTCGCGTTCTTCATTCAACATTCTGTCGCGACGCACCTTTTCCCCAGCCTCGAGAAACGCGTGCTTTTGTTCCATAGCACGGACTTGCGCTTCGCTCGCTCCGACGCGAGCGCGTTGATGAATGTCCTCCTCGGTTAAATCAAAGAAATCACCCGCCAACTTGGCCGCCTCCATACGCTCAGCTAAGACTTCGTCGAGCGACTTTTCAACCATGAGTTCGATTTCGTCGTCGTCGTCATTCGCATCTGCTGCACCGGCGCCTGCGGCAGCACCGGCAGCGGCACCGGCAGCATCAACATTGTCAGCATTCGGTCGCGCACCAGGACGGGGACCTTGGTTCAACTCGTCGTCATCGACAACTTGACGTCGACCCGCCGGACGTCGCGCCATGACTTCACCAATCGTCTCCGCGCTGCACCAGCGAATGGCGACTTCTGTGACATCCGTGAGAATACTATCCCACAACTGCTGCGACTCGGCAGATGCTTGACTCGATGTAGTCGGAAAGTTCTTAATCAAAAAATTCGTAAGCATTTCAGCTGGAGAACTGGCAAAGTCTTCATCCTCGCCTTCGTCGTCGTTTGCGTGCATACGCGCGAGACTCGCTTCGCCGGTGCTCTGTAAACCGATGACAACTGCAAAGTTTTCTTCAGTCACCGCCTTGAGTGCAGCTCGAGCGAGCGTCGGAACTTTGGCGCAAAGTAACATTTGCCTAAAGAATCGCTGATGCGTGGCCCAGAACAATCGAATGAGCGCCGCCATGTCCTTGCCGTGAGCATCCTTCCACGCCCGTGCGTCTGGGTACCCGCGCGCGAGTTCAACGGCGTAGAAAACCTTCTTCATCATCGTCCAAAACGCTACGCTTCTATCGTACATCAACTTAATTTCAGGACCAATTTCACAATTCACTAATTCAAACTCGGCATCAGCGTACGACAACGTTCGGCAAAGATAACTACCAGTCGCTTTCAACCCGCACGCGAAAATTTCAAGAGCGCCCAAACCAGACTTTTCCAACTTGCTCAACATATCCACCATGCTGGAAAACCCAAAGTGCCCGAGCCGCGTCATGTACGCCAAGTTTCTCGGTTCGCTCGCTCCGGTGGCTGAGCAATACAATACGCGCGCATTGGGAATGACGAGTTGCAACGCCACGACAGCCAACGCCGTCTTGGTCGGCGTGCCAGTCGAGTTCATCAAATTCTTCGCCTTGTGACATTCATCAAAAACAATCAACGGTCCGTGCTCGTCACCCTTCAACCAATCCGCGAGTTGCAATAAACGCGACCCAGGCACGAGCATCGCGCGCAAATTCTCCTCAGTCGACGCATTCTTTGGAGTCTTGGGCAAACGCTGCGTCAGGAGCGAATACGTACAAAACACCACGCCGACGTCTAAAACGCGCTCCAACGACCCTTGTGGTAACCCAGCGGTGCCTTCGGGAATCACCGCCATCGCCGGCGCCGCATTCATATCATTCAAATCCCGCTCCGCATCGAATTTCAAATCCGCGCTCGTGCTCACCCACAACACGCGTCGTCCGCCTCTACGTCTATGTTCGTACACCAACCCCGCGATCTGTCGCCCTTTCCCCACGCCCGCACCATCTCCCAAGAAAAAACCCGCGCGAGACCCATCCTTCAACCGCTGCTCGTGTCTCATGCACGCATACGTCACGCTCTCGAGCTGTAGCGCACTTAACGCCCCGTTTCGTACCAAGTCGCCCAACGCGTGCGCGTACGTCGGCTCGGGCGGCGACACCTTGGCCAACGTTCCCGTCTCCACCACCGCATCGGGGTGCTCGCCGCCCTCAATCGCGCCGTACCGCGGTTGATACCGCTCGTACTCCACCCCAACTTCCGCGTCGTCGTCCTCGACGTTCACCACGTCCGGATTCTCGCGCGCACGCGCAGCCTCGTCATCTCGAACGCGCGGTTTCGGAAAAATCTTATCCTCACGCCCGCGCGCGCGCGCCGCCGCGGCGTCCGCGCGCGCGATGTGCTCGAGAATCACCCGACGCTGCGCGTCGAGATCGAACTTCATCCCGAGCGCGGCGTCGACGACGACGACCGCGCGTTGGGAAGTGAGGATTTTTGAATGCGACGTGACGTGACAGTTGACGCCATTCGCGCGCGCGCATGCGCGTCGACGCGGCGCTGGCGATCGCGCGCGCGTTGTCGGTGAGCGCCACGGCGTGCGGCGCACGCGATGTCGCGTCGCTCGCGCGCGTGGGCGGCGCCAGTGCGGCGTGCGTCGTCGCGTCGCGCGTATTGGAGGTTGCGTTGTCCAGCGGCGCGCGCGACGTCGGGCGTCGTCGGGCGTCGTGTGCGCGCGCGATGCGCGGAGTCGTCGCGCGCGTGATCGCGCCGTGGTGCGCAGGCGTCGTGGTGTGCGTGTTGGTGGCGTTCGCGTTCGCGGGGAGCGTGCTGCGCGGCGATGATTCGACGACGTGGGCGCGCTCGGCGGCGTTTGGCGCGTACGCGTCGGCTGTCGTCGGGCTCACCGTGGCTATGGATATCGGATGCGACCGCGCGAGCATCGAGCGCGTGTTCGTGAGGGGTGATGCGCGCGGTGTGCGAGAGGTTATGGCGCGCTCGAGCGTGATTGGAGGCGTGGCGGGCGCGTGGGTGGGCGCCGTGCCGGCGCCGTTGGATTGGAACCGCGCGTGGCAAGCGTGGCCGGTGTCGTGCGTGCGTGGGATGAGCGCGGGATTCGCGTGTGGGGCGCTCGTGGGTGTCGTGCGCGCGACGCAATTCAGCGGTGCGGGCACGCGCGGGAAGATGCGAGCGACGTGACGTTTGAGGAACGGACGTCGGCGCTCGATGTCGATGTCGATGCCGTTGGCTCGGTAGTAAAAGTAGCAATCGATAGCAAACCTAGAATCTCTATACATACATCATCGCGCGCAGTTGGCGCAAGTTTAAGCGTTCGCCCTAAATCCATAGTTATCTTTCGCCGCGCGATCGAGCGCGTCGTCCTTGGCGAGCAAATTTTTAAGCCGTTCGACTTCGTGAACGTCGCCTTGCCTGTGTGCGATTTGGAGCTGGGAACGCAAGAGCTCTTGCTCGCGCATACCATCTCGCGCCGCGCCGCCACCCTGCGCGCGCATACGCGCCAAGATAGCGTGTTGTTTCGCCGCGGCTTCCTTCTCACGCGCCTCGGCGAGTTCTCGCCGACGTTCGGCTTCGTCGTCGCCAAACGCTCGCCTCTCTGGTTTCTTCCCCTCATCGCCTCGAGACGCGCTCCTCGACCGCGAACGGCGCGACGACTTTTTGTGTTTCTTGTGTTTTCTCCTATCCGAGGACTTTCTGTACTTCTTGTGCCGCCGCCGACCGCTTCGAGAGCCGTCGTCGTCGGAGCCGTCGTCGTCGCTCGAGCTCGAGCTCCCATCGCGTCGCCGCCGTCGACGTCGTTCCCGTCCGCTCGACCCCGCACCTCCCGTCGTCGTCGTCGTCGTCGTCGTCGTCGTCGTTCGTCCCGCGCGTTCGGCATCGAAGAACTCTCGTAACGCATCCTTGGCGAGCTGCACGTCGCCGTCGTGTTTTTCCAGCGCCAACGCGAGCGTCGCGTCGGTGGCGTTCGGGAACTCTCGTCGTAAATACGCATCTGCGGCGTGTGCGGCTTCGCGAGCGCGTGCCTCGGCGTGTCGCTGCATCATGGATGGACCGCGGTCATCCGGCGCGTTCGGGTCACCGCGCGTGTACATGGTTGTCATGGGAGTCGCGAAGTGAGGCTAAACCGTCTAAGCGTGGTATTGAAGAGCTCCGTGGCTAGGTGGAACGATGAAAAAGCTAATGCTGCTGCTGCTGTAGTAGTAGTAGTATGTGTTGTTCGTTGGTGTCATGAAGTCACCCGACGGCGGGTCTCGTCAGTCCACTTGGAACAAGAGCTTGAACATTTCATAGGAGAAAAATCCGAGCGACGCCGACGGGAGCACTTGAATGCAACTCGGGCCTAAACCGGCGTATAATCCACGAACACCTTGCTTGCGAACGATCGACCGTAAGGTGACGGTCATTCGACGAAGCGCTTCGCGGCCGAAGACCATCGACGCTGATGAGCGTCCACCTTGCATTTGCATGCGACGACGAATGACTTCAAACGGATACGTCGACGCTTCAGACGCGACGCCGGCGAGCGCGCCAAACAACATCATATTCGACGCCTCCACAGTCTTGGATGGATATTCGCGCTCTAATTTCGCGCGCTCGCGCGTGTCTTTTGTGGCGGCGATTCTCACGCGCAGCTCCTCGTCGAGCTGTGCCATGCGACGATGTTTCAAGCCGTCGTAAATGGTGTAGTACACCGCGGCGTTGGGCGCCATGGACACGAGCGCCGGCGTAATGCCGCGATAAAACGTCGACAAACCTTCTTGCGTGTACATGGTCTTCACACACTGTATCAACGAACCGTATTTGGCCTTACCACCCGTCGTCAACAAACGCGTACGCAATACATCCATCGGAAAGCACGTCAACACCGCCGTGACGCCCGCTCCGGCGCCCGCGCACAACGTCCCAATTTTCCTCCCATCGCTCCCTTCGGGAAAAGCCTTAATCACAAACCCGCGATAGGTGTCAAAAGCACAAAAGTTAATCGCCTTATACGGCGCCGTGCGCGCTAAATTCAATAAATTCCCCTTCCAAAACCCACCGAGTCCCTCCTTGGTAAAGATGCTCCGCACCAACGCCTCGGGTTTCAACGCGCTCCTATTCAATAAATACTCAATCTTCACGCGTTCTAACGGCGCGAGCACCGTACGCACGCATATCGTCGCCCCGATACCACTCGCCAACCGCCTCGCCGCCTCTTCCTGCGCCGGTAACTTGCGAGTCGTCGTCGACTTCGCGCGCAACTTGTCGTCGAGCGACCGCGCCCAACCGGCGGCTGCGCCCGACGCCGACGCCGACGCGTTCGACGCCGACACCGACGCGAGACGCCGCCGCCGACGCCACCGCCGCCGACGCCCCGACGCCGCCGACGCCGACGCCGCCACCGCCGACGCGCGCTCGCCCCCACCGCCGCCGTTCGCGTCGTCGCGCCACCATCCAGCGCGCAGCGCGCGCGCGACGCACCGTCGCGCGTCGCCCATCCCGCGCCCCGCCGCCGCCGTCACCGACGACGACGACGACGACGACGACGACGACGACAACGACGAC
>Ga0181597_10003382_pt1 | contig 16618 bp, 15 predicted proteins | sample 041ome_5_FD_148647 | JGI IMG/M metagenome (GOLD analysis project Ga0181597, IMG submission 148647) | Coastal salt marsh microbial communities from the Groves Creek Marsh, Skidaway Island, Georgia - 041403US metaG (spades assembly) | ecosystem: Environmental > Aquatic > Marine > Intertidal zone... | reverse complement strand
AGGTTTGCGAGGCGGTGTAATTTATCACGACGGTCAATTTGACGACGCCCGTATGGCGGTGAGTCTCGCCCTTACGGCTTCTCAATTAGGAGCCTGCCTTCTTAACTATACGGAAGTGGAAGCCCTTCGTAAGGAGGATCATATGTTGAATGGAGTCACTGTAAAAGATGCGCTTTCTGGAAAATCCTACGCAATTAATGCCAAAGTAGTGATTAATGCAACGGGGGTGTTTTCTGATTCGATCATGCAAATGGACGATCCAGAAATCAAGAAAATGATACGTCCCAGTCAGGGAGTGCATATTGTTTTAGAAAAAGAATTTTTAGATGGAGACCATGCCATCATGGTGCCTCATACAACTGATGGACGGGTGCTCTTTGCTGTGCCTTGGAATAATTATGTGGTGGTTGGCACCACAGACACTCCTGTTGATGAACATTCCGAAGAACCGATTGCCTTGGAGCAAGAAATAGAATTTATCCTGAGTAATGCAGGGGCCTATATGACCAAAAAACCCACTCGCAAAGACGTGAAAAGTGTTTTTGCGGGACTTCGTCCTTTGGCGGCTTCCGAAAACAATAAGGAAAGTACAAAAGAGATTTCTAGACATCACAAAATCACCGTTACCACCAGTGGGCTGTTGAATGTGCTGGGCGGAAAATGGACTACGTATCGAAAAATTGCAGAAGACGCTGTCAATACGGCGCAAGCTTTGGGTGGTTTGCCGGAACGAAAATGTCAAACGGAAACCTTATCCATACACGGTTATGATTTTAATGCGGATTGGAAACAACCTTTACATTTTTATGGAACCGACATCGACAAAATTGTTGCTATAAATCCCGACACAGCTAACCGATCCTTATCAAACGCTTTCTTTATTTCTGAAAATCAAATCTTGTGGGGAATTCGAGAAGAAATGGCCGTACACTTGGAAGATGTGTTGGCACGCCGAACCCGCTGTCTATTCCTCAATGCGCAAGCCACATTAGATATAGCTCCACAAGTTGCGCAGATTATGGCTCAAGAAATGGGAAAAGATGAGACTTGGGTGGATACTGAATTGAAATTATTTACTGAAATTGTTAAAAATTATATATTATGATCTTACATCCTTTTTTAGCAGAATTTATTGGAACTGCTATCCTGTTATTATTAGGTGCCGGAGTGGTGGCCAACATCAATTTAAAGAACACCATCGCCGAGGGGCAAACGCCTTGGGTATTGATTACTAGTGCTTGGGGATTTGCTGTTTTTGTGGCGGTGTATATCAGCTCTCAATCCAGTGGTGCCCACCTCAACCCTGCGGTTACGCTGGGGCTTTATGCTGCTGGAAAATTCTCTCTCTCTTTAGTTCCAGGCTATCTCATTGCCCAACTTTTGGGAGCCATGACGGGTAGCTGGTTGGCCTATCTAACTTATATAGATCATTATAAAATGACCACAGACGAAAATGCAGTACGCAGTACTTTTTGTACCGGACCGGCCATAAGAAATCTAAAAAACAACTTTTTCAGTGAAGCCATTGGAACCTTTATGTTGGTTTTCGGAGCCCTTTTTATAGTTGGACCGAACATTGACATTGCGGGAACGGAAGTGCAAAATTTTGGGATCGGATCTTTGGATGCGTTACCCGTTGGAATCTTGGTTTGGGTCATCGGTATTGCCTTGGGAGGAACCACCGGTTACGCCATCAATCCGGCACGGGATTTAGGTCCTCGTATCGTCTATCAACTCTTGCCGCGCAAAAACAAAAATGCAGACTGGGGCTATGCATGGGTACCCGTTCTAGGTCCTGTATGCGGGGGAATTATAGCCGGACTACTTTATGTTTTAGTAACAACAGCATCGTTTATTTAGCCACGTTTACTGCACGAGTTTCTCTAATGACTGTAACTTTTACCTGTCCAGGATAAGTCATGTCGGTTTGTATTTTTTGAGAAATTTCAAAGGATAATTGTGCCGCACGATCGTCGGAGACTTTATCGCTTTCAACAAAAATTCGCAGCTCTCTCCCCGCTTGAATTGCATAGGCTTTGTTTACCCCATTGAAATCGTAGGCTATGTTTTCCAAGTCCTTTAAACGTTGTACATAACTGTCCAATACTTGGCGGCGAGCTCCGGGACGAGCGCCGGAAATGGCATCACATACCTGAATTATGGGAGCATAAAGGGTCGTCATTTCGATTTCGTCGTGGTGTGCTCCAATGGCGTTGCACACATCGGATTGCTCACCGAATTTTTCAGCCCACTCCATCCCCAACAAGGCGTGTGGTTTTTCTGTTTCTTCTTCGGGCACTTTCCCGATGTCGTGGAGTAGTCCGGCGCGTTTGGCCAGTTTTGGATTTAAGCCCAATTCAGCTGCCATTACCCCACAAAGCTTGGCTACTTCACGGGAGTGTTGCAATAAGTTTTGTCCATAGGAAGAGCGATATTTCATTCGGCCCACCACACGAACCAATTCGGGATGAAGTCCATGGATGCCAAGATCGATGACCGTGCGTTTTCCCACCTCAATGATCTCGTTATCGATTTGCTTCCGTGTTTTGTTTACTACCTCCTCTATACGCGCGGGATGAATGCGACCATCACTCACCAGTCGATGTAAAGAAAGTCGTGCGATTTCTCTCCGAACGGGATCAAAACAGGATAAGATGATGGCTTCGGGGGTGTCGTCTACAATAATTTCCACACCGGTTTCGGCTTCTAATGCACGGATGTTTCGTCCTTCTCGACCAATAATTCTTCCTTTCACATCATCGGATTCAAGGTTAAAAACAGAAACACAATTTTCAACCGCCTCTTCTGTTCCAATCCGCTGTATGGTATTGATGATGATTTTTTGAGCCTCTTGCTGTACCGTTAATTTGGCTTCTTCTATGTTTTGTTGAATGAATGCCATAGCTTCTGACTTCGCTTTTTCTTTGAGGGAAGCAATCAATTCTTCTTTGGCATCGGCGGCGGAAAAACCGGAAATTTCCTCAAGTTTATTGATCTGAATCTGAAGTTTAGACTCGATCTCTTCCGTTTTTCGATCAATATTATTCATCTTATTGGTCAGAAGATTGTTCTGTTGTTCCAATTTTCGATTGAGTTCGCCATTGCGTTTGAGTTCGTGACTCAAGCGCGACTCCTTATCATTCAATCGCTTTTCGACTTCCGAAATCTTTTTTTCTCGGGAAAAAATATCTTTTTCATGCTCCGATTTCAGCTCGATAAAACGCTCTTTGGCTTGAAGCATTTTCTCTTTTTTGATCGATTCCGCTTCAATTTTTGCATTGCTGATTATTTCTCCCGCTTCTGTAGTTGCTTTTTCAAGCAATTGTTGGGATTTGTTTTTGCGTAAGACACTTCCCAAAAGAAATCCAACCAGCAAGCCTGCTGCGGCAAATATGAGGAAGAGGATGTTTGTATCCATAGTTGTTGTTTTAATTTTAAAAAAAACCTGTATTAGCTTCGTTTTCGTATAAACTCCTAAAAATCAAGTTTAAGGCTACACAACTGGTCAAGGATCTGTTCAAGACAGCTTGCTTTTACAATTGAAACTCACCCTTTTTAATTAAAAGCTCGTTGAGTTTATCAAAAAATACTAATACAGGCAGTGTTGTATTGCTAATTAAAGAACATTGTATTCAGCCATATGAACGTCAATCATATCGATCAACTCCTTTAATTTTTGGTTATCAGGGTCGTTTTCAGAAGATTGCTTTTCTTTGTTCATTTCTGTTTGGGCTGCATACTGAAGGGCACACATTGCTAAGACATCTTGTTTGTCGCGAACGGCATAATTTTTTTCTAATTGCTGAATGGTGGATTCTATCTTTTTAGCCGATGCACGCAAAGAAGCCTCTTGTTCTGGTGCAATGGTTAAAGGATAAACCCTATTGGCGATCGTCAATTTTATTTTTAAGGAATCACTCATTGGATTCAGCGATTAGATATTGGAGAGCTGATTGATACACAAATCAACCTCTTTTATTAAATTATTAATTTTTGTTTTAGTAATGGTTTTACCTTCGTTACTGCCGAGTAGATTATTTGCAATTTTTAAAGATTTATTTTCCTCTTTAAGTTGATCAACATCCCGATGTAAGGACTCATTCTGAACTTCCAAGGCTGCGCATTTTTTCGACAGCAGATTAATTTCAAGATGTTGTTCTTTTAATTTATTGAGTAAAGCAATAACTTTTTGCTCCAAAAGAAGGGTCGGGTTATTTTGCTTATCCATAATTGTTGTAAATAATTTACGCTATACAAATTTAGAGAATCCTTATGGATTTGTGGAGGATAAGTTGGGAGTTTTAAAAACTTTAACAAAAGCCCTTGCAACCCTCTGAAAATTCAGAAAACAAAGGGATTTAGTACGCCTATGATTAATTGCTATTTGAAAATTTATATCTTGCAATACAGTAACAAAAAAAATCTACTTGCCGACAAACTGCTATGACCTTCACAAATAAAAATCGTTTTCTTTTATATTTTTTCATTTTTATCCTAACCCTTTCGCAAGCACAAAACAGGGAGAAACTGTGGCAAGAACCCCTTGACATTCCCCTATTATTATCGGGAAATTTTGCAGAATTACGAGGCACTCATTTTCACGCTGGTTTAGACCTAAAAACCAATGGCAGAGAGGGCTTTGAAGTGAAAAGTATCGGCTCCGGGTTTGTCAGTAGAATCCGAGTGAGCACTTCGGGCTATGGCAAAGTGTTGTATTTGAATCATCCCAATGGCACTGTGTCCGTCTATGCACACCTGAAAAAATTCGCACCCAAAATTGAAGCCTATGTCAAAGCACGTCAATACGAAAAACAAAGTTATACGCTACAACTGCTCCCCAAAGCAGAAGAACTAAAAGTGGAGCTTGGTGAGCTTATTGGTTATTCGGGCAATACCGGAGGATCTTCGGGTCCGCATTTACATTTTGAAATGCGCGATGGAAGGGATCAAAGTCCGATCAACCCACTTTCTTTTCCTATAAAAATTGAGGATCATCAACGTCCTCAGATTCAAGCGTTCTATGTTTATGAAAACCATACTCCCTCCAAACTCCCCAAGTCTTATGCGCTCACTCAGAAAAATGACAGTCTGTTTACAACCAACCTAATCAAAACCGCCGGACAAATTCATGTGGGCTTAGGAATTTTTGATCGTCAAGACTCTAGTTACAATAAAAACGGGGTGTATCGGATTCAAGTATGGGTCAATGGCATAGAAATTTACAACTACCAAATGGATCGATTTCTGTTCACCGATTCTAAATTTATTCCCCTCATAGTAGATTATTATTCGCTGCGTGAAAACCGCAACAAAATACATCAACTCTATTGGCATCCTAAAACAAAACTTTCCTTTTTAAAGGATCGCTCTAAAAATGGTCGTTTTGAAGTGGAGCCGGGAAAATCTTATCAATTACTCATTAAAACAAGTGATTACAGCAATAATGCTACGTGGGTGGAAACCTATATTGAAGGGGTAGAAGCCAATAAATCCGAACCCGAAACCCCAAAAGGAAAAAGTATACATCCCGAACAAGATTATCTTTTTGAATTCGGTGAAAAATCGGTTTATTTCCAAAAAAACACCTTTTTTGATACTGTACATTTGGATATTGAGAGTTCCGGAGACAGTCTTATGGTCGATCGGGATCGGTTTCCTCTGGTGGCTCCCCTAGTGCTTCAATTTACTTATCCTTCCATGGACAGTTTAGAACGGGCGCAGAGTGCTATAGCTTTACTTAGAAACAATAGAAGACCAAGCTTGTTGAACACTGCTAGAAAGAGCAGCCACCTGACCGCAAAGTCAAGTGTATTGGGAACTTTTGCAGTGCTTCGAGACAGTTTGGCACCTACTATTTTACCCATAAATTTTAGAGATGGTCAGAACTTAAAGAATTTTAGATATTTAAAAATTCGTTTAAAAGATGATTTTTCTGGAGTGAAAAATTACAGTGCCTACATCAACGACGAATGGGTGCTTTTTGAGCATGAACCCAAAACCAACACCCTCACTTTTGATTTTAATGATTTGGAAGATAAACCGCGTCGCTTGGATTTAAAAGTAGTTGCTAATGATAGAGTGGGAAACAGTACTACCTATAGAGCCGTTTTATTCCAAAATCCGTAAACGGTATTGGTTTAAGTAGTTACAAATTCTTCTAAAACCTGCATCAAATAATCAATTTCGGCTTTCGTATTAAAAATTGAAAATGAAAATCGCAATGAGGGCCATTGCGTAGCTGTCCCTAGTGCATTTAAAACATGGGACCCCGAGGTACTCCCCGATTGACAAGCACTTCCCTTGGAACAAGCAATACCTTTTAAATCCAAATGAAAATCCAACATTGCTGCTTTAGATTCCGGTAGGGGTAAGGCCACATTCACTAATGTATAGGTACTGCGTTTCAAGTCCCCGGAAAAACCATTGGTGATGGCATCGGGAAACAGGGTTTTTAATTTTTGGAGGAAATATTTTTTTAGCTCCAAGAGTTGAGCTTTTTCTTTTGCCCATAGATCATTTGCTATTTCAAGGGCTTTGAACATCCCCACAATATTGTGGACCGATTCTGTTCCAGCTCGTAATCCCCGCTCTTGTGTTCCTCCGTGAATTAAAGGCATTAGTTTTCTGTTTTTTCGGATGTAGGCAAAACCGATCCCTTTGGGCCCGTGAAATTTATGGGCTGCTGCCGATAAAAAGTCGATTTTCAAAGCTTCCAAATCAAAAGGATAGTGTCCAATGCCTTGCACCGCATCGCTGTGAAAATAGGCCTGATGCGCTTGGCATAAAACGACTACTTTTTCCAGATCGAGTAGGTTGCCAATTTCATTGTTGATGTGCATCAAGGTCACCAGTTTGGGAGAATTATCCAATGCTAAATATTCTTCCAGCTGATTGAAATCCACTTCCCCTTTATCCGAAACCTCGAGTAATTTTACCTCAATTCCGTGATTTTGTTCCAAGATTTCCAAAGTGTGGAGAATGGCATGATGCTCAATGGCGGAACTAATGATTGTTTTGACTCCCAAATCCCGAACAGCACAATGCAATACCATATTATCGGACTCGGTTCCTCCAGAAGTAAAAATGATTTCTTGCGGTTGTGCATTAAGGATTTTAGCAATTCCTTTTCGAGCAGTTTCCACATAAGCTTTTGCCGACCGTCCAAAGGCATGGGTAGAGGAAGGATTTCCAAAACAATTTTCCATCACTTCGGCCATTGCCCCTATCACCTCTTTCCGCAGGGGCGTGGTGGCCGCATTATCAAAATATACAGTGGTGTTATTTTTCAAATTGTTGCAGCGTCGAGGTGATTATATGGATACAATCGTTCAATTGTGCTTCGGTCATCACCAAAGGCGGTGCAAATCGGATAATGTTACCGTGCGTGGGTTTTGCCAACAAACCATTTTCTTTCAATGCCAAACAGATGTTCCAAGCGGTATCGCCTTCTTCACTATCATCTATAACTATGGCGTTGAGTAGCCCTTTCCCTCGAACCAAACGAACGATGGTGCTTTGTGCAATGTATGCATTCATCGCTGCGCGAAATTGTTTTCCTAGTTTCCGAGCATTTTGGGTCAATTTTTCATCGCGGATGACCGAAAGGGCTTCCATAGCGATGGCACAAGCCATGGGATTTCCTCCAAAGGTGCTGCCGTGTTGTCCGGGCTGAAGGACATCCATGACCGCGCTGTCCGCTAAAATTGCTGAAACGGGATAGGTTCCTCCACTTAAGGCTTTTCCTAAAATCAAAATATCGGGACGAACATAAGTGGCCTCTTGACGTTCACAATGCCCTTCGCAAGAACAATTTCCACAAACCGCCAACAAAGAGCCTGTCCGACCGATTCCCGTTTGGATTTCATCGGCTATCATCAAAACGTTGTATTCGGAACACAATGCTCGTGCTTGTGCTAAAAAATCACTGTCGGGGGTGTACACTCCGGCTTCGCCTTGAATAGGCTCCACCAAAAATCCGGCAACATTGGGATGCGCGGCAAGGGTATTGCGCAAGGCTTCAATATCGTTGTAGGGAATGGGTAAAAATCCTGCTGCATGAGGTCCAAAATGATTTTTCGACCCAGGATCACTTGAAAAAGAAATGATGGTGGAAGTACGCCCGTGAAAATTTTGTTTGCAAACAATAATTTGAGCTTGATTCTCGGGTAAGTTTTTTCTTGTATACCCCCACTTTCGGGTAATCTTTATGGCAGCTTCCACGGCTTCGGCACCCGTATTGGAGGGCAGCATCCGCTCAAAGCCAAAGTAGTTGGTCATAAACTTCATATAGGGTCCCAACCGATTGTTGTGAAAGGCACGGGAAGTCAAGGTCAATTGTTCCGCCTGCGCTTTGAGTACACGGATGATTCTCGGATGACAATGTCCTTGATTTACAGCGGAATAGGCGGATAAAAAATCATAATATTTATTTCCTTCCACATCCCATAGAAAAACACCTTCGCCCCTTTCTAAAACCACCGGCAAGGGATGGTAGTCATGCGCCCCATGTTTGTGCTCGATTGCAATAAATGCTTGTGAATCTGTTTGAACCTCCATAATGATTTCTATTTCAATTATACATGTAAAAGTAACAAAGTCCTTACTAGGCAGCAAAAGTAGCCATTATGCCGCTCAAAAACATAAAAATAATAACGATTTATTATCCGCATGCGTTTACATTTGCAGCATGTCAAAAAATAAAATCAATCGGATTGAGAAAGGCCTAGAAGTGGTTGATATCAATACGCAAGGAATGGGGGTTGCCAAATCGGCTGAAGGAATTGTTTATTTCATTTCCAAAGTCGTACCGGGCGATGTTGTCGATGTTACTGTTTATAAAAAAAAGAGGGGCTATTTTGAAGCGCAACCCTTGAAATTTATTAAAGAATCCCCACATCGCGTAGAAGCCGTTTGTGCGCATTTTGGCGTATGCGGAGGCTGCAAATGGCAACATTTCAGCTATGCAGCACAACTGGATTCCAAGGAAAAAGGAGTCTTGCGAAACCTCAAAGACATCGGGAAAGTTGAAATCGAAACGGTACTTCCCATTGCCGGCGCCGATCCGCACTACTACTATCGGAACAAAATGGAGTTTTCCTTCTCCAACAGACGTTGGTTGACCACTGAAGAAATTCAATCTGAAGAATTGATTGAACGCAATGGACTGGGTTTTCACAAGCCCAATATGTGGGACAAAGTGGTGGACATCAACCAATGTCATTTGCAACCCGAACCCTCCAATGGAATTCGCAATGCCATTCGCACCTATGCATTGGAAAATAAGCTCGACTTTTTTGATCCCGTAGCCCAAAGTGGTTTTTTACGTACCCTGATGATTCGCAATACCATGGCGGGTGAATTTATGGTTTTGCTTCAGTTTTTTAAAGAAGATAAGGCACAACGCATCGGACTTTTAGATTGGATTGGGAAACAATTTCCGCAAATCACATCGCTGCTGTATTGCATCAATGGAAAAGGTAATGACAGTTTGTACGATCAAGAAATTATATGCCATTCGGGACAAGATTTTATTACCGAACAGTTGGGGGCACTTACTTTTAAAATTACGGCAAAATCTTTTTATCAAACCAATCCCAAACAGGCATTAACACTGTATACCATTGCAAAAGAATTTGCTGCATTAGAAAGTACCGATACCGTCTATGATCTCTATACTGGAACGGGGACCATAGCTTTGTTTTTAGCCCCTCACTGCAAAAAAATAATCGGTATTGAATCCGTTGCCGATGCCATCAAAGCCGCAGCTGAAAATGCAAAAAATAACGGCATCGAAAATGCGGTATTTGAAGTGGGAGATATGAAAAATAGTTTTAACGCTGATTTTATCCAACGCCACGGAAAAGCTCGGGTGGTTATTACGGATCCCCCGAGAAATGGAATGCATCCCGATGTGGTGCAGCAGCTGTTGGATTTGGCTCCGGAACGCATCGTTTATGTGAGTTGCAATAGTGCCACGCAAGCTCGGGATATTGAAATGATGAAAAACGATTATGCCGTTCTAAAAAGTCAAGCCGTGGATATGTTTCCTCAAACCCATCATGTGGAAAATGTTGTACTTTTGCAACGAAAAGCCAATCATGCATCCTAAGCGATTTCACTTTTTTACTCTTGTATTAATTTTCTTGCTTTCCTGCGAAAAGGATGATATTTGTATTCCTGAAACGCAAGACAGCCCCAAAATGATTGTTTTGATGCGGAGTTTTGAAAATCCTGAAATCAGAAAAGTTCCCAATGATTTTAAAATAAGAGCCATTGGTAATGAAACGCCCATTACTGCCTCCTCGGACTCCATTGTATTGGCATTAAATCCAGAAAAAGAATTTACTCAATTTGAATTCATTACGGATTTCGAAAAAGAAACAGAAAACATAGACACCCTGCAGATCAACTATCGTCGTGCTGACATTTTTATTAGTAGTGCCTGTGGCTACCGACATAATTTTATATTTGAATCTCCAGCAGTGACCCAACTCAATCCGGGGTCGGATTGGATTTTTGGATTTACCGTTTTAAAAGATACCATCTCAGATGAACAACAAGGACATTTGGCGCTACTGCATTAGTCTGCTGCTTTTGACGCAGACTATTTGGTCTCAGGAGTCACCCCCTGAAGAAAAAGCAGCAGCTGCGGTAACAGATAGTATTGCCCCAGCGACCATTCCCTATACGCTTCGTTTTGGCGTTGATTTGTATCGGCTCGTCCTTTCTCAGGCGTCACCAGATTTTAGTGGTCAGGAGTTGGTAGCCGATCTTCGGGTGTATAATAATTTTTATGCCGCACTAGAAATTGGGAATGAAAGCAAAACCAAACAATACGAAGAAGTAAATATTACCGCGAAAGGCTCTTATTTTAAACTTGGTTTTGATCTGAATATGTATGAAAACTGGGAGGGCATGAACAATCAAGTTTACTTGGGACTTCGCTATGCCCACAGTGTTCACCAACAACAATTAAACGCATATACGATCTTGGATCGGGATCCCTACTGGCCAAGAACGGAGGTGGTCAATAATTTTGCAACCGGCAATCGAGAGGGTTTGAATGCCAGTTGGGCAGAAGTGGTGGTGGGTACCAAAGTGCAGGTTTTAAAAAACGTTTATCTCGGTTTTAGCGCTCGGATGCATGTCCTTATTAGTGACAAAATACCCGAAAACTTTGACAATATTTACATCCCCGGATTTAACAAAAAAACAACGGATAACAAATTTGGAGCTTCTTTCAATTACAGTCTGACCTATTCAATTCCTTTTTTACGTACGGCGAAAAAAAAGAAAGACTAAGCGACTATTCCTCTTCTTTTTCTTTGGAATCGATATACTTGTGGGTGCGTTTACTTCCCTCATAAATAGGAAAGTACAATAAACGAGACTCCAATTTTCCGTTAAAAATCTTAATTTTTCTACTGGGTCGTAAACCCACAAATTTCATGGCTTCCATATTGGCCGTAATCATCCAAGCATGGGTGTTGGGATAACTCTGCTTTAAAGTGTCTCCCATACTTTGATAGATGGCGTTAATGTCCCCTTCAAGGCGTTCGCCATAGGGTGGGTTGGTGAGTAAATGCAAAGGTCCTTGGGTAGTTTTTTCGGAATGAAAAAAGTTGTTTTTAGAAATGATGACAAAGGCTTGTAAATTGGCATTTTGAACATTTTGCAATGATTTCTCCACAGCAGAAGGAGCTTTATCGTAGCCCATAATTTTTATGGCTGGATTCACCACCTTTTCCAATTGTGCCGATCGGATGGTTTCAAACAAATCCGGATCCCAGTCTTTCCAATTTTCAAAAGCAAACGATTTACGGTTGATGTTCGCCGGGATTTTTGCAGCAATCATGGCGGCTTCAATCACTAGGGTTCCACTTCCACACATGGGGTCTAAAAAATCGGTATTCCCTTCCCAACCCGAGAGGAGGATAATTCCCGCAGCAAGAACTTCATTGAGCGGAGCGATGTTTGTCGCCGTTCGGTATCCGCGCTGATGCAATGAAGCCCCCGAGCTATCGAGCGACAGCGTGCATTGATCTTGTTCGATATGTATATTGATCTGTAAATCGGGTTTGTTCAGTTTCACATTGGGACGCTCCCCCACTTTATCGCGAAAACGATCGACCAAACCGTCTTTAGCTTTTTGAGAAACATATTGAGAATGCACAAACAAATCGCCAAACACGATACTGTCAATGGCAAAAGTGGTGGTGACTTCCATATAGTCCTCCCAAGGAAAATCATAACACATTTGATACAAAGCGTCCGGATCACTAACGCTTGCTTTGTGAATGGGTTTTAAAATTTTAATCGCGGTGCGTAGACTTAAGTTGGCTTTGTACATAAAGCCTTTGTCACCACGAAACGCCACCCCGCGATTTCCTTTACTAATATTTTGTGCCCCCAGTAGACTCAGCTCTTTGGCAAGTAGATCCTCAAACCCATATAGGGTTTTGGCATACATATCGAAATTTTCTTCCATGAATCGAATTAACCTTTAAAATTACTTTAATTTTGAGTCCTAACCATCCAAGTATCCTAGAATCTATGGAAATAACGCCGTATGCAGCCTATGCACTCCCTTTTTTGGGAGCCGTATTGGGTATGGGAATTGCCCGTCGTGCCAACACCGACACAGCCTTTGGGTTTAAACTGATCCTCGCATTCAGCGGTTCTTTTTTATTGGGGATTGCCATTTTTCATTTGATGCCTCTTGTATTTAGCACTGCTGATTCCAGCATAGGACTTTGGATTGTAGGAGGTTTATTGCTGCAAACCCTGCTCGAACACTTGTCTCATGGGGCAGAGCACGGCCATGCCCATATACACACCTCCGAACGATTGCCTGCGGTATTGTTTCTAAGTTTGGGGCTGCATGCCTTGGTGGAGGGAATGCCTTTAGAACAAAATACGGCTTTGGTCTGGGGCGTTTTTGTTCATAAAATCCCCATTGGAGTTGTCTTTTTCACCTTGATTAAAAAAATTCCAATGAAGGAAATCAAAAAGTTGTTTTATCTGGCGTGTTTTGCATTGATGACCCCTTTGGGCACACTGATTGGAACACAAAGCTATTTTGAAACTCATTTGCAAACACCTTTAAATGCACTTGTTTTGGGGATGATACTGCACATCGCCACTACTATTTTATTTGAAAGTAATCAGTCGCATGCTTTTAATTTTAAAAAGCTAATGACCGTTGTTTTAGGATTTACTATCGCTTATATCCTTTAAATTACCGCACATTACTTCATCTTCGCCGTATACGTATTTTCTTACACCTCAAATTACTTCGCTTTTCTTTTTCTATAAAATTTGTATGACTTTAGTAAATGAAAACAAAAAAGAATGACTCTAAACAAACTAAAAAATTGTCCCCAATTTACCTATTCCCTCCCGGAGGCTGGGACTGTTACCTCTTTAAGTTGTACCTCTCTATTCGCTAAAAATATTTTTTTCTTTCAAGCGCTTCAACACTCAAAACAATCTTTCAGCCTCCTTTACTTTTTCAATGAAAATTAAAAATTAAAGCATTTTACCTAATTCCATTTTTTTTATTTTGGTGTTTGATAAACCCTTTACTTGCCTTGTGTAAGTGGAGGGTTTTCAATTTTTGCTAGTAACTAGAAATTTAATGTTTTAGGATTTAAGATGAATTTCTTAAAACAAGAATTTATCTTTGAATATGATTGAAAACAGAAAAAACCATTGGGAAACCGTTTATGCAACCAAACAGCCCCATGAAGTCAGTTGGACACAACCCGTTCCAAAAACCGCACTGCAGTGGATAGACGCTGCACAGCTTGACAAAAGCGCTTCCATTATTGATGTAGGAGGAGGCGATAGTCGTTTGGTTGACGCCTTATTAACAAGGGGATATGAAAACATCACGGTTTTAGACATTTCGGAAAAAGCCTTAGAAAGAGCCCAAAAACGTTTGGGAGAAGCGGCCCAAAAAGTGCAGTGGTTGGCAAGCGACATCACCGAATTTAAACCCCAACAAAACTACGTATTATGGCACGACAGAGCGACTTTCCATTTTTTGACGGATCCCACTCAAGTGAATACCTATCAAAATAGCGTTCGAAAGGCAGCTCCTTCCTATCTTATTTTGGGAACCTTTTCCGAAAATGGACCGAAAAAATGCAGTGGTTTGGAGATTCAACAATATAGTGAAACGCAAATGAAGCAGTTGTGGGAAAAGGATTTTGATAAAATTTCTTGCCATACGGAAGATCATACTACTCCTTTTGATACCCAACAAAATTTTTTGTTCTGTCATTTTAAAAGAAAAGAAAATGTTTAAACCAGGACAAATCCTTCGATGGGGAATTCTTGGCTGTGGCGATGTGACCGAGGTAAAAAGTGGTCCTGCATATCAAAAAACAGCCGGCTTTGAGCTTGCTGCAGTGATGCGCAGATCCGCAGAAAAGGCGCAGGATTACGCCCATCGACACGGAGTGAAAAAATATTATTCCAACGCCGATGCGCTTATTGAAGATACTTCCATCGACGCCATTTATATTGCCACACCTCCGGATACCCATAAATTATACGGTTTGAAAGTAGCAGCCGCAGGGAAGCCCTGTTGTATTGAAAAACCACTGGCTCCTTCCTATGCCGACAGCTTGGCCATCCTTGAAGCTTTTGAACAAAAACAACTTCCGCTTTTTGTTGCCTACTATCGCAGAACATTACCTCGGTTTTTAAAAATCAAAGAATGGTTGGATGCCGGTAAAATTGGTCCTGTCCGTCATTTGGAATGGCAACTCTGCCAACCTCCTTCGGCAGCAGACCGAGCAAAAATCGATCAGTGGCGCACGGATGCCCGTGTTGCTCCGGGAGGCTATTTTGATGATTTGGCCAGTCATGGACTCAACTTGTTTACTTACTTTTTTGGAGCCATCAGTACCGCATCAGGGGTAAGTTTGAATCAGCAACAACTTTATACCTCCAAAGATGCTATTTCCGGAGTATGGCAACATGAAAATGGTATCACGGGCATGGGCAATTGGAATTTTGGAAGTGCCACAAGAGCGGATCATGTGAAAATATACGGGAGTGAAGGACAGCTGGAGTTTTCTGTTTTTGATGAGCATCCCATTCGTTTTGAAAATGCCACCGAATTTGAACAACTCAGCATTCCGCATCCGGAGCACGTGCACCTGCCCCATGTGGAACAAATGCGCACGCAATTGTTTGACCCCCATTTCCAGCATCCTTCTCAAGGAGCCTCCGCATTGCATACGAGTTGGGTGATGGACAAGATTTTGGGTGTTTTAAAATAGGTAATACGGGTTGAAAGTGAAGCCCACAGCAAGCTTTTTACTCTTGATTTAAGGCCTTATCAATTAGGTCGGCCAAGTCTATCCTTGCACCTTGTTGAATACTGTCGGTGACCGTTAGCAGTAAAATCTTGTTTCCATTTATATCCAAGTAAATTTTTTGACCGTTGGGGAGGTCTACCCCACTCCTTGAAAAAGGGGGTAGTTTGGAATTCATTACTCCCGGAATCTGCAGCGGAAGGGTTTGTGCTGTATTGTTTTCCAAATAAAAAGCGCGTTGCGGTGTCAACTTTTTAGCGGTTTGTTTTTTAGCGCCCGTCCCTTGTCGTATTGTAAACTCCACTTTGGCGGTTGATAAAAACCGATTTTCTAACTGCAAAAAACTTCCTTCCTCCACAAAAATTTTATCTGTTCTTTTCGGCTGAATGCTGATGCTTTTTATCAAAGTATCATACAACTTATTCCGTGTGGAAACGGCGAGCTCAAATTTGGAGGTATTCCAAAGATGAACCTCATAGCCTTTTAAAAGGGGATAGTCCAGCTGCACCCTTTGTTTGGGCGGAATGATTAGGGAGGATCTTTCCTGCTCTCCTTTTTGACCAAAGGCCAAGGAGACCCCAAAAAAAACGATAAGTGAAAACTGCTTCATGTGCTAAAAATACAAACTTAATTGGAGGGAAATTATTGTGAATCAATTAAGATTTGAAGCCGAAATAGCAATTAAAATGAGACAAATTTTAAGTATCCCTTTTATAATTATTGGGATTGTTTTATTTCTTATTAGAAAAAGAAGACCTTTGTACAACAACCTATAACCGCAATTACGGAGAAAACGTAACCGCTCCGCAATGTCTCCAGTATTTAGAAAAACTTACTAAAGTTGATGCAAAAAAAAAGACCCGCTCACAGTTGTGAACGGGTCTTCGAAGAAGGCGGCGACATACTCTCCCACCAAATGGCAGTACCATCTGCGCTATTGGGCTTAACTTCTCTGTTCGGAATGGGAAGAGGTGAGCCCCAATGCTATAACCACCTTAATTTTCGTAGCGTTTGTGCACTACCTAATAACGTTGACATATCAATCCTAAATACATTTCAATCAAACAGTGCCTTTCTATACTACTATTTCATAAAGAAAAAGTGCCACGATAGGCTTACGGGTAATTAGTATCACTCGGCTAAGACATTACTGCCTCTACACCTATGACCTATCAACGTAGTCGTCTCCTACGACCCTTAAAAGAAATCTCATCTTGTGGTGGGTTTCGCACTTATATGCTTTCAGTGCTTATCCCTTCCCGACGTAGCTACTCGGCAATGCTCCTGGCGGA
>Ga0181597_10003381_pt1 | contig 16619 bp, 11 predicted proteins | sample 041ome_5_FD_148647 | JGI IMG/M metagenome (GOLD analysis project Ga0181597, IMG submission 148647) | Coastal salt marsh microbial communities from the Groves Creek Marsh, Skidaway Island, Georgia - 041403US metaG (spades assembly) | ecosystem: Environmental > Aquatic > Marine > Intertidal zone... | reverse complement strand
AACGACAATATCGCCGGGCTGCCATTGCCATTTCACAGTGAAATCTGGCCCCGTCACATATGGCAACATATCCCGCCATATCTGTACGCTGTCATCCTCAACACCTTCCAGATCACACACGTCCAGAACGTCTGGCGCAATCTGCTCGTCTTTCGGCAGGATGGCGCATGTTGAGCTGTTGAGCCCATATAGTGCCGGGATGCCGCTAACAGGATGATCCAGAACGATTGGCACGCGGTTTGGCGGGTTTGCCGCCCGTTGTTCCGGCGTCAACACTGGGTATGCAGGCGAATACAGGCTGATTTTCTTGTCGTGATGCGCGACAGAACAAACGGCTTCCAAATGCGCTAGCCGCGCTTTGGTTTCATCATCTAAGCGTGCATAGGCAGTGCGTGTGTCCGCAAACAGCGTTTCGCCGCCCGCTGTCGGCGCTTGCCTGCAATGAAATACTGAACCTATGGGAGGGTTTTGACGAAACGTGGAATCCGTGTGCCATACGGGCCGGCGGGTTTCAGGGTTGTAACGAACATCGCTGTCATTCCGCAGCTGTGGGACAATCGCCAACTGCGCCGCTGGTTTCCCTGCGTCATTCTTGATGTTCCCAATCCGCAGGATCGGAAAGCCTTTGACCATTTTGTCTTCTCTGGCCGCCTGCGCCTTCGTTTCGACATCGCCAAAGACATTTGACCAAGCAACCAGTTCTGCCGGAGCAAGGTCGCGCAGATCATCGCCACGCACAGCCAAAAGCCCGCCGCGCTGGGTCCAAAGATCGTAGGCGTCACGCTGAAAGTCCTGATCTTTCAAATCACGACGCGATACGTCATTGATGATAAGGCCGAAATCACCATTAAGGGCCGACGTGCTATTCTTCATGTCGCTAAGCTCCTCCAATGTGCTTACAGGCACCCCTTGCGCCGTGAATCATTTCCCAATCCAAACCGGAGCACGCTTTTCATTGAACGCCAGGCGCGCTTCTTTGCTGTCCGCGCTATCAAAGGCAGAGGAAACAGCCTCCAGTGCCGCTTCTGGTACGTCCGAAAAGGGCATATCTTCAAGCGCATACATGAAAGCCCGCGTGCGCTTGAGCGCCAGCGGCGACAATGCCGCCAATTCACGCGCCAAGGCCAGGGTTTCATCGCGCAGGCGATCCAAAGGCACGGCACGGGTGATCAGGCCCCATTCATCAGCTTGTCGTGCGGAAATCGCTTTGCCGGTAAAAATCAGCTCAGCCGCCTTCATACGCCCAATCAGCTTCTGCAATATCCATGTATGCATGCCTGGCGGCGCGGCCAGGTTGGGCACCCCCGGATAGCCAAACGTCGCGTCATCAGAAGCAATCACCATATCGCAGCCAAAAGCCAGCGTGCAGCCCCCTTCCCGTGCATCCCCGTGCACTTGGGCGATAATCGGTTTTGACAACGCCCGTGTCCGCTGAATGCTCTCAACATAATAAAGCCGCAGAAAGGCGTGCATATCGGCTGCATCAAATTGCTCAAGCCAGCGCAAGTTTACGCCAGCCGACAAGCCTTTGCCTTTGCCAGAAAGCACGATCACCCGCACATCCGGATCCTGGTCCGCCATCTCAAGTGCAGCAAAATACGCCTCGGTAATATCCCGGTCGATCAGATTAAGCGGCGGACGGTTCAGCATGATGTCCGCAACCCCATCATCGACCTCATAGAGAATATGCTGAAATGCTGATGACATGGTGTAAGCAACCTTCGCTGTTAGGGGACCGTGGTTTTTCCATGGGCCCCAAAATGTAAATCTCCTGATGAATGGATGCTCGCGCGGAATGGTCAGTTCCGCAACCGGTCACAGCTTTCGGAACCGCACCCAAACAGCAAAAGATGGCCAGCTGTCGATCACCAAAGCGCCGAAGCTAGCCCTTTCGAAGTGACGAATGCAGAGGGTTCCTAACCTTGCCGTAAATCCAGTAGGATGGTGGTCTCCTTCAGCAAGGCTCAGAATCCAATTGGCAAACCTGCCAAACGCCCTGGATTTGCCGATGTGATTTAAATCTATGCATCCCAAAAAGCGGCTTGATCATACGGCTGATGCTGGCGAAAGCGCGGGGCGGTCCCGCTTGAACACATCAGTGCTGGCTCGAATCACGAAAATGGCATTTCGCCATCAAATGCGCATGGCGATCGCCATTATCGCGACCGTTGCCGCAGCCGTGTTTCAGCTTTTTGTACCTCAATTTCTTGGCCGTGCAGTTGACCAAGCGCAGGGCCTGCTGACGGGGGCGACAGCCAACGCCGTTGATCAGAGTTTCGCCGAAGCAGCGTTGTTCACCACAGCCCTATTATTGCTAGGCGTAAGCGTACTGCGCGGCCTCGCGACAATGATGCAGAACTATCAGGGTGAGGCTGTCGGCCAGATCATTGGATATGAGCTCCGCCTCGCCTATTACCAGAAGCTGCAAAGTCTCAGCTTTTCGTGGCGAGACCGGGTGCATAGCGGTGATCTCATGACCCGTGGCATGTTGGATGTAGAGGGTGTGCGGCTTTGGGTCAGCACCGGCGTCTTACGCATGATCCTGCTCAGTATCTTGATTGGCGGCGGGGCGATCATCTTGATTGATATCGACCCGGCCTTAGCCGCGATTGCACTGGCGATGGTGCCCATCATCGGCGTTCGGGCGTCAATCGCGCGCCTTCGACTGCGAGATGCCTGGCTGAAGCTGCAGGAGGAAATGTCCCTCCTCACACGCGCCATGGAAGAAAATTTGGCGGGCATCCGCGTTGTCCGGGCTTTCGCTGCTGAAGCATTCGAGATGGCGCGCTTCGAGGTTATCTCTGAACGGGCGCGTAAGATCTCAGCACGACGTATTGGGCTGTTTGTCAGTAGCACCACCCAAATGACGTTCGTCTACTTCCTAGTGATAGGCTTGGTCCTGTGGCTCGGCGGGCAAAAGGTTCTGGCGGGAACGATGACGCTGGGGCAACTCACCGAATTTCTGACGTTCATGCTGATATTGCAAATGCCGGTTCGGCAGATTGGCTGGATGATAAATTCCATCGCGCGCGCCTCAACCTGTGGCGGGCGGTTATTCGCAGTGCTTGACCTCGAACCCTCCATTGCAAATGCACCAAACGCGAAACCATTGGCGATAACGAATGGCGTTATCAAGTTTGAGAATGTTTCGTTTGGCTATGTGGGCCAAGGCCAGGATCATCCGACACTATCTGGCATCAGCTTCGAGGCCCGTCCGGGGCAAATGATTGGTATTGTCGGGCCTCCGGGCAGCGGTAAAAGCACAATCGCAAGCTTGCTTGGGCGCTATTACGACGCCAGCAGTGGGCGCATTACAATTGACGGCCAGGATATCAGGGATGTCACGCTCGCATCGCTGAGATCAGCAGTCGCCATTGTTCAACAACAGCCGTTCCTATTCACGTCTAGCCTGGATCATAATATTGCTTATGGCGCGCCGTCGTCCGACCGCGCGAGCATTGAACGCTCTGCAAATGCGTCCCAATTACACGACTATATCAAGAGGCTGCCGGAAGGCTACGGCACGCTGGTGGGCGAACGTGGCGTGTCCTTGTCAGGAGGCCAGCGGCAACGGCTCGCCATTGCACGCAGCATTCTGCCGGAGAGCCAGGTGCTGGTCTTTGACGACTCAACCGCCGCCATTGACGCCGCCACAGAGCAACGCATCCGCCATGCTATCCAGGCAATCGTCGCGGAACGCACGATCATCATTATCGCCCATCGACTGACCTCACTCATGCATGCGAACGAGATATTGTTCTTGGAAGAAGGCCGTATCCTTGAACGAGGCAGTCATGCGGAGCTTATCGCGCTGGATGGCCGCTACGCCGCGCTCTACCGGTTACAAACCACCCAAACCGGGGACGACCCTCTACCGTCGGAGGCGCTCCAATGAGCCAGCCGCCGAAATCAACGGATGAACCTAAGCCGCAGTTCGCTGTCGTCGGGTCTCAAACATCCCAGGATGAAGCCTTATTCGGTCGTGCGTTTGATAAATGGGTCGTGCGTCGGTTCCTGACCTTCCTAACGCCATACCGACGCCGCATTGGCATTGGCATTGCTGCGATTGTTGTGTTCACGTTGATGCAACTGGCAATTCCCCTGGTGGTCCGCGCCGTAATTGACCGCGCCCTCGCGGGTCCAGAAGCGGGCCTAGCGTTGCTGCAGATCATTTGCGGCGTATTTCTGGTCATCGTAGTTCTGAGTTATGCCGCGAACCACATCATGGAAATTGTCGTTGGTAAGGTCGCCCAAGAGCTTCTGTTTGACTTAAGGCGAGCGATGTATGCCCATCTACAGAAGGTCTCCCTTACCTTTATGGATAAGACGGAAACCGGGCGACTGATGTCACGCTTGCAAGGCGACGTTGGCGCGCTGCAGGAATTCCTGGAATCATCAATCTTTGCGATTGGTGATCTGTTGCTGCTGATCGGCATTATCGTCGTCACGCTCAGCTTAGACCCGGTCCTTGGCGCTTTGACGCTCTCCGTCGTGCCAATTCTGTTCATTGTCCGCATCGTGTGGCTACCGCTCGCACGCCGCGCCTTCATGCGCGCCCGGGAGACCCAGAGTGCAACGAACGCAGCCTTGGCGGAAACTGTGCACGGCGTGCGCACCATCCAGGAACTTCGCCGCGAAGACGTAAACCTTCGCCTGTTCGATGAGAAAGCCCACGATAACCTGCGTGCCCAGCTCTCCGCCTCGAAATACACCAACATCATGGTGCCCATCGTCGATACGCTTTCGGGTGCAGCGATGGCGATTGTCATCATTGTTGGTGGCGGATTGGTCTTAGAAGATGCGCTCGACGTTGGCGTGATGATTGCCTTCCTGTTTTACGTGCAACGCTTCTTTGATCCCATCCGCTCCCTCACGCTGCAATACAGCGTCATGCAACGGGCCATGGCTGCAGGACAGCGCATCTTTGAAGTTCTGGATGTGGAGATTGATGTCGCGGATGCGCCTAAGGCAGAAGTGCTTGGGGACATCAATGGTGCTGTTGAATTACGCAACGTCACTTTCGGTTATGTCAAAGACCAACCCATCCTAAAAAACGTCAGTTTCAAAGCGGCACCCGGCGAAACCATTGCCTTGGTCGGGGCTACGGGGTCTGGCAAAACCAGCATCGCCGCACTCGTCCACCGCTTCTATGATGTTTGGGACGGAGCAGTGCTTATTGGCGGGCGCGATGTTCGTGATGTCACGCAGGACTCCTTAGCGCGCAATGTTGGAATGGTCTTACAGGACCCATTCCTATTTTCAGGCACTGTCTTTGAGAACATCCGCTATTCCACGACCAACGCCAGCCATGCAGATGTCATTGACGCCGCCAAAGCCGTAGGCCTGCACGCGCTCATCGAAGCCATGCCGGATGGGTATGACACGATGCTAGAGGAAGGCGGCGGCGGCCTGTCCCTTGGTCAACGGCAATTGGTGAGCTTTGCCCGTGCCCTTGTCGCCGATACGCGCATTTTGATCCTTGATGAGGCGACCGCGAATATCGACAGCTACACAGAGCGCCAAATCCAGGTTGCTCTGGCGAAACTTCTGCAGGGCCGCACGGCAATCGTCATCGCCCACCGCTTGGCCACCATCCGTGGGGCGGACCGGATCATCGTCTTACAGGCCGGCGAGGTGATCGAAAACGGCGACCACGATACGCTCATGGCCAGAGGCGGGCATTACAGCCAGCTCTATAGTTTGAACTTCGCATCATTCGATGATGCTTAGCTGGCACAGGCGGTTCCTGCAGGCAGTTTCTTCTGAAAGCTAGAAAAGTCCAACGGTTTCACCGTCGTCCCCGATATTGATTGCCTCCGCCGCAGGGGTGCGCGGCAGGCCAGGCATGGTCATGATGTCGCCGCAGATGACGACGACGAAACCGGCACCAGCGGACAAGCGTATGTCACGGACCGGAATCTCATAACCCGTTGGCGCACCTTTAAGCGATGGATCACCTGAGAAGCTGTATTGTGTCTTCGCCATGCAGACAGGCAAATTACCGTAGCCCCTGTCCTGTAGTGTCTGAAGACGCGTCTTTGCACTGCTTGAGATGTCAACGCCGTCAGCGCGATATATCTCGCTCGCAACAGTTTCGATCTTCTCCAGTAACGGCCTCTCAGGGGCATAGATTGGCTTGAATTCAGCTTTTCCACTGTCAGCTGCTTCAGACACCAATCGCGCCAGACTCTCCGCCCCCGCCCCGCCATCAGCCCAATGGGTACAAACCGCCACGGGCTGGCGGCGGTTGAGGCAGTATTTACGGATCGCATCCAACTCTGCATCCGTGTCCAGCGTAAACCGGTTGATTGCGACCACCGCTGGCACGCCAAACTTAGCCATATTGTCCAGATGCCGACCAAGATTGGCGAGGCCAGCCTCCACCGCCCCAACATTCTCTGCATTCAAATCAGCGCGCTGAACCCCACCATGGAATTTGAGCGCTCTTGCCGTTGCAACAACGACGACCGCATCAGGAGCGAGGCCAGATGACGGGCACTTGATATCCAGGAACTTCTCCGCCCCCAGATCAGCGCCAAATCCAGCTTCCGTTACGACGTAGTCTCCCAGCCCTAAGGCTGTTTTCGTTGCTACGACGCTATTGCACCCATGGGCAATGTTAGCGAACGGTCCGCCATGGACAAAAGCCGGTGTCCCTTCAAGTGATTGCGCCAGGTTGGGTGCCATTGCGTCCTTCATCAGAACTGTCATGGCACCGTCTGCATTCAAATCAGCAGCCGTCACAGGTTGGCGATCACCGGTCTCACCGACAACAATCCGGGCGAACCGTGCCTGCATGTCATCAAGATCATTCGCAAGGCAAAGGATAGCCATCACTTCTGATGCAACGGTTATGTCGTAACCGGTTTCCCGCGGAAAACCATTCGCGACACCACCTAGGTTTGCAACGATGCCGCGCAGAGCACGGTCATTCATATCAACGACCCTGCGCCAAGCAATCCGGCGCGCATCCAATCCCAGTTTGTTGCCCCAATAAATGTGATTATCCAGCATCGCCGCTAGCAAATTATGGGCGGTCGATATCGCATGCATATCGCCAGTGAAATGCAGATTGATCGATTGCATTGGAATGACCTGGGCATATCCCCCCCCTGCAGCCCCGCCTTTTTGGCCAAAACATGGGCCAAGACTTGGTTCGCGCAGGCAAATGAGTGCGTTCTTGCCAATGCGACGCAAGCCATCCCCAAGCCCAATGGTGGTTGTGGTTTTGCCTTCGCCAGCCGGCGTCGGCGTCATCGCAGTAACCAGGATTAATTTGCCGCGCGTATTTTCCGCGACCTCTTTGGTCCAATCCAGGTCCAGCTTCGCCTTGTCGCGTCCATAGGGCAGAAGCGCTGAGTCGGGCGCGCCAATCTTTTCGGCGATGGCCTGAATTGGCTCCCCCGCGGTTGCGCGGGCGATTTCAATGTCTGACAGCTGATTCATCTTTGGCGACTCCAGTACGAGTAGACGCCAAGTTTGTCGGACATGCGCTTCAATCGTGCAAGGCGAATATTAGTGCCAATCAACGCGCGTCCTAGATGGCCGAGGCCCCCACCACTGCGGTATCAGCGCCTAAACGCGAATAGACATTCCGTCAGCGAGCGAGCGCCTGTAAGCGAGGAGCGCGGGGATAAATCCGGAGATAACACCTGCGACAATAACAAGGCCAAGCAGGGTCATTTCCCATGTCGAAGGCCAGTCAATCGGAAGAGAGAAACCAAGGCGCACCTGAATAATTGGCTGTGCCACCACGAGCGCCACATACAGAATGCCCGCACCAATCAGCGCACCTATGGCAGCCAGAACCCCAGATTCGACAACAAGCAATAGAAAGACATGAACGGGCCTGGCACCAACGGACCTCAAAATAGCCATTTCACGCCTGCGCTCATTAAGGCCGCTTAGGCTCACGGCAGTCATACCGAGAAAGCCGGTTCCGACAACCAGGATTGAGATTGCCAAAAGCGCAGTTTCCAATCCGCCAATAGCGTCCCACAACTGTTGCAGCGCCACGCCCGGCAGAATCGCCAGCAACGGTTCCTCGCGATAGGTGTTTATGCGCCGCTGCACAGAAAAAACCGCCATTCGGGACTTCAAGCCCAGCATGACGGCAGTCACGGCGGTCGGCTGCAATTCCTGTATAGCCCCAACTTCCGTCGAAACGGTCAATCCAGCACGGGGCGGGCGGCCATCCTTCCAGCCAATGTGAATGGCCTCAATAGCCTCAAGGCTGACATGCACGGAACGGTCAACCGGCGTCCCCGTTTTGGCAAGAATGCCGGAGATCGTGAACGGCTTGTTGTCGTGCTTTGCGAATTCAAATGCGCCGACGCCGTGGGCCAAAATAATCTTATCGCCAACGCTATAGCCCAGCTCCTCAGCGACATCAGCGCCAATTGCGGCTTCGAACAGTGCCGCATACGGTTGACCAGCATTGAATGTCAAGGATTGCCTGCGCCCAAAGCGATAGTGCTTAAAGTAATCCCCTGTCGTACCCACCACACGAAAACCGCGATGGGAGTCGCCAAGCGAGATCGGCACGGCCCAATCGACCTCCCGCCAGGCGCGCATATCCTGATAGCTTTCCCAGGAAATATTGTTGGTCGCGTCGCCAATCCGGAAAACCGAATAGAGCAGTAATTGGACCGCACCGCCACGCGCACCAACAATAAGATCTGTTCCAGAAATGGTATTTGAGAAGCTGTCTTGTGCGCCCGTCCGCACTTTCTCGACCCCTAGCAGCAAACCAACGCTAAGCGCGATTGCGGTAATGGTCAGGCTGGCAGTCACCCACCTATTAAGAAGGCTTCGGAGTGCCAAACGTTTCAATGGGAAATTCATTGCCCGGCCATCCCACCGCAATTGATCGCTTGAAGCGCTATGGTGCGATCAAACCCAGGTGCCAGCGCGCGGTCATGGGAAACGAAAATCAAGCTAGCGCCGGCGGCTTCCGTTTCTGCCCGAAGAAGCGTGAGGAAGGCCTCGCGGGCGTCCGCATCGAGTGCTGATGTCGGCTCGTCACAAATAATGAGCTCAGGCTGCCCGATAAGCGCGCGGGCAACTGCCACGCGTTGCTGCTGGCCTGTACTCAGCCTGTTAACGCCCCTACCGGCCAAGTCCTTGGCCTCTAAGCCTAAATGGGCAAGAAGCCGTCGCGCTTCCGCTTCCGGAGTCCTGCCAGCAGCTGCGATGCGTTCCCGCCGACGCTTCGAAAAGCGGCAGGCCAAAAGCACATTCTCTATGAGCGACAGATACGGCATTAGGTTAAATGACTGGAATACAAAGCCAATATGGTCACTGCGAAAACTATCGCGACGTCTAACAGGCAGACCTGAAAGGTCTTGGCCTAAAACAAGCAATCTGCCCGCGCTTGGCTTCAGCACGCCAGCGAGAAGGTTCAAAAGCGTCGTCTTCCCGCTGCCGCTCGGTCCTTCAATAAAGACCCGCTCTCCGGCTTTAATTTCAAGCGCCTCTATGGCGAGGACGTCTGGATCGCGCGGCCGCCAGCGAAACGAAAGGTCATGCGCCTCAACAATCAGAGCTTGCTGCTGTGCCGTCATCGATCCGCGCCACTCACTTCCAGTCGATGGCTCAGAACTTGATCCTGGCCGATCCAGCCGTCAATTCCTGCGCAGACTGACCATTCGGCCCGATGATTAACGCTTCAATTTCATCCGTTGCCGGGAAAGTCTCAAAGTAGCGAACGTCAATATATTCCAATGCCTCAGGTTTCTCGCAACGCCAAGCGTAATGCGCATCGAACGCACTATGTTTGCTTGCTTCGTCTTTATGATCATCCTTGTGGCCTGAATGCTTATGTTCGTCCTTGTGGTCGGAATGCTTATGTTCGTCTTTATGATCCGAATGGTCATCATCTTTGTCAGCCTCAAGCGACGCATGTTCCGCGTGAGCTTCTGTAACTGAGCACATCGCCTTTTCTGGCAATACGAACATTGCCTTCACATCCTCAAGCTGGCCGACCGCTTGCTGAATGCGCGCCTTCTCGGCATCGCCCTTGGGCGCACGCTCAAACCCAACAATGTCCATGCCAGGCGCTTCGATATTGATGGCCAGTTCATCGCCTTCCAAGACCACCTGCATGGTAGCATGTCCATGCTCGTGCGCATCATGCTGGCGGCGCTCTTCAGCGCGGGCTGCGGTTGTTGCTAAGCCTAAGCAAACCACCGAGATAACGATCGGACGCATTGCATTATTCCTTATAGGGTTCAACTGAAACGGCTTCGAGCCTGTACCCTGTCTCTACGGGTGTTTGGCCGTCTGTTAGCGAAAGGTCGACCGTCCCGCCAATCGCGGCCAAGCGCCCAGTGACATATACTGGCGTGTACAGCCCCGGGCTTTTGAAACCGCGCCGGAAGTTCACATGGACGATTTGGTTTGGCGGCGGTGGTGGCACATGAATGCACGCGCCCACAAATGGGACCAGCAGGAATTCCGTTGTCTCGCCGCCATCAAACTCTAGCGGCAATACATAGCCCGGCATCCTTATGGTTTTCCCATTGAGATCAGCGTTGGGGGTCTTGTCCAGAAGATCAAGCCTAGCGTTCAGATCATCAACTTCATCGGCGATCATGACCGCATCTGGAAACTTGGATGTGAGATCCTTCTTGAGAAGGTCTTGGTCGAACGGCAGCAAGTCATCCGCCGTCAGTCCATTCTCTTTCAGCTCTTTCTTCAGCCGACGCTGAGCGCCAATATCCTGAAACGCTTCCTGAGATTTCATGGGCAATGCGTTCAGCCGAGCTTGTAGAACGTCTACCTCCTTGCCCATCTCAACGTATTTTGCTGGCAATAAATCTCTCCAGCCAACCTGCTTTAGTTCAACAGCAGAAAGGCTTGGGGCATAAAGAACTATCGCCATAGCTACCAAAGCGAACCGCCAACGCATGATGTGGTATCTCCAATTTGGTCTTGATTACGTTATATCATAACAAGACAGCAATACAATTGAAGCCCCTGCCCGACCAATGGCACCGCATCTCCGCCATACGCTCGGTCTGTGGTTCAAGCAGTGCATGGGCGCTATTCAGCCAGCGTGATTTGAGCAGTCTGAGCGCTCCGTTATTAGAATTCGCCAGCGCCCGCTTGACGGACCTTGCGGAGCTTCCAGGCGACGCCAAGGTCCAAGAAAGGCCGCGGGGGCAATCGACTGGCTTCAGGGTAGCTCATCTGAATGGCGAGCAGGTCACTGTCGATCCCTTCCATATGTTCGGCAAGCAGTCTTCCAGCAGCCGCACCACGCGTCATGGGCGAGACGTCGTTGCTCAGCAACGCGAAAATCCCTGGCGCTGTTTCCCCGAAGATAGCGCCGTCATTTCCAGTAAACGCCATGGCACCGCCCCAGCGATGGGCAATCTTCAGGTCATCGAATTCAGGCCAACGCTTGGCGAGCGCCTGCTCCAACTGAAGCGACATGGCTTGAGCCATGGCCTCACGCGGTGGCCCATCCGGCGCATAGCGGGAGATGTTGCGCATAAATATCCGACCATCCCGCGTCAAACGGACGGTCGCACCGTTGGCAGCGGTTGGCAGCAGGCCAAACTCGGCACCGGCTTTCATCTGACTGCGCCGTTTTGCACTCAACGGTTCCGTCAAAATAGCAAACAGCGCGAGCGGCACATAGCGCCCGCGCGCAATGCCGAAACGGCGCATGAATACACCGGCCGTGACGACGATACGGTCAGCAACAATCTCACCTTCCGGCGTCTTCAGTCGGCATCCCGCAGCTTCCCCATTGAGTGCGACGACAGGTGTTTCCTCGAACAGGGAAACATTTGTCGGCAGAGCCCGGGCGAGACCGCGAACCATCGCCGCTGGATTCACCATCGCATTGCCCGGCACATGCAGACCACGCAGATAAAAGTCCGTGCCGAGATCAGCACGCATTTGCTCATGGTCGCGGCGTTCGTAAGGCAGGCCCAGAGCGTCCAGCGTTTCGGCCAGGAAGTCGACATGGCGCTCGCCGTCCGGCCCTGCCGAACCATAAAGGCGCCCCCAATCGCTCCAGTCACACTGGATTTGGTGTTCGCTGACGATCCGGCGAAGGTCTGCCAAACCGGCATTCCAAAGTTTCGCATTCCGCTCCAGCACATCATGGCGTTTCACCAGGCCGTGTGTGTGCATGTTGAAAAGGAATCCAGCGTTCTGGCCGGAAGCGCCGTCACCGACCCGGGCTGCATCGACGAGAACGATGTCGTCGTCCGGGCATAGTTCACCTAAGCGCCGCGCCGTCGAAAGACCGCAAATGCCAGCACCGATAACAGCAGTCCGGCAGCGCTTTTCGCCGGTAAGGCGGACAACAGGCGGCGGCGCGTCGAGCAGCGCCTGCCAGCCATTATCACCACTAAGATCCGATGCGATCGGGGCAGGACGTATGACCATCTCAGACAATCGGGTTCACGCGGTCGGACTGGTTCACCCGGTGGTGCCCAATATTTTCCAATAGCAGTTCGATGACCTTGTCCTCACGATGCTGGGCCTAGCCCTTGATAAAGGGCGTCAGGATGAGCCTCTCAGATTACCATAACGTCGAGGCTGAGACTGCGTCCAGTGAGCAACGATGGCTCTTGAATGATATCAGCAGCCCCGTCAAACTTATCGTCTGAGCAGCCCAGGCGTAGTTATCATACAGATGCCGAAGCAGGCAGAACTGCCCTTGGAACCCGGATAGGGAATAGAGAATGGCACCTAAGTTCACCTTCCGGCAGACCCTTGCCACAGGCACCCCTTGTCTGGGCATGAGCCTTAGATTGGCCCGCACCACCGATATGCCAGCCATTGCTAGGGACGCTGGATACAATTGGCTGTTCCTGGATCTCGAGCACGGCACGATGTCGTTCGATACATTGAGCCAGATGGCCCTTGCTGCAATCGAGGCCGGTATTTGCCCACTGGTGCGCGTACCGGGGCATGATGCTGCCCCGATCAACCGCGCACTTTCCAATGGTGCGATGGGCGTGATCGCTCCCCATGTGGACACGCCTGAGCAAGCTGCCGCAATCGCGCGGGCGAGCCGCTTCGCCCCGATTGGTGAAAGGTCCGTGCCGGGCGCATTTCCAGCACTCGGCTACGAACCGCGCACGTTCGACGAGGCGGCAGCCATCCTCAATCGGGAAACGATTGTGGTCGTGATGATTGAGTCTGAATTGGCCATCGCCAATGCTGATGCCATCGCTGCCGTCGAGGGCGTTGACTGCCTGTTTGTCGGATGCAGTGATCTAACGTTCGAGCTCGGCATTCCAGCGCAGTACGATCACCCCCTGATGCTCGAGAGCCTGGAAGCCGTTGCAGCAGCCGCGCACAAGCACGGAAAGGCTGCCGGGTTTGGCGGCGTCGGCGATGACGCGCTGGCAGCGAAGTATTTGGGGCTGGGTTTGAATCTTGTGCTTGCGGGCAATGACCTCGCCCTGGTGCTCCGCGGTGCCAGGGCACGCGCCGCAGCGCTGACTGGCTGATGTAGACTGCCCCCAAGCGTTGGTGTTGTCGTACGGATGACATCAGGCGCAGGATCAAAGCATTCGCCATCTAGACGTTCACGCAACCGTGCCAATGACTGCGCATTGGGCCCAATCAACAAATGGCCAGTGCCATTCTCGCCTTGCAAGCTCGGTCCTGCTATACCAATCTTTGACAATGAGCATGCTATGAGCGCGCTGAAAACAATCGCGCTATTGCTCGAATTTTGAGAAACCCAGAACTGTGAGACACCGATGAGCTTGTACTCCGACTATTTGGCCGAAATTGAAGACCGTAAGACGCAAGGCCTACACCCCAAGCCAATTGAGGACAGAGCCCTTGTTTCAGAGCTGATCGCACAGATCAAGGATACGGGTAACGAACACCGTGAGGCGTCTCTCAAGTTTTTCATCTACAACACGTTGCCCGGCACGACGAGTGCAGCGGTGGTTAAGGCGCAGTTCCTGGAAGAGATCATTCGCGGCAAGGCCCTGGTTGAAGAGATCACGCCGAAATTTGCGTTTGAGTTGCTGTCCCACATGAAAGGCGGGCCCTCCGTTGAGGCCTTGCTGAATCTGGCGCTTGGTGACGATGCCGACATTGCGAAGGACGCAGCCGATGTCCTGAAGACGCAGGTGTTCCTGTACGAGGCAGATACAAACCGGCTTGAAGCCGCCTATAAGGCAGGCAATCCGCTCGCCGAAGATATCCTGAAAAGCTACGCCAATGCCGAGTTCTTCACCAATCTCCCGGAGATCGAGGAAGAAATCAAAGTCGTGACCTATGTCGCCGCAGAAGGGGACATCTCCACCGATCTGATGTCACCGGGTGCCGAAGCGCATTCACGCGCCGACCGTGAACTGCATGGCCAAAGCTTCATCTCGAAAAAGGCACAGAAAGAAATTGAAGCACTCAAGCTTCAACATCCCGGCAAACGGATGATGATGATCGCCGAAAAAGGCACCATGGGCGTAGGCTCATCCCGGATGTCCGGCATCAACAATGTCGCTCTTTGGATGGGCGAGCAGGCGAGCCCCTACGTCCCCTTTGTTAATCTCGCACCAATTGTCGCCGGCACCAACGGCATCTCGCCGATCTTCCAGACGACCGTGGGCGTGACTGGCGGCATTGGCCTTGACCTGAAGAACTGGGTCAAGAAGGTCGACGAAGATGGGAACGTTATTGTCAATAATGACGGAAATCCAATCCTGGAAGAAAAGTATTCCGTCACAACGGGCACGACCCTGACAATCAATACCAAGACCCAAAAGCTTATGAGCGAGGATGGTTCCCAGGAATTTGCTGACCTAGCCTCCGCGTTCTCGCCGCAATCGATCGAGTTCATGAAGGCTGGCGGCTCCTACGCGATTGATTTCGGGAAGAAGTTGCAGGTTTTCGCCGCAGAAACGCTCGGTGTCGCGCCAAAGCCGGTCTTTGCGCCGTCCAAAGTCGTGTCACATCCGGGCCAAGGCCTGACCGCAGTTGAGAAGATTTTCAACGCCAATGCTGTGGGCGTTCCAAAGGGCACTGTGCTGCACGCGGGGTCTGACGCGATGGTCAAAGTGAACATCGTCGGCTCCCAGGACACGACGGGTCCGATGACGGTGCAGGAACTGGAAGCCATGGCCGCCACCGTGATTTCCCCGATCCTGGATGGCGCCTACCAATCCGGGTGTCACACAGCTTCGGTTTGGGACAAGAAAGCCCAGGCCAATACGCCGAAGCTTATGGCCTTCATGAATAATTTCGGCCTCGTCACCGGCCGCGATCCTAAAGGCAAATATCACGCCATGACGGACGTTATTCATAAAGTGCTGAACGACATCACGATTGACGACCGGGCGATCATTATTGGCGGCGACTCCCACACCCGTATGTCCAAAGGTGTAGCATTCGGCGCAGACTCCGGCACCGTGGCGCTGGCTTTGGCGCTCGGCCAAGCGAGCATCCCCGTCCCTGAATCCGTCAAAGTGACCTTCAAGGGCACAATGGGCGGCCACATGGATTTCCGCGATGTGGTGCACGCAACCCAAGCCCAGATGCTGGCGCAATTCAACGGGGAGAATGTCTTCCAGGGCCGGATCATCGAAGTTCACATCGGTACGCTGCTCGCGGACCAAGCGTTCACCTTCACGGACTGGACCGCGGAGATGAAGGCCAAAGCATCAATCTGCATTTCCAATGACGAGACGCTGATTGAATCGCTCGAGATCGCCAAGGGCCGTATCCAAGTCATGATCGACAAAGGTATGGAAATCTCGTCAGGCATGCTTCAGGGCCTGATCAACAAGGCGGATGAACGCATCGCGGGCATCAAATCTGGTGCTCAATCGGCGTTAAAGCCCGATGATAACGCAAAATACTTCGCCGAAGTTGTTATCGATCTGAACGCCATCAATGAGCCGATGATCGCCGACCCGGACGTCAACAACATCGACGTCGCGAAGCGTTACACCCATGACACCATTCGGCCAATCTCCTACTACGGCGGCGAGAAGCAGGTTGATCTCGGCTTTGTCGGATCATGCATGGTGCACAAAGGTGACATGAACATCATCGCGCAGATGTTCCGCAATATCGAAAAGTCCGGCGGCAAGGTGGAATTCCAGGCACCACTGGTCGTCGCACCGCCAACATATAACATCGTCGATGAGCTCAAGGCCGAGGGTGATTGGGATATCCTCCAGAAATACGCCGGTTTCGAATTCGATGACATAGCCCCTAAAACTGAGGCGCGGACGGAATACGAAAACATCCTCTATCTGGAACGTCCGGGCTGTAATCTTTGCATGGGCAACCAGGAAAAGGCGGCCAAGGGCGATACGGTCATGGCCACCTCTACCCGGCTTTTCCAGAACCGTGTCGTGGCTGACTCGGACGAGAAGAAGGGTGAATCGCTGCTTGCCTCCACGCCGGTGGTGGTGCTGTCGACAATCCTTGGCCGGACGCCAAACATTGACGAGTACAAGGCCGCAGTAGACGGCATTGACCTCACGAGGTTCGCGCCGCCAGCAGCTTAAGCGCTAAGCGCCTTCATACGCCGCTGAATAGGACATCTAACTGTAGCCTATGATGCGCCTGTTAGCTTGGCCCCGCCTCCGTAGCTACGGAGGCGGGGCCATTGGCTACTGGATGCCGAAGGT
>Ga0181597_10003378_pt1 | contig 16628 bp, 16 predicted proteins | sample 041ome_5_FD_148647 | JGI IMG/M metagenome (GOLD analysis project Ga0181597, IMG submission 148647) | Coastal salt marsh microbial communities from the Groves Creek Marsh, Skidaway Island, Georgia - 041403US metaG (spades assembly) | ecosystem: Environmental > Aquatic > Marine > Intertidal zone... | reverse complement strand
ACACATCATCACAAACAAACTATTTATAAAAATGGCTACTTCCAGCACATTCATCGCGCAACCAAACTTCTTGGTTAAGAAAAATGTGTTTACGGTGAGTCAATCACGTCGCGCTTCTTTTTTTTTTTGTGTGTGTGCTCGGTTTCGCTCGTCTTCAAAATCGCGGTCGCATTTCGCGCGAGACACAAAGGTGATGATGACGTGCAAAAAAAGTTGGACGAAAACAAATTCTAATAAATATGTTTTATATTTGCGCGCGTCGACACGAACAAACACACTCACGCGCTCTCTTTCTCCTTCTGTTTTCTCGCGTTTTTCTCATCTTAAACAGGCTTCTAGATCTCGAACGCCGCTTCGAACCGCCGGTGGTAGAGGATCGGTCGTCAAAACTGAAGCGTTTTTCAACTTTGGCAAGAAGAAAGAAGTTGCCGGGCAACCGATGGTGTGCATCGATTGCGGATACATTTACAGAGGTGATTTCAGCGCGTTGCCAAACTCGTACAGATGCCCGACTTGCGGTGTTGGTAAGAATCGATTCAAAGCCGCGATGACTCCGGCCATTGGCGTCGCACCACCGAAAAAACAGGCGCCGACTTTTAACACGGCGGGCGTCTTAGCCGAAAAGAGGAAAAACAAGGAGGCGTTCCGCGCGAGAAGAGCGGCGGCGGGCAAGAAGAAGAGTCCGAGAGAGTTGGCGAGAGAGAAAATGCTCGAGGAGCAAGCGAAGAAAGACGCGAAGAGAGGCGGCGGTCTCTTCGGTCGCTAATTATTATAACTCGTTGTTTTTGTAGTAGGAGAAGAAAGAGAAAGACGTGATGTCGCGACAATTACTTCAGAGAGTGTTTTTTAATAATATATACCAAGTGTAATTATCCAAATCTTTTTTATAACACAGACATACCGGTTTATCAATCTAAAACCTTGGCAACGACGCCGGCACCGACCGTACGCCCTCCTTCGCGCAACGCGAATCTTAAACCTTGCTCCATGGCAACTGGAGTGATCAACTCAAACGTGCACGTCACGTTGTCGCCCGGCATGACCATCTCGACGCCTTCCGGTAACGTGATGTTCCCGGTGATATCGGCGGTTCTCATGAAAAACTGAGGTCGGTAGTTGGAAAAGAACGGCGTGTGTCTACCGCCTTCGTCCTTTGTCAGGACGTAAATCTCTGCTTCAAATTTCGCGTGCGGAGTAATCGAGCCCGGTTTGCAAAGCAACTGGCCTCTCAAAACTTCATCTCTCTTCACGCCTCTCAAGAGTAAACCGGCGTTATCGCCAGCTTGCCCTTCGTTCAATTGTTTCTTAAACATTTCTACGCCAGTTACGGTGGTTTTCTTTGTCGGCACGATGCCGACGAGATCGACGTCTTCGCCGACTTTAATCCTCCCTTGTTCGATTCTACCAGTCGCCACCGTACCTCTCCCTTGGATCGAAAACACGTCTTCTACGGGCATAGTGAACGGCTTATCCAACGCTCTCTCCGGCGTCGGCACGTACTCGTCGATCTTGTCCATCAATTCTAAAATTTTTTCCTTGCCAATGGCATCGTTCGTCCCTTTCAACGCGTGCAACGCCGATCCTTTGACGAACGGAATATCGTCCCCAGGAAACTTATAAAACGATAACAACTCTCTCAACTCCATCTCTACCAATTCCACCAACTCCTCGTCGTCCACCATATCGATCTTGTTCAAAAACACGACCAAACTCGGCACTCCGATTTGTCTCGCCAACAAAATATGTTCTCTCGTTTGTGGCATTGGCCCATCCGCCGCAGAGACGACTAAAATAGCCCCGTCCATTTGCGCGGCACCAGTGATCATATTCTTCACGTAATCCGCGTGACCTGGGCAATCCACGTGCGCGTAGTGTCTGTTCTTCGTTTCATACTCAACGTGAGCGGTGGAGATGGTGATACCTCTCGCTTTCTCCTCCGGCGCTTTGTCGATCTGATCGAACGCGATTTCTTGCGCACCGCCAGCTTCTGCCATAACTTTCGTAATCGCCGCCGTTAACGTGGTTTTCCCGTGATCGACGTGACCGATAGTCCCTACGTTCAAGTGCGGCTTCGTTCGCGCGTTGATATCGTACGCTAAACTTCTTCTCGTCGTTGCGTTAAAGTTGGTGAACAACAATTTGCTCAGCGGCGCGTTTTTCGTCGTCGCAGCAGCAAAAGAGGAAGAAACGGAAGAAGATGAAGACGCCGTCGCTTGGATGCCACCTCGATACCATCGTTGCGCTAACTGCGTCGCCCCGCGTCGCGTGCTTTGCGCAGATGCCATCCTTTCTTCTTCCTATATTTATATGTGTTTATGTATTTATGTGTGGTTGTCGTGTATTAATAAGGAAAGTGCGTGAAGATATTAAAAGAGAGAAGAGAGAGGGATTTGTTTCTCAATTCCGCCGTCAGCAGCACAAAAAGAACCCCCTGCCGAGAGAGAGAGAGAGAGCGAGAGAGAGCGAGAGAGAGAGGAAGCGAAAAATTCAAAAGCGAGACATCAAAAAATCATCTTTTCAAAAAAAAAAACGCGAAGTTTTCTCCACACGCACGGGTCTCTTTTGTTTGCGCGCGCGCACGAGAGAGTTAATATCACATAAACACGCGACACAGACACTTGTATACGCGAGGAATCACTGACAGTGAGAGAGAGGGAGAGAGAGAGAAAAAAAAAGAGAGAAATACCACCGAAGAAATCGACCATGTCACGTGCCTCCTCTAAAAAGCAAAATCCAGTACCGAGAAGTCCGATGACGAGCGCTGGGAAGAAACGAGAGAGAAAACTGAACGAAGTGGCGAGGAACGCTCCGGAGAGATTGACTGGGTCGGCGTCGAAAAAGGCTAAGGTTACGGCAAAGAGAAAAAAGGTTGCGAATGAAAAAGAAGAAGAAGAAGAAGAAGAAGAAGAAGAAGAAGAAGAAGAAGAAAATGTCGGCATCGACGAAGACAACGAGAACGAGAGAGAAGAAGTGCGACGACCGCACTCGTACGTCGGAGTGTCCGATCCACCGGTGTCGAGGATTATCAAAGAGATTAAAGAAGCCATCAAGGTGTCCACAGAGAAAAACATGCAAGCACACCAGGGTTTATCGAATCAGGAGGTGCAACACTTGACGATGGAAGCGGCGCGGTTCTTTCTTTTTCAAATGGAAAAGAACGGCAACGCTCCCATTCCTCGAGCTTTGTACACGGAAGCGATGGCGAAAATCATGAAAGGGAAGAAAGTGAGAAACGTGGCGAGCTATATTTTACCTCGAGCGCAGATGAGATTAATGGACTATCTCGGTTTGGAACTGAAAGAAGTCCAACGAGTGACGTCGCAAGTGGAACAGAGCAAGAACAGAAACGCAGATGCTCCGTCGTCGACGTCGTTCATCCTTCGTTCGGCGCAGCCGATTGACGCGCGCGTTAAGTTTGTAGACAAACACATTCCTAAAACGAGGAAAGCGTGGAGAGGACTGGTCGTCGCGATATCTTCAATCATTCAGGTCAACGGCGGCACGATGGAAGAAACGGCGCTGTTCCGAGCTCTCGGACGATTCGGTATCCGCGTCTCCTTTAACGGCAAAGGAGAGCAACTGAGACAATGGTCCAACGATTTCGAGTGCGAACATTGCGAAATCATACCAAAACTCGTATCTCGGCGCGTCCTTTTGCGAGATAAAATCACCGCGGCTTCTGGAAATGACTTCACGTACCAATACGAACTAGGCGAAGGCGCGTTGGAGTACTTTTCACAAGATCACGCAAAGCAGTTTGTCAAAGAAATGATGCACTCGTACGAAGAAGAATTCCAGCCAAACATTCGTCGTTAGAGAGAGAGAGAGAGAGAGAGAAGTGTAGCGCATTGTTGTAAAATCTATATCGCAGAAATGAAGAGAGAGAGAGATACTCATTATTCGCGGATATGTTCGCGTCCTGATACAGTGATATTTCAAATTTCTTCTTTTTTTTTTCGTGTCTCTCTGTCTGTGTGTCTGTCCTCTCCCACACTCGCGTTTGTTTCATACGCACGCACACATACACCTATTATTTATTCTACCAGCAAAGATATCTGGAACGTGCCTTTAGACATAAACACACACGCGCGACATGAGCAGCATTTTCAGCGGTTTGTTCTCTCCCGCTCCTCGGCAACTGGGAGAGAAGATTGACGTCGTCTACGTTTGCGAGTGGTTCTTATTCCTCTCCTTCTTCTTCGTGTTTGCGAGTGGATTTTTGCACAAGTTCATGGACGCGAAAGTGATTGCAAAGGCAAACGACGGGTCGTTCTTGGGCGCGTTTCAGATGGCATGCTTTATCCCTTTGGCGTACGTCTCGTATTACGGCATCATCACTTGGTTTTTCAGCGAACAGTTCCAAGCTTCGCGAACTGCGGAGGAACGACTGTTCGGTCCAGTTTCCGATAACGTGAGAAAAATAGGCGAGGTGCAAATAGCATTTCAGGCGTGGGATTTTCTCATATCTTTGTTCAACTCGGAGTTGAATTCAGTTGAAATGTTATTACATCACGCGATGACGGGATTGTTATGTTACTGGATGTTAAGTTTACCGTACATGTCGTTTTACGGGATATATTTCATGGGCGTTTGCGAAATCTCTTCGCTGCCCTTATCGGTGGTGGATTTCATGCGATTCTTTCCCGATTACAAGGACAAGTATCCACTCATTAACATGATTAATTCTTTATTATTTGGTGTGCTGTTTGTATGGTTTCGAATCATCAAATGGATTCAGTATAGCGCCGGCGCGTGGAGAGATTCATTGCACGTGTTGAAGATGAAGAAATTGCCGGTGCCGAGAAGCGTCGTCGCAGGAGTATTGGTTCTGAACGTTTTCTTCACGGCTTTGCAAATCGTTTGGTGTGGCTTACTTTTTAAAGAAGCGAAGAAGATGTTTTTAGGAGGAGAAGATGGCAAGAAGAGCGACGAAAAGAAGAAGAACTAAAAGTACCTGGAAGACGGTATATCTGTACAAAAACCAGTCGCTCTCGGGCATCGAGCTGGATACCCATCGACTTAAAAATAGAACTAGGCATGCAAGTAGAAATACATCGCTATAGTTAGCAACAAAAACAATCGCGCGGTTCCGTGTGTTCCTGAACAAACTTAGCTCCAATCGGTGCGCCATCCGCGTCGACGAGATTCGATATCGTCGCTCTCAATACCATCAACTTTTCCAACCGTCTCGGTTTCACTTCTACCCAGACTAACCCGGTGCTCGTTTGCACGTCGCATTCGTACACCTCTTCGAGCTTTTCTATCTCGTTCTTAATCCAGTCCGCACTAACACTCTTCGCAGCTTTTTCTTCGGTTGCTTTTTCGTTTGAGTTTTCCCGATATCTCACCCGGTCCACTCGAAACTCCAACACTCTTTGTTTGTAAAAGATTTCGCCCTTGAGCCAAACGTCTCTCCCACATATGCCTCCCAACAAGAACATCTTGACGAACACGTCGAAGCAAATGTTATTGCAATAGTACCCGTGGTCTCTCTTGTATTTTACGGAAACATTTCCCCACATATATATGTACGAGCGTACCTACCGCTTTTTATTTAACAACTTTTGGTGGTTATTTTGGTTGTGTTAGTGTGCTTTTTGGTTGTTTTCTCGCAGACAAAATACAGAAAAATGAACTCAGAGAGGATAGAGAAAGCACTTCCTTCACAACAACAATACCGCGACGATGACGACATCACCAGCAGAACCTCCGTTGGAAACGGTCACCGTGAAATGCTTCCCGGGGAAGTTGATGTTGAATAGTTTAGAAATGTTAGGCGGCGTTTTCTCGATCGGAGAAGAATTCACTGGCGAAGAAAACGGCGCGCAGTCGTACTTGTTATACGAGCACGTCGGGCTGCCGAAGTCAAAAATGGTAGCGTTTTCGCACACGTGGACACCAGAGAACGAAAGAGGGAAAGGAATAGGAAAAGCAATCACGCGCGCGGCGTTGGAGTGGGCGAAAGTAAAAGGGTATACGGTCTTACCGACGTGCTCGTTCGTAAAGAAATTCGCAGAGGATAATATAGAAGAGGACTTTGTGAAAGGCGTCGTTTCCGATATGAAAGGAAGTCGAGTCATTAGTAACAACGTTAAAATGTAATATAAAATGTGTATCGAAACACGTGTACATTGGTACTGCGTATTAGATATAGTAATGAGAGTAGCATTCGTAGTAAATACAAGAAACTCGTTCATTATTGCACTCGACATGAGTGTTCTTCGGGCGTGAGGAGCTTGCTCAGATTTTTATCCGTGCGACGGTGAAACTCATTTTTTTCTCTTTCTCCGTCCTCATCTTCATCTTCGTCCGACGCAATGCTCTCATTCAGCGGTGTGTGCGATGCAAACGAAATCTGCCGTATGGGACTTTCGTCTTTCGTCGCATTTGACTGGTCTAAAATGTTGTCAATGTCATTGTTACTATTGCTACTGTTCGCGAGGGCGCCCCCTCGCTGTTGTTGTTTCATCGCTCGTCGTCTTTGATGCTGTCTCTGTTGTTGCTGCTCTGGACTGAACATACCTCGGTTTCTTCTTTCGCGAGCGATTTCGGCTAACAAACGATCCCTACTCAACGTCAATTCCCGTTCGGTCGTTTCGTACACGTCTTTTTGATGCTTCTTTTCGTTTTCCACTTTTTGTAGTTTTAAAGTCACGTCGCTCAATTTTTTGTTCATCTCGTATTCGCGTTCTTGCATGAACGCGGATTCTCGCAGCAACGCGTTCTGAACGACTGCTTTCTGTGCTCGCACGTCGTCTAACTCTCGCGTCAAGGAATCGATTGAAACCGATAACATTGCAGCTTGGTCTTCCATTTCCATGGCGCGCATGTTTGCCTCGTCAAATGCCTCTTGTAAATCTTTCGTTCCGTTGAGTTTCTTCGTGAGCCTTTGTATTTCAAGTTCCTTTTCTTTCAACTGCATTTCTAATCTGTCGCTGAGCTGCGTTTGAGCAGATAATAACTCATCTTTAGCGCGCAAAGCGAGTTCCATGGCTTTAAACGTATCCAGCACTCTGTCGTTTGTGGTTTGAGAGTCGTCGCCTCTGTTCTCAGTAGTACTCGCGATACTCCGCCCGCCTCCGTTTTTAATAGCGCTCGTCCCGTAGTACGAGGAAGAAACTGTCGATGAGGCGGCTTCATCGTCGTCGCTGTATTCCATGTGTCGACGGGTCGCGGAAGGCGGTGTGTTCTCACCTCGATCAGTATTGATGTGATTGTCGTCGTGATTGTCGTAGTTAGCATCGCGAGTAGTAGCATCGACGTTCGCGTTGCCTAAGACTATTTTACCAATCCCGCCTTTACCAGACGAGGAATTCTTGAGCGCGCTGAAACCACTAATACCACCGCCGCGCTTCTGTCGACACTCTGGCGTCGGTAATAGGTTCAAAATTGTGTTCATCTTCGCGCACCACTCTTCCTCTCCTTCTTTTAATAAATAACTACTTTCCTTCTTCTCTTCTCTTTCTTGTTGTTTTCGTTGTTGTTGGTTGTTATTATTAGTGTGCCTCTTTAAGAACAAATCTTTTCCGTTTTGCAGTTGCACTCGTATCGCTTTCACGCTTTGGTCCTCTCCTCTTCCTCCTCCTCCATTCGTCATTGAAAACTTCTCCAACGCGTCGAAACCTACACTCGACGTCGGCTTCGACGACGAGAGGGAGAGAGAAGAGTAAAAAGAAAGCGTGCGGTTTTTCTCGTCGACAGAAACGTATCTCTCGTTCCATCTGTTCAGAAGTTCGCCTTTTTTCAAGAACCATCCGGAGAGCTCTCTGTTCTCGGACGACGGCTGATAAAGGTTGTTGGATTCATCGTGAGCGACAGTTTTATTATCTCGGTGTTTCGCGCGTTGCTCGTTTTCCTTGTTTACTTGCGCTTTCAACATGCTCTACTCGCGAGTTTTGTTTGTTCGTTCGTTTGTATATTCCCCCCCTCACGGCACGCTTTTTGCAAAGAAAATTGTACGGAGGGGGAGGGGGAAGAAAAAAAAGAGAGTTTGTGTGTGCCGAAAATTTTTTCTTTCCTCTGGATTTCCCTGAACTGCCTGACGCTGCCAAAAGGCGGAAAGCTCCCACAAACATACATCTCGCATAGGGTCGGTCGGCTTTCGTCTCTTCGTCCTCACAAAACCAAAAGTAGAACAGTCACGACGAGATGCCGTACGAGCCGAAAAATATCTTAATCACCGGCGGCGCTGGCTTTATTGCCTCCCACGTGGCCATTCTCTTCGCGAAGAAGTACCCGCACTGCAAGGTTCGTTAAGTGAATTCATCGTCGTCGATCGATAGATTTGTCGCGCGCGACCTCTCTTTATTTCTTTTTTTTCTGATTTTCTGTGGACGGCAAGACTCCTCCGCCTTTTTGTATGTATGTGTGCGATGATGACCGACCTATCGATAAGATTTATTGTTGTTGTTCTTCTCCTTGTTCTTCTTTAAAAACGTTGAAATGAATCTGACGCATTATTCGACGTTACGTCTGCTATTACATTAACGCACAGATTGTCGTTCTGGATAAGCTCGATTATTGCGCCAATGTGAAACACTTGAGCGAACTTTCGCACTTGTTAAACTTTAAGTTCATCATGGGCGATATTCAATCGGCAGATTTAGTCTCGTACATTTTACGAAACGAAAATATCGATACCATCATGCACTTCGCGGCGCAAACGCACGTGGATAACTCGTTCGGGAATTCCTTCGCGTTCACGGAAAACAACATTTTGGGCACGCACGTGTTGCTAGAGTCGTGCAAAACGCTTGGCACCATCAAACGCTTCTTGCACGTCTCCACGGACGAAGTGTACGGGGAAAGCTCGTACGAGATGAATGCCTCAAACACCGAGCACGCGAGTTTATTGGAACCGACGAACCCGTATTCGGCAACGAAAGCGGGCGCGGAAATGCTTGTCATGGCGTACGGACGTTCGTACGATTTGCCGTATCTCATCACCAGAGGAAACAACGTCTACGGGCCACATCAATTTCCGGAAAAAGCAATCCCGAAATTTATCATGTTAGCGAAAAGAGGTTTGCAAATTCCTTTGCACGGGGACGGAATGGCGACGAGATCCTACATGCACGTCTCGGATGCCGCGAGTGCGTTTGATAGCATCTTGCACCACGGCGAAGATCGAGGTGTGTACAACATTGGTGCGCAAGAAGAACGAACTGTTCGCTCCGTTGCCGAAGATATTTGCAAAGAATTGAATTTGAACGCTGACCATGTCGTCACGTACGTTAAAGACCGTCAGTTTAACGATAGAAGATACTTTATCGATTGCACGAAGCTCCTCGCGTTGGGATGGAAGCAAGAAAAATCGTGGGAAGACGGTTTGAGAGAAACCATTGCGTGGTACGAGAAGAACGGCGAAAACGATTATTGGGGCAATCTTTCGGCTGCGTTGGTCGCCCACCCTACGGGTGGACACGTCACGGCATCGCCGAATGTCTTCGAAGAAATCGCGGGAAGTACGGCAGAAGGAAAGGCTGAAGACGCGGCGGAAGCGAACAAACCAGTATTCTTAATTTACGGTCGAACTGGTTGGATCGGCGGTATGCTCGGTCGCCTCTTGCAAGAACAAGGACACAAGTACTATTACGGCGCGGCGAGATTATACGATAGGAAAGCCGTGGAGGATGACATTGCTCGATGCAAACCGACCCATATTTTGAACGCCGCCGGTATCACGGGTAGACCGAACGTCGATTGGTGCGAATCCCACAAAAAAGAAACGGTCCAAACGAACGTCACCGGTATTTTAACCTTGGTCGATGTTGCGGATAAGAACGGCATTCACGTCACCAACTTTGCCACCGGTTGCATTTATTCCTACGACGAGAAACATCCGATCGGCGGCCCAGGTTTTACCGAGGACGATCCACCAAACTTTGGCGGTTCCTTTTATTCGCACACGAAAGGGATGGTGGAAGACTTGCTCAAAAACTACGACAACATCCTGCAGTTGCGTCTGAGAATGCCCATCGATAACCGGTTGGATAACCCGAGAAACTTCATCTTTAAAATTGCAAACTACGACTGCGTCGTCAACGTGCCAAACTCGATGACGGTATTGGACGAACTCGTTCCGTACGCCATCGACGGTGCGTTACGAAAGCTCACCGGGATATACAACTTTACCAACCCAGGAGCAATCTCGCACAACGAAGTTTTGCAACTGTATAAAGATTACTGTTCGCCAAACTACACATGGAAGAACTTCTCTTTAGAAGAGCAAGACAAAATCTTAGCCGCTCCGAGAAGTAACAACGAGTTGTGCGATAAGAAGATTAAATCCGCGTGGCCGCAAATTCTCAACATTAAAGAAAGTTTGATCAAGTACGTCTTTGAGCCGAACAAACAGAGAGGCGGTAAAGTGAGAGGTGGCGCGAAAGGAGAGTGTTAAAAGCGCCGCTTTTGTTTTCTCTGAGAGAACACCGCATCAATATATAGTTTTGTTATTCCGTTGAAATAAATATTTTATCCATACCATACAGTGTAGAAGAAGTACGAAGAGGCTCCGCAAACGAGGCATTCGGTCGAACGCAGCGAGGTAGCACAACTTTTTGCACAAAACTCTGCGGTTCATTTTAGATGGATAACTACTTTCTCGACACTTTTTCGGCACCCCACAAAACAAAAACTCTTCATTGTCACAAGCACGCGATTATAGTAGCCCGTGTGCAGAGAGGAAAGCATCGTCATGTCGACCACCAATTCGACCATTATCACTACTATCACCACCAACACCGGGTCAACGATGAACGACGAGAAGGGCGAAGAAAAAGAGGAAGGAGTGAGAGGAGGGAAAAAATCAATTCATTACATCATAGAGTCGAGAGATAAAGAAAACAAATACTTGAAGGAGTTTATAGGCAGCGAATTGTGCGTTGAGTTTCAAGAGAAAGCAGAGTGGAGGTCGTGGGCGTGGAGCAAAAAAACGTCGCATCTTAAAAAGGAAATTGTGGAGAGCTATGCGGTGGCAAAGAGTGTGGATGTTGTTCTTGCCTCCATGCGAGCTGGGACAAGGAAAAGTAAAAAAGTAGTATTCTTCGATATGGCGAGCGGGAAAGGATTCACGTCCGTCGTTTTGGCGAAAAGGTTTCCAAATGCTACAGTACACATGCTAGATAACAATAGAAACATGAATCTCGCACATTTAAACGCGGTACCGACAGTACAGTTTAAAAATATTGATCTGTTTTCGGAGGAAGCCGAGACGCTGATTATGGACGCTCTCGTCGAGCACGATGGATTTGGCGTTATGGTTGGAATGCATTTGTGCGGGAATCTCAGTCGGCGAGCGATTGAAATGTGGACAAACATAATGACAAAAGGTGAGCAAATGCAAGAAAATTCCTTCAACTTGGGATTGGTTCTTTCTCCGTGCTGTTTGCCTCATAAAGTTCGAGTTCCAAAAAGGAAGTACAACGATTTTGGCTACTGGATAAAATCGACGCAAAGACAGTTTGGAATCGATGGATACGACTTATGGGCGACTTCGTTGTACAATCTCGTTTGTTCGCACGTAGGTCCTAATATGCGTAGCGTTTCGAAAAGATTTTTCAGGGATGAAAGTTTGTTAACGCCCACGAATTGGTTTATTTTAGTGACTCCTATGGACTCGAAACGCATCTGTCAACTTTGCGAAGGTACTTAACTAGTCGAATATACTTGTACGATGCACAGTGGTACTAATAGTAGTAGTGGTAGTAGTGATAGTATTAGCATTAGTTCAGTTTTGATAGACCCAGTAGTGTTATAGTACAAATCAAAAAGGCATTTTTTTAAGACAGATACCTTTCTTTGTTTACAAGTCGCGTCGTCGCTACCCGGATTGTCAAGACGACAACAGCTATTGCGTAATACGAAAACAAGCACCACCAAAGAGCATAATAGCGCGCTTCTGGACCTAGATACTTGTTAATCGCGAATACCGCAGCCATGAAGGAGCTCGTTCCGATGGCTGTCAATCCCGCCAAAAACGAAAGTTGCTTCATCGCTACCATAACTCCGTACAAAGATTTCGACACTATATTTGCTACGGTTGCCGCAAACACTGGGAGTACTACACTTTTTGCGCAAGCGATGACTGAAGTGTCCGCGGTAAAACCAGAAGCGCCAAAGTAAAGCAACCAGAAACATATCGACGCTGAAACAATACCCACCATATATCCCATCGCTTGAACGATGAGTGCCATTTTTCGCGCGTTTTTACCATCGTTTTTCGGCGTGAACGCAATATATTTAGGCAACATTGTTTGTCCAACCTGTACGAGTGGATCTCCGCATAATACACAAACTGTGAAAATGTTCCCTGCTATTCTGTGCGCGGCGGAAGCGACGTTTCCGATTGCATTAGCCTGCAAAATAAGAACCACGTATAATGACAAAATTGAGAAACTCAGAAACGTTATGGGAGCAAAAAACTTCATCACGGGTGCACACATTTCCTTCGTTGGTATAATTGACATCGGCGGAGAAATCATTTGCGTAGATGGAGCTGGAGGTGGGATGTGAAACAAGTTCCGTCTTCTCAAAACCGTGAAAATGCAAATAGCGCCAACATACAGCGATGCTGATGTCGCCCACGCTGCTCCAATGGCACCTTGTTTCAACGTCACGACGGCAACATAATCTAAAATAACGTTTGTGATTGCTGCTAAGGAAACACACATGAGTGGTGTTATCGTATCTTCGCGAGCGACGAGAGAAGCATATCCAGCGCCCGTTAAGAATGCAGCCGGCATCGCTAATCCTCGTATTTGAACGTATTTCCTTGCGATATCTCGCAAAGGTCCAACCTGTTCTACGCCCAGCAACGAGAGCAACGCGTCCGGAAAGTATACGAGTAACGCGGCGAGTGTTATCGCGAGCGTGAACGAAATAAACATCGCTCCGTATACTTTTCTTTCCATGTCACGCTTCGGCTCTCTCACAGCTAAGCCATTCGAGACGATGGACGTTACGCCGGCCGTGACAAACATGAATAAGTTCACCGGGTAATCTGTCAACGGAGTTGCAACACCTAGCGCGGCTAAAGCTACAACGGCGTCTGATGCGTATCTACCAACGAAAGCTGTATCTGTCATCGTCAATAAAGGCGAAATAACGTTCGAAGCCATTAGCGGGATGACGAATAGTATTATGCTTTTGATTTTATCACGAACGATGAGTGGCGCAGTCGACGGGTCTTCTTCTTCTTCTTCTTTTTCTCCTTTTACCTCTATTTCTGCTCCGGTATCATCATCGCCGATGCTCGTCGCGCACGCCGAAGACGTCGTCCCTTTCGCTCTGAGTTGGCCGAGTTTTTGTCGTCGCCGTCGTCGTCGTCTGTTCGTTAAAAAACAGTCGACGACTCTACCGTTGCCGTTACCGTTGCTGTCTTCTTCGCGCAAATGTCTCCGTTCTGGGACGGTGTCGGATAGTATTTGTAACGATGTTGCGCGCATGTGCGAAAATCCTCGTTGAATGCGTCGCTTTGACCGCGCAGTAACGAAGGACGACGTTGATGGTGATAGCTTTCTGTTATCCATTACGCTTTTTCTCGCGTGTGGAGAAGAAGTCCCTTTGGATGAAGAAACCACCAAGGTCCCGCACTCCGATAGTAAACAAGTGGAAACCATTTCGATGTCGTGTGTTTATTCTATTCTCACTATGCTATGATATAACTTATAATACCTATGTAGGTGTCCGGAGTCTTTTTGTGTCGTGGAGAAAGAAAAATGTTTCTCCACACAGGCTTTCTTTTCTCTGAACAGATGACACAGGGCTGACACGCACTAAAGGTTCAATCAAGGCTGTGCTCCAAAAACAAAACAGAGTGATGAATAGAGCGATCGTTTTAGAGGTTATGATATACATTTTTAAATACAATATACTTTATTACACGTGTTATCACTGTTCTTTAGTGCATTATTGATCGTTCAAACTCTCGAGGCGCTCTTCCATCTCGAGTTCACCGCGTACACCTTCGAGTGTTCCACGACACCAGCGTCCTCATTGTCGACAACCTCAGCATCAAGACACAAGAGCGGCTCAGTCTTTGAATCCTCGCGCAGCTCGTGATACCTGTCCTCTTCTTCGTCATCATCCGCAAAAATACGAGTGACTGCACAGTAAATGGAAAATAACACCAGCGAAATCAAGGATACCGAGACGAAGCACGTTAACGCGCGTTCGCGTCGCATCTTGCGTTCGTGGTTGCGCCTGTATTGCACCATTGTCGCAGGTGGCTTTGGCTTTTCGCCAAGCCTGCTGCTATCATCCTCTAAATCTTCAAAGAATTGTTCAGCGATGGTTTGAAAATCCTTCATAAGTGCCACGTCGGCGTCCATATCATCATTATCGCTCGAAGAGGAAGAGGAAAAGAAGACGAACGGTTGCGAGAGTGAGTTCGCGATGCCTTCGCCAAGCGACGATAAGTTTTCAAATTCAACGTCATTGTTGATTATATCAGTACCATCGCTTTCTTCTTGAACGAAAGAAATTAATGGGACTCGAAAGACTCGGCTGGAAAAGTATGTCGGTTGCTGTGAGAGATAGTTTTGACGCGCCGTGCCGAGGAAAGAAGGCTCTGAAGTCTGGTCTTGATCGAACAACGAAGAAGAGGAGTAGAAAGACGAATCATCCATGTTTCCATCTCCGAAGAAAGCTCGCATCATCATGCCTGGAAGAGACACATCCGAATTTTCATTCGCATTCATCGTCATTCCGTTCCCATCAGGACCTTCGCACGCGATCAACTCCGGCATCGCAACTTCTTCTTCTCCTTCTTTTCCTTCTTCCACCTTCTCCTCCATCATCTTTCGCGTGCCCTCATCTTCTTCTCGTACCTGTAACCGATGAATAAAAGAGAAACGGAGAAATTTTAAAAGTCAGAACGTTTTTTATTCGTGAACTTTTTCTTTCAACAACGAGCGGGGGGAGTTGAATTTGCGTTTCTATATTTTCTGACCCAACACCATTAGTGCACGAGGGTGAAAAAACAGAGGGGATGACGCGGACAAGAGGAAGGAAAAACTCGAAGGAAAGAAGAGAGGAAACGGAAACGAGTTTCACCGAGTGCGTCGCGAACGAGAACACCACGCAAAAAATAGACTAAACGCAACACGCACCATTTCTTCGCTACTTTCCGACTCAAATATGCCGGTGCCATCGCAGACACACGACTTGTACACGCCTCCTTGCCACGTCTTACACATCGACGATTTCGCATTGAGTTGCCCTCCGCAGTTCTCTTCGCAAATTTTTAGGAATCCAACGCACTGGTCGTCCTCCGCAGAAGCAAAAAACTGCGACTGAGAGGACACTACTGCGAGAACAAAAACGGCGAGGATGGAATGCACCCTCATGATCTGCGCTTTAATGTTCGCAAACGCGCGGAAAGTCTGTGACTTTTAAATTTGTTGTGTGGAAATGTCGTTCTTTGAACTCTTCTTCTTTTTTTCTTTGTGACCTTCCGAACCTTCCTTTTTAACGATATTTTTTTCCCACACTGAACCAAACTTGAAAGAAAAAAGGTACCAAACAAATGCAGACGCTAACGACGCAACGCATCAGGGTATGGAGCAGATCGTCGTGATGATAATAGCTGTAATGTACTACTAATAAAAGCAAAAACGTGGGGTGGTATTTCTTTTTTCTCTTTCTCTCTTTCTCTCTCTCTGTTCTAAGGATACAACGGCAGCGCGACTGTTTCGTTACACTTTACGAAAATACTCTGGATGTTGCCCCATCGGCGAGGGATGTGTTTTACTGCACCTTCTATGGCGACTGCCGTATTTTCCACGACATCTTCTACGCTCATCGCGGACGTTCCCGTTTTCACGCGAACGCATGTTCCACTACTCAAACTCAAGTACGTCGCAGACGTCTTGCTTCGAATTTCCTTGGCCCAGTCCTTCTTTGTTAAATCGACCGGAATCGGTTGACGCTTCTTCTTAAAAAACGTCTTACCGAGCAGTTTAGGTAACACCGGAATCACTCTCTCGTCCGCTAAGAATAAATCGTACGAATCGCACAGCTTTCTCTTCGCCTCGTGCGGTTTGTAGTTGTTTCGCAACTTGCTCACGCCTAAAACTTTCGCTATTCCCGCTTTATCCTCACCCATGGACTCCACCTTTAATTTTGCCTCTTTGTGTCCTTTACCGTCGTTGTCTTTCACAATCAAGCACAATTCTGCCGTTTCTAAGTCAACCATAGAGTGTGGGATTCGAATGGCTTTCATTTTTGCGTTGCTCTTCGCACTTCCAACCGGCTGCGTTCGCAAAGAGATGAGAACGCTGTACGCATCGTCGCCTTCGTCTTCAAACAAAGGATCTTTCTCTTTTTCTTGCTTTACTTTGTCTAAGTGCAAACGCAGCGCGGCGATTGCTTTTTGTATCTGCGCTTTGTCTACTCGGGATGGTGGAGCAGAGTCCTCGTCCTCTTCTTTCTTCGTCTTTTCTTTGTTTGTTTTCGGCGGCTGTGCCTTCTTCGGTTTGGCAACCATTTCCTTTTCTGCCTGTCTTTTTCTTTTCAAAAAACGCCTTTGATTGATGCGCACGCGTCCTCCCTTACTCTCCGTGTGTTTGTTTTGATGTGTGTGTGTGTGTGTATATATATATATATGTATATATATATATATGAATCGC
>Ga0181597_10003359_pt1 | contig 16710 bp, 8 predicted proteins | sample 041ome_5_FD_148647 | JGI IMG/M metagenome (GOLD analysis project Ga0181597, IMG submission 148647) | Coastal salt marsh microbial communities from the Groves Creek Marsh, Skidaway Island, Georgia - 041403US metaG (spades assembly) | ecosystem: Environmental > Aquatic > Marine > Intertidal zone >... | reverse complement strand
CAGGCGATCGTCTTCGAGATTCGTAGCGGCCTCAACTATTTCGGCGGCGCCGAGTCTCTTCATGCTGGTTTTAAGGAAAAAGCCCGCACATTGCTTGCCGCACGCTCGCTGCCATCCGAATTCGGCTATGCAGCCTGTCCGACTATCGAGGGCAGCCTGCTGCTTGCCCGCGGGGGCGATAATACACTGGTGTATCGCAAAGAGAATCTCAATTCGGCGCTAGGTCAGCTCTCTATCGAGACCCTACAGCTCAAGCCCGAGCCACATAGACGGCTCATCAATATGGGCATAAGACGCCTTGGCGACCTGTGGCGACTTCCGCCGGCAGGGCTTAGGCGACGCTTCGGTAGCGATTTCCTTGCGCTTATCAACAAGGCATTGGGCAAAGCGCCGGAGCCGATCAAAAACTATCTGCCGCCGCCGGCATTTGTGCATTCTTATGAGCTGCCCTACGAGGTCGAGAACCTGAGCCGGTTACGACCCGTAGTCGACGAGATGGTCGCTCAACTTTGCGATTTCCTCCGTCACCGAGAACTGTGTGCCAGCACTATCGAACTCTCTTTACTTCATGAACGCCGCGAGGCTACTCAACTCGACGTAGGTCTTAGGCAGGCAAGCCGTTCGCAGCAACATCTAATGCTGCTTATCGATACCCACCTCGATACGCTACAGATTCCCGCACCGGTTACTGCTCTGCGCCTCAAGGTCACGCAGTTCGATGCTTTTATGAGTCACAGCGAATCACTGCTTATCGGCGCAGACGAAACTCCTACCGAGAATACAGCTAACAGCCTTGCACAATTTATGGAGCGCTTGCAGGCACGCCTAGGCAACGAACAGGTTAAATCCCTAACCGCTATCGAAGAGCACTGCCCAGAATATGCGAGCGAGTCAGTGCGCCCCGGCCGCTATGAGACCTATCCCCTAGCGCTCGGCGGCAGTGGCGATGCGCCTGCGCCAAGCAATCCTCGCCCTCTCTGGCTACTCGACGAGCCGTTGGTACTCTCGCTGCGCGGGGGCAGCCTTTACCACCGCCAAGCTCTTACGCTATTGAGTGGGCCCGAACGCATAGAAGCAAGATGGTGGTCGGGGAATGAAGTTTGCCGCGACTATTATGTTGCACGCGAAGGGGGCGGCAGCAGGCTCTGGATCTACCGCGAGCGCGGTGGTGAACGGCATTGGTATCTGCATGGTTACTTCGCCTGAGGGTGTAAGCAGGTGCGAAACACTAGGTGAAGTCTCTCGAAGAAAGCGACAGCTCGCCAAGCCAGCTCGTTAGGTCGACAAGGTTATCGGCGATCACATGAATCACACCTTCGTTCTCTTGCACCCTGCCCACTACGCCGATGAGCATCGCTTGCCGCAATATCGGCCGTAGACGTTCGCCCAAGGCAGGCCAAACAACAACATTGATATGCCCTGCCTCGTCTTCTAGCGTGAGAAAAGTGACGCCCGAGGCTGTCATGGGTCGTTGTCGACAAGTCACAAGCCCTGCGACTTTTGTGACCTGATCGTTGCCAAGTTTGCCTAGCTGCGCCGAGCTGTTTGCCCCGAAGCAATCTAAGTGCTCGCGCAGCAAGGCCAGCGGATGCCGGCGCAGCGTAAAGCCTGTGGCAGCATAGTCGCCTGCAACATTCTGACTTTCGCTCGCGAGCGGCAGCATCACCCCAAGACCAAAATCGCTATCGCCGCTCGTTGCATCGTCAAATAAATCGGCTATGGGTCTGTCTGCATGGGCAAGCGAACCAGCCCGCGAATGAGACACAGCATAACCCTGCGCAGTGATGACTCCCGCTGCGTGCCAGAAAGCACGATGTCGGTCGCCTGCCAGACCACGCAGCGCATCGGCGGCGGCTAAGGCTTCGAGGTCACGGCGATCGATTCCCGTTCGAAACACCAGATCCTGAATAGAAACATAGGCGCCACCTCTGCGGGCCTCCACTATCGCTGCTGCTGCCTGAGCCGACAGGCCTTTAACCAAGTTAAAGCCGATTCTAAGCCGCTGGCTCCCCTCCGCCCCTTGCACTCCCGGACTCTTGCGCCGCTCAGAAGAGTCGCAGCTCTCGGTGGCTTTACTAGCCCTAACAGTATCGACAGCCTCGAGCGAACAGCCCTCCAAACTTTCATTCACCTCGGCAGGCAAAACCTCAACCCCATGACGCTGTGCATCTTTGATTAACTGAGCCGGCGCATAAAATCCCATCGGCTGACTGTTAAGCAGTGCGCAGCAAAATGCAGCCGGGTGATAACACTTAAGCCACGACGATACATAGGCAATTAATGCGAAGCTCGCCGAATGGGACTCAGGAAAACCATAGTCGCCAAACCCCTTAATCTGATTAAACAACTGCTCGGCGAAACTCGGCTCGTAGCCTCGATCGAGCATGCCCGTGACGAGTTTTTCGCGGTAGTGTTCGAGCCCCCCTTTGCGCTTCCATGCCGCCATTGCTCGGCGCAGACCATCGGCTTCGCCGCCGCTAAACCCTGCAGCGACCATCGCAAGCTGCATCACCTGTTCCTGAAAAATAGGCACGCCGAGTGTTCGCTCAAGCACGCTTCTGACAGCCTCGCTCGGGTAGCTAATAGCCTCTCGCCCACTGCGACGGTTGAGGTAGGGATGCACCATCTCGCCCTGAATAGGACCTGGTCGCACGATCGCGATCTGTATCACGAGGTCGTAGTAACAGCGCGGTTTAAGCCGCGGCAGCATACTCATCTGCGCGCGCGACTCGATCTGAAAAACACCAATTGTGTCGGCGGCGCACATCATGTCGTAAACCGCGGGGTCTTCGGCGGGAATATTCTGGATCGTGAGCGGCTCGTCGCTGTAGTCACTCACGAGGTCGAGGCACTTGCGTACCGCACTCAGCATGCCCAGCGCGAGCACGTCGATCTTCAATAAGCCCAGCGCCTCGAGATCATTCTTCTCCCACTGAATGATCGTGCGATCGACCATTGCCGCGTTCTCGATCGGCACGAGGTGTGTCAGCGGCCCTTGGCTTATGACAAATCCACCCACGTGCTGCGAAAGATGCCTTGGAAAGCCGATGAGTTTACCCGCCAGCTCAACGAGCAGCTGCACCTTAGGGTCTGCTCTATCCACCTCGGCATCGGCAAGCTGTTCCTCTAAATTTTCGCCCCACCAGTAAATCGCCTTGGAGAGATGATCAAGCACCGCGTCACCAAACCCGAGCGCCTTACCCACATCGCGAATCGCCGAGCGTGACTGATAGCTGATCACCGTCGCCGCGAGCGCCGCACGGCCGCGTCCGTATCGCGCATAGATATACTGAATAACCTCTTCGCGCCGCGAGTTCTCGAAGTCGACGTCGATGTCCGGCGGCTCATCGCGCTCCTTCGAGATAAACCTCTCGAACAACACGTCGACACGCGCGGGGTCGACCTCGGTAATACCCAGGCAGTAACACACCGCCGAATTAGCAGCAGACCCGCGCCCCTGACACAGAATGCGCTCGCGCCGCGCGAAGGCCACGAGGTCATGCACGGTAAGGAAGTAATGCTCGTAGCCAAGCTCTTTAACTAAACCGAGCTCGTGTTCTATAAGGTTGCGCACCTTAGGGCTAACACCTTTCGGCCAGCGTTCGCGAATCCCCGCCTCGGTGAGCTCCCGCAGCCACCCACTCGGCGTGTATTGCAGCGGCACCAGCTCGCGTGGGTACTCGTAGCGCAGCTCATCGAGTGAGAAGTCGCAGGCATCGGCTATGCGCACCGTCTCCTCGAGCAGCTCGGGTGGATAAAGCTTCGCAAGCCGACCTCGATCGCGCAGGTGGCGCTCGTTGTTTGGCTCCGCCGCGTAGCCTAGCTTGTCGAGAGGCCGTCCTAATCGAATAGCAGCTAGCGTATCCAGCAGCACGCGCCGACTCGGCTCATGCATCAGCACCCCGCCTGCGGCACAGAGGGTAATACCGAAGCGGTTGCCCAGCTGCGTCATCCGCTGCAGTTCACCGCGGTCGTCTCCCTGCAAATGCAGCTGTACTCCCAGCCGCAAGTTCGTGCCAAAAATCCGCTGTAGCCAAGCGGCCTGACAGGCATGGCGCTCGGCCGCATCTGCCGAATGAGGTAACCACAGCGCAAAGCACTCCTCTGGTAAATTGTCCTCGACCATCTGCCTGTCTACCCAATAGCCCCCCTTCGCCGCTGCCCTCCGCGCGCAGCTGATGAGATGGCTAAGCTGCCCATAGCCGCGGCGCGTGCGAGCAAGTAGCACTACACGAAGGTCGGGAATTGATTCGGTAAATTCGGCGCGGCGTGATTCGGCTGCTCGAGGCGTCGCTACCCTTAGCCCTAGCACACTGCCAATAAGCAATTTAAGCCCGCGCTGCTTTGCCGCAACATGCGCCCGCACGATGCCCGACAGCGAGCATTCATCACAGAGTGCTAACGCCGAATAGCCAAGTTCATGCGCCTGCTCTACAAGTTCTTCGGGAAAGGAGGCGGCACGCAGAAAGCTGAAATTAGACAGGCTGTACAGCTCTGCATAAGGGGGGAAATGGGGGGTCAAACAGGGGGACAAATCAGAAATAGCGGGAACGCTATCTTCTGCCCAAGCGGGACTCGCGACGACGGTGGGCTGTGGGGTGTCTGAAGGGAGATTTTTGGGGATCATAACGCCGGCTCATAATACTGGATAAATATACAGTATTATGAGCCGGCGAAAAAGTGGTTCTTATAAACTATTCGCCGCTTTCGCCGGCTGCGGCGCGTGCCTCTTCCATGCGCTCGCCGCGCAGGATGTTGGTCATGCCGTAGTTGCCTTCGTGGCAGGCGTATTCATACATCTGACCGTCAACTTTTGACATCGGCACACGGGCAGTGATTTTGTCTTTAAACGTGCTGGGATCGTCGACTGTGAATTCGTAATCGACGGTAAATTCGTCGATGCGAGTGAAACGCTCAGTTAAGAACTTGTCCTTCGCGCTGCCGAACACGCTAAAGCTCTGCGTGAGGTCGTTGAAGTTGCGCGTCTCGACTACTAACGTATCACCTTCCCAATAACCGCGTGAATCACCCGTCCAAAGACGGATGTCGTCGTCGATGTGTGCTTCTTTGTTGAGTGGCACGATACGCGCGTCGTGAATCATTTCAGTCATAATAACAACGGTGTCACTGTTCTGAACGATCTGGATGTTGTTGTTATACATGCTTGGCGTGAAAGGCGGGCCCGAGTTAAAGCCCACGATGCAACGCTCTGAAATACCGCGGTCTTCGTAAGAATCTTTGCTAATGCCGCCTACTACTAAACGCACTGGACGCTCACCTTCGATATCGGGACCGAGGCCGCCTGTTTGCACAACTACCCCTTCAACACGCTCAGGCACCTGCCCATTCGTTGGGTAGGTGATGAGCGACGTGCGCAGATTGTCGCCGCGGCCTGCCTGCTCGACCCAAAACGTGTTGTAACCACCGACGCCATCATTGTTCAGTGCTTCATATTGTTTCTCGACATAGGAGGCGAGCATATCTGCCTGCTCCTGTGTCATGTACTCATTGTCACCAAAAAGAGCCGGACGGGTCATTGGGATATTCGAAGCAAAATTCCAAACGCCCTGAAGGTCCGGTTGATCCCACTGCGTGCGCGGCACTTCGTAGTCAGCCGCTGAAGCGGCGCCGAAGGCAGCGAGCGCGACTGCTGATATCAATAGCTTAAGTTTCATAGTAATCCTCGAGTTTACGCTTAGTCTTTTAAACCTGGATGGGTAATTCGATAGTGTATACGTTCTCTATGTAACTAAGTGTAAACGAACTGCTCTTCATTACAATACGTACTATCTTAACGTATCTTTACTTCCCCCGATCGCCAATACGACCGCCTGCCTTCGAGCAAAGGACTGAAAATGACCGACGACGCCAACACCGCAGCAAGCAGCGAAAGCTTGGATACGGCCGCCAAACCCAAGAAAATCGTTCGCGAAGAGATCAAAGACCGTCATACCAGTCATTGGGACATGGATATGATGAGCCGCGCGGAGCTAGAGGCACTGATGACACAGAAGCCGGACGCCAAGCCCAAGGAAAGGCTAGATCAGTGACGACTAAACCCGTTGTGACCAGATCAGTTGTACCAGGTCAGTTGTAACCAGGTCAGTCGTAAAAAGGCACTTGTCCTCCTTTCTTGCCTAGGCGTAGTATCAAGCAAAGACAACTGCCCCGATAATAAGAGAGAAACGCATCATGAGCCGAATAATATCTACCGCGTTAACCCCCAAAACATTCACTTGCGCCCTCGCTAGCCTCGCATTATTTGCCAGCAGCGTCGCAAGCTATGCCGCCGAGACATGGCCAGTTAAAGAAGCAGGCGCAAAGGCTGCCGGATTCAGCGAAGAAGGCATCGCGTCATTAGACGCGGCGATGGCCAAAGTCGTTGCCGACCAAGATGTCGCCGGTATGGTCTGGTTACTCGCGCGTAACGGCGAGGTGGCAACGTTTGAAAGCGCAGGCCTTGCACGCGTCGACGACCAAGCACCAATGACAATGGACTCGCTCTTCCGCATCTACTCGATGACCAAACCGGTTACCGGCGTGGCTCTCATGATGCTGCATGAGCAGGGACTCTGGAAATTCGATGACCCGGTCAGCAAGCATGCACCGGAACTCGCCGGTCTCAAAATCATGACCAGCTACGATGACAATGGCAACATGGAGCTTGTGTCACCGAGCCGCGAGCCAACCATGCGCGAGCTGCTTAACCATTCAGCCGGTTACGGCTATGGCCTAAGCGGCAACGATCCGGTGAATGCCAAATTTCGCGATACGGGTGTGCTCGCGTCAACCGATCTCGACGACCTGATCGCCAAAGTTGCGGATATTCCGCTGCTGTTCGAACCCGGTGAGCGCTGGTCTTACTCTATCTCCGTCGATATTCAGGGCTATATCGTGCAGCGTCTTTCTGGTCAGCGCTTCGGCGACTTTCTCGAGCAAGAAATCTTCAAGCCTCTGGCAATGAACGACACGCGCTTCTTCGTGAAGGCCGAAGACGTTGGCCGCTTTGCCGAGGTTCATAACTGGGACAGCGAGCGCAACCGCCTAGTGCAGCGTCCCCATCGCAGCGACCGCCCGAGCTACCTCGATTCCGAAAGGCTCGAGTCCGGCGGTGGCGGCCTCGTGTCCTCGACACACGACTACGCCCGCTTCTTACAGCTTTTGGTCAACGAAGGTGAGCTCGATGGTACCCGCCTGCTCACCCCCGAGAGCATCCGCATTATGCGCACCAACAGCCTTCGCGATGGGTTGAACCTGCGCGGTAGCCTGACGAGCCAAGGCCAAGCTGGCCAAGGTTTCGGCGTGGATTTTGCGGTGATTATCGACCCCGAAAAAGCAAACTCACCCAACAGTCCGGGCACCTATTACTGGGGCGGCGCGGCCGGCACTTGGTTTTGGGTTGATCCGGTTGAAGACATGTTTTGGTTAGGCATGATTCAAGCCCAAGGTGCGACACGCCCGGGAGCAGCCGACATGCGCGGGATCGCTGCCGATATTATTTATGAAAGCCTAATTAATTAGCGGCCGCTCAGCCGGCCGTTAGGTTAGCTGCCGGCTGCGTTTAAAAAACCGAGAACGCGATGCCAACGCCACGGAGTATCCAAGTAATAGAGCCAGCGCGCCTCAGGCGCACAGCTGCCTGCCTGTTAATCCTGGCGTGCGCCGCATTCTCACACAGCATTTTTGCAGCTGACGCACCCAACCACTTCAACGAAGCCCGTGCACAAGCGCTTTTGGTGGCTGGCCAAGCCGCGCTCGAAGAGGGCGACTTATCGCTTGCACAGACCACCCTGGACCAAGCGATTCAGCTACTTAAAATCAATGAGGGGCTCTATTCCACCGAGCAGCTCGTTCCGATAGAACAGCTAATGTGGGCGCAGATGCGCGCCGGACTCTGGCCCCAGCTCGATACAAGTCTCGGCTACTATTACTGGCTTTTGGAGCGTGTCGAGGAGACCACGCTCGACGCACAGCTCGTTATTGCCAGAAATATGCGCAGCCTTTACTTAGAAGCAGCCGCGCATCCGAGCAATCCAATGCCGCCTCGGCATCTCAGTGCCGCATTGCGCACCAATTGGCAAACGCTCAGCTACATCGAAGCCACGCTTGGCGCCGAACATCCTGCTCTGCTGCCGTGGCTTTACGACGGCATGCTTTTGCAGTTTATCGAAAGCCGGCTTAACGAGAGACAGGGGCTTACTAACTACCAATACAAAACCGATGGCAGTGAATTCATCAGCGGTTGGTCACTTTCAAGCAGAGAGGCTAAGGCTGTAAGCCATTCAATTGGGCTGTCGATGCTTGATCGAATAGAGTCGATCTCGCGTGCATCGATAATGGCCGAGGGCGCTCAGACAAACGCTTTCACCTCGAGCCCAAACGGCAAAGAGGCACAGCTGCAGCAACTCAACGCAGCACTAGCACTCTACCGAGGCGACTGGGAGAGATTAGACGACAATGAAAAAGGGGCGAGCGCGCACTACGACGAAGCCGACACCATGGCCGCGTTTAAAGACATTCCTCGCGCGCCCGAATTGCTTCCGCGACCTGCGTTCGAAACGGATCCCACGGTTCTGACAGTGAAAACCAACTCGGCGCAAGACAGCGTATCGACACTATGGGCTGAACGATTCCCAGGCGTAACCCAGCGCCTGATCAACGCGCTCGCAAGCAATTAAACGCGGGCCAAGTGACGGAGGCTTAACATGAAACTCTGCTATTTCGCCTCTGCGCAAAACAACTCGGCTAACTGCCTTCTGAGGTTTAGAGTGGCTATTTTCGCGGGTCTTTCCTTGCTCAGTGCCTGTGCCGTAGAGCCCGGCGGCTATGTTCGCAAACTCCCAAATGACGCCGAAGTCGCTCAGTACAATGCCTCTGTCGAGCCCGATGAACGCATAGTCTGCCGCAGAGAAACCCCAGTTGGCACCAATGTCCCCCGCCGTCTGTGCCGGTATATCCGCGATATAGAGGACACCTCACGCTTCCATCGCGAGCAACTTAAGCGTGTTCTCCGCTAAACCTTCCTTGCAGCAAAGCCCCTAAAAACCAATTGCATAGACGATTCTAATCGCTGTATAGTCGGCGAGTTCAGCGCAAATGTGCGGGTTTTTATTTAGGAAGAGAGGCTGCCTTACTCTTCCTGTATTAACTAAAGACGCAGTCCGCTGATTTAAATCACACACTTAATTACTTGTAAAAGTAAGGGAGAGATGTATGCGCAGAACCTTCCCCAGCACACGCCGGGCAATAACACTGGCTGTAATTTCTGGACTATCAGTTACCGCTTTATCAGCTTCAGCCCAAGATAACGCTATCGAAGAAGTCGTGGTTACCGGCTCATTCCTTCGTGGTTCCCCACTCGACGCCCCATCACCCGTGCAAGTCGTAGACCGTTCGAGCATCGAAGCTCAGGGCGCTGCGGTTATCTGGGACGTCATCAAGAACCTTGAAGTTAACTCCGGTTCGATTTCTAACCCAGGCTCTGGCGACAACACACAAGTCAGCGGCTCGGCAAACGTTAACCTCCGTAACCTCGGCGAGAACTCCACACTCACGCTGATTAACGGCAAGCGTATGGTTCCGGCGGCGGTTACTACCCGAAGCGGTGGTGAGTTCGTCGACCTCAACTCTATTCCACTCGTGATGACTGACCGCGTCGAAATTTTGACCGACGGTGGTTCTGCACTCTACGGCGCCGATGCGGTGGCGGGTGTTGTAAACATCATCATGCGTAACGACTTCGAAGGCTTCGAGTTGTATGGCGACATACAGGGCGTACAAAAAGCTGACGAGAAATACGACGCGACTGTCAGCGCCATTTGGGGCTGGGCGAGCGACGACGGTGATACCAACCTCGTGATCTCTGCCGAGCGCTTCGAGCGCGACCCGGTCACTGTTCGTGAAACTAATGCGTTCTCGGACCTTCAAGATTTTAACGGCACAGTTAGCGCAGTCGGCGGCTTCTTCGCGAGTGCTGCGATCGGCGCGCCTACGCCAATGGCATGGCTGAACATGGACGTGATGGCACGTAATGCGTCTCAGGGCGGGACTTTTGCGCCTGTTTGGACAGACCCCGGTTGCTACACAACGTTCGGTCACGATGGCGGTCCACTTATTGAGCCAGGTGCACGACGCTATAATCAAGGCCAAGCCGGCGGATCATGCGCAGACGATGTCTCTGAATGGGCAATCGCAGCGCAGGAAACTGTTCGCAACAGCTACGCAGGCACATTCGAGCACACTTTTAGTGACAACGCTGAGTTCTACTCGTTCTTCCAACACTCAGAGTCCACTATTAGTCGTGGTGACGATGGTTACAACGAGTCTCGCGGACCGACCATTTTCTTGCCACAGCCAGGCGCTCACGGCGGCAACCCTGTCGGTGCGTACCTAGAGCTCGGCGCTTTTGCTGCGGCAGCTGGCCTTACGCCCCCTACAGCAGCCGATATGCCTAATCACCCTTTGGCAGCGGCAAACGGCGGACCTAACGTAGCAGCATGGTCACAGGTTCGTAATGGCATCATTCGTCAAGGCGGCGACGGCAATATCACCGAAACATCGAGCTCGGCGGTTCAGGTTGGCCTTCGCGGCGAATTCGAAGCCTTCGATCGCGCGATCAACTACGACATCGGCTACTCGTGGAGCGAGTCGTCAATGGAAGAGAACTACCGCACGTTTAACCGCGAGCGCACAGAGCTTGCCGCTCTTGGCCTTGGCGGCGAAAACTGTTCACCTAACGGACGGTCTGATTTCGATTTTGCCGGCGCACCAGGTGCCTTTGGTTTCTTACCTAACCTTTGGGCATCAGATGCAGCAGCATTCTCTCAAACGTTCTTCCCCGCGTTCGTATTTACAACGCGTGAAAGCATTTCACTCGGCCTAACAAGTAATAACCAAGGCCAAGACGGATGTCAGTTCTATAACCCGTTCTTAAGCTCACTAAGCAATCCGAACGTGGCTAATGATCCGGCGCTTATGGATTACATCCTCGAAGACGTCCGTCGAGTCGATAAGCGCAACAAGCTTGCCGTGTTCGATGCTGTAGTCTCCGGCGAGTTATTCGAGATGAAGGGCGGTACGGCGCAGTTCGCTCTCGGTGGCCAATATCGTGATCGCAATACCAAAGAGATCGCGAATGAACTTCACTACCCAGGCCTGCAGAACCGCATCCTAGGTTATGACGAGAACGGCGTTCCAAACGACTTCCACCGCGTCAGTAACAACTACGAATGTGCGATGTGTGCCTTTAACTACAACGATGCACGGACAACTTCAGCGGCGTTCATGGAACTCTCGTTGCCGTTTATCGAGAACGTAGAGACTCAAATAGCGCTTCGTTTTGAAGACTATGGGGGCCAAATCGGCAGCGAGCTTTCACCTAAGATCGCGATGAGCTGGCGTCCTTTTGAAGAACTACTCGTCCGTGGTTCATTCTCACAGTCTTTCCGTGCGCCTAATATAGCAATCGTTCAGACTGGTCTGCAGTCGTCTTCGGTAAGCTTCCAAGACCCTATCTCAAATCAAGCGGTTCGAGCCGGCTTGTTGCCGCCAACGATCGAAAATGGTGAGCGTGAGTCAACTTACACACTCGGTGGCCCTGCTCCCGACGTAGGTAACGAGTACGCCGATACTTATAGCCTCGGCTTCCTATGGACTCCAGGTGGCGCGCTCGAAGGTCTGAGCCTTGGTGCAGATGCATGGCGCTTCGAAGTAAGCGATCGCGTATTGCCAGAGCCACCGATCAATGCGCTCCAGCCTGAGCTAGATGCGTTCCTTGCGGCCTCGCAAAACGAAGCCAACTACGTACTTAACGATTCGATCTCACTCGACTCGCCGGTCGTAAACGTGCCTTGTTCACCGTCTGCAATCGAAGCTGAATTTGGCCGCGATTCTGCAGAGCGCTTGAACTGTGTTGTTGCCCCAACGGCTTACATCGTGCCAAACATTCAGCGCCCAGTGGGTAATGAGTTCGGCGACCTTGTAACGACTACGCTTCGCGCGATTAACGCCGGTGAAATCACAGCCGACGGTATCGACCTCAAAGCGGGTTATTCTTGGAGCAACGATCTCGGTATGTTCAGCGCCAATCTAACTTACACTCATGTTCGTCAGTATGTGTTCGACGGCGTACCAGGCATGATTAACGGCCTCCTCGACACAGGTGTTTATGACGCTGCAGGTACAACTGGCGACGGCAACCTTGTGCGCTCTATGCCGGACAACAAAGGTACGTTAGTCATGAGCTGGCGCAACGGCAATCAGGGTGTCACTCTGATCAACCGCCATATCGGCTCTTACCGTGACCTCGGATACGAAGGCGCATTGACAGTGGCTAACGACTTTACGCGACCGTTATTGTCGCGCGAAATTGGCAGCTACAACACGTGGGATGTGCAGTACAACTACAACAAAGCATGGGACAACTCACGCTTTGGTAGCACAACCTTCACAGTGGGCTTGCTCGATGCCTTTAACAAGACTCTGCCTTACCGCGAGCTAAGCGCGCTGAACTATGATGCCACTGTGTTCGAAGGCCGTGGTCAGCGTTGGTATGCTCGCGCGCTCTGGTCTTTCTAAACGTAAGACGATACGTACTTAAAGCCTAAAGATTAAGGCTAAATAAAAAACGGCGAGGAGAGATCCTCGCCGTTTTTTATGAGAAAATTTCGTTGACCCGCCACTAAATAGTATTGAATTTTTGTTTTACCCGTGGTTTATTCGCACTAAGAAGCATGCAGTCGCGAGTAGTATGTCTCTAGCAAGTAGTCCGCAGATGCTAATAATAAAAACTCAAAGCTCATTTCAAATGAGGGAGAAGCATTATGCAGACAAAATTCCCAAGCTCACGTCGAGCGCTCACTATTGCCATTATTGCTGGCATGTCATTTCAGGTGTCTGCGCAAGACACACCTGTAGAGGAGATTACCGTCACAGGCTCCTATTTCAGGGGTTCTCCCTTAGACGCGCCTTCTCCAGTTCAAGTAATTGATCGTTCTAGTATTGAGGCTCAGGGAGCCGCAGTAATCTGGGACGTGATTAAAAACCTCGAGGTTAACTCCGGCTCAATAACCAACCCCGGCTCTGACAACGGACAAGTGGAAGGTACCGCCAACGTAAACCTGCGAAACCTCGGCGAAAACTCAACACTCACGCTGATCAACGGCAAACGAATGGTCCCTGCAGCCGCCGTAACGCAGAGCGGCGGCGAATTTGTCGACCTTAATTCCATACCGCTGGTCATGACCGACCGCGTTGAAGTGCTCACCGACGGCGGCTCAGCTCTTTACGGTGCCGATGCGGTTGCTGGTGTTGTCAACATCATCATGCGGACGGAATTTGAAGGGCTCGAAATTTATGGCGATCTTCAGGGGGTTCAAGCTGCTGACGATGCGTACGACGCTACCGTAAGCGCTATCTGGGGCACATCGTTTAATGATGGCGCTACAAATTTAGTCCTTTCGGCTGAGCGCTTTGAACGCGACCCTGTTGCGGTTAAAGACGGCAACTTTTTTGGGCCTTACTCAGAGTTTTTAGGGACCGTATCCGATGCAGGCGTGTTGCTCAACAGCCCAGCCTTTGGCGCTCAATTTAATTCAGAGCAGTGGCTTAACACAGAAATATATGCTCAAAACTTAGCCGAAGGTGGTCTGGCGAGTAACTACATTTATACAGACCCCGGATGCTACACAACCACTTTAGCCGACGGCACAACGCCACAAATTGGCCGATTACGTGAAGATCGAGGTGAAAAAGCCGGCACTTGCCGTGCCGACGAATCGGATTATACCTACATCACAAACACGACAGAGAGAAGCTCGTTCGCAGGCTCGTTTTCTCATGAGTTCAACGACACGACGGAGTTCTATTCTTTCTTCAGCCACTCGGATTCTGAAACAACTCGATCTGACACAGGATACAACCAATCACGCGGGCCAACCGTCTTCTTGGCCCCTCCTGGAGCCTATGCCCGTAATCCAGCATACGGTTACAACGCTATAGGCCAAACTCTGGAATTAGGTTTTTTTGCGCCGCAGGCTGGTCTCACCCGGCCCACTCTTGCCGATGTGCCAAATATGCCGATGGCAGGAAGTAATGGCGGCCCTAATGTAGCGATGTATCAAGGCGTTCGCGACGGCATCAATCGCCCTGGAGGCGACGTAAATGTCACAACAACGAGCACGGTCAGTGTCCAGGCAGGTATAAAAGGTGAGTTCGATGCGTTTGATCGGACCTTAAACTATGATGTTAGCTACTCATGGGGCGGATCTTCTCTAGAGCAACAATATAAAACATTCAACAGAGATCGTTCCGAATTGGCTGCTAATGGGTTAGGAGGTCCGAATTGCACACCTAACGGTAGACCTGACTTTGACTTTGCGAACGAGCCAGGCCCCTTCGGAGGAGCTGTTCCCCAAGCGTGGGATTTTTATGCGCCCGGACTAGTCCAAACATTCTTCCCCGGGTTTGTGTTTACCACGCGGGAAAATTTATCTTATGCACTAACTAGCAACAATCAGGGCCAAGATGGCTGCATGTTCTACAATCCCTATCTCAGCCAGCTGTCTGATCCTAATCTAGCTAACAGCCGAGAGCTAATGGATTGGATGAACGTCACAGTCGATCGCGTCGATAAACGAAATAAACTCGCTGTTTTTGATGCCGTTGTTTCAGGCGAATTAATGGAGATGAAAGGTGGTGTGGCACAGTTTGCGGTTGGTGGACAATATCGCGAGCGAAATACAAAAGAAGAAGCCAATGAGTTACATTACCCGGGTTTGCAAAACCGGATTCTCGGTTACGATGCTAACGGTGTTCCAAACGAATTTCACCGAGTGAGTAATAACTTCGAATGCGCAATGTGCGCGTTTAACTATAATGATACACGAAAGACTAAAGCGGCCTTCATGGAGCTTTCGCTCCCTTTCATGGAAAATGTAGAAACTCAAATCGCGCTGCGATTCGAAGACTACGGTGGACAGATTGGAAGTGAGTTATCGCCAAAGATTGCGATGAGCTGGAGGCCTATCGAGTCTCTGTTAATTCGCGGTTCTTTCTCGCAGTCTTTTCGTGCCCCAAACATAGCTATTGTTGAAACCGGACTACAGTCTTCTAGCTATACGTTCCGAGACCCTATCTCTAACCAAGCCGTTCGCGCAGGTCTGTTGCCTGCTATCGATGCAAACGCAGAGGCCGAGGCCACCTATACTTTGGGCGGCCCTGCGCCTTACGTTGGAAACGAATACGCAGACACCTATAGCCTCGGCTTCCAGTGGACGCCAGATGGGGCGCTGGACGGGCTTTCTGTTGGTGCGGATTTCTGGCGCTTTGAGGTCAGCGACCGCGTATTACCTGAGCCACCAATTCGGGCCATCCAGCCTGAAATAGACGCGTTTAATGTGGCGGCAAAAGATGAGTCTAATTACGTCTTTAACGACACCATCCCCGCAGATTCGGCTCAACCTTACACACCGTGTAGCCCTTCAGCTGTCGCAGCTGAGTTCGGCGTGGACTCCCAAGAGCGCCTCAACTGCGTAGTCGACCCACGCACTTATGTTGTACCCGGTATCCAGAGGGCGTTTGGAACTACAACGGCAAACCTGATTACAACTACACTAAGTGCGATTAATGCTGGAACGATCACGGCTGACGGTGCTGATGTAAAACTTGGTTACAACTGGTCGAATGACATGGGCCTCTTTAGCGCACGCGTTGACTTCACTCATGTGCGTCAGTACACACTGGCTAACGTACCTGGGCTTGAGCGTGGTTTGTTGGATACCTACGTATTCGATGCGGCAGGAACAACAGGAGACGGTAACATTGTGAGGTCTCTTCCTGATAATAAGGGAACCCTGACTATGTCTTGGCAGCGAGATAGCCACGGCGTCAGCTTGATAAATCGGCATATTGGCTCGTATCGCGACCTCGCTTATCAGACTGCTTATGAGGCAGGCTCTGATTTCACGCGAAGCATGCTCGATGAAAAAATCGACAGCTACAATACATGGGACTTCCAATACCGATACTCAAAGGATTGGGGTGGCCGAGTAGGCAGCACTAACTTCTCCCTGGGCGTATTAGATATGTTCAATGAAGATATCCCTTACCGAGAAGTGGGCGGGCGAGACTATGACACTGTTGTTTTTGATGGGCGCGGTCGCCGCATCTACGCAAGAGTACTGTGGCAACTTCAATAGAGCATTTTGATTAATTGCTAGATCAATAAAAGCGTCTGCCGAGTCTCAAGACTACGCAGGCGCTTTTTTTTTTGCACCTTGAAATATTGCGTTATACTCTCCGCGGCCGTCCAAGATACGGCTCCTAAACGCTATGCCTCGGCGCCTGATTCAGCCCTATCGGAGAATTCGATGAATACCAAAATGAAGTTATTGCCTGCAATTATTGCCCTCAGTCTTGGCGTCGTCGCCTGCAGCGATGAATCGGCGCCCGTAGCTTCAAGCAGCGACACACCCGAAACGGTTCTGGCTAACGCCAAACCAGAGCTCGGTGACTTTGGCATCGATCTTAGCCAGCAAGACCCTAATACAAAGCCCGGCGATGACTTCTTTCGCTTTGCGAACGGCAAGTGGCTCGATGAATTTGAGCTACCCGCCGACCGCAGCAACTATGGGTCTTTCTCGGTACTGGGCGATCGTTCGGACGAACGCGTAAACACCATTATCGAAGAGCTTTCGGCTGCTGAGCCCGCCG
>Ga0181597_10003353_pt1 | contig 16747 bp, 13 predicted proteins | sample 041ome_5_FD_148647 | JGI IMG/M metagenome (GOLD analysis project Ga0181597, IMG submission 148647) | Coastal salt marsh microbial communities from the Groves Creek Marsh, Skidaway Island, Georgia - 041403US metaG (spades assembly) | ecosystem: Environmental > Aquatic > Marine > Intertidal zone... | reverse complement strand
GGGGGTGTTTTACACCGGCACACTGACCGCCAGCCTGGTGATTCTCGCCCTGAGCGTCGTGCTCTGGCTGATTGTCTCGCGCCAGGTACGCCGCCTGATCACCCGCCCGATCCGCCGCCTGGAAGAGCTCTCACGCCAAGTCACCCGCGAGGAGAACTACGCCCTGCGCGCACGCCGCGGCAACGCCGACGAAATCGGCGGCCTGGCCGATGCCTTCAACACCATGTTGGTGCGCATCGAAGCCCGCGAGCAACAACTCAAACGCGCCCGCGATGACGTCCAACAAGCCTTCGACCAGGCCCAGCACCTCGCGGAAGAAACCCGCCACTCCAACCGTAAATTGGAGCTAGAAGTACAGGTGCGTAGCAAGATCGAGAAAAAACTCACCGGTTTCCAGAACTACCTCAACAGCATCATCGACTCCATGCCCTCGGCGCTGATCGCCCTCGACGAGCAGCTCTATGTCACCCAGTGGAACCAGGAAGCCAGCAGTCTGTCCGGCACCCGCCTGGACGAGGCACTAAATCAGCCGATTTTCCTCGCCTTCCCGCCGCTCAAGCCCTTCCTGCCGCAGCTAAAACGCACTGTCGAACAGCATCAAGTGGAAAAGATCGAGCGCGTCACCTGGGGCAGCAATGAACAACCCCTGCACTACGCCCTGACCTTCTATCCGCTGATGGGCAGCGCCGGCCGTGGCGTGGTGATCCGCATCGACGACATCACCCAGCGCCTCAACCTCGAAGAGATGATGGTGCAGTCAGAAAAGATGCTCTCAGTCGGCGGTCTCGCAGCAGGCATGGCGCACGAGATCAACAACCCCCTGGGGGCCATCCTGCATAACGTGCAAAACATCCGCCGGCGCCTGTCACCCGAGCTGGAAAAAAACCGCGAACAGGCCGAACAAGCCGGCATCTGCCTGGAAGCCATCGACCGTTACCTGCAGGCCCGTGAGATCCCGCGCCTGCTCGATGGCATTCAGCAAGCCGGCAGCCGCGCTGCAAAAATTGTCAGCCACATGCTCAATTTCAGCCGCCGCAGTGACCGACAACTGGCGCCCTGCCACTTGCCGGCGCTGATCGACCAAGCTGTAGAAATCGCCAGCAACGACTTTGACCTGACTGAAAGTTTTGACTTCAAGAGCCTGAACATTCAACGCGAGTTCGCGGCCGATCTACCCGCTGTACCCGCTACCGCCAACGAACTGGAGCAGGTGCTGCTCAACCTGCTGAAAAATGCCGCACAGGCCATCCATCAGCGCAGTGACAGCCAAGTACCAGGGCAGATCATTCTGCGTGTACGCCTGGCTGGGCCGTGGGCCGAGATCCAGGTCGAAGATAACGGCGTCGGCATGCCCGAGTCGGTGCGCAAGCGCATCTTCGAGCCGTTCTTCACCACCAAGGAAGTCGGCCAGGGTACCGGGCTCGGTTTATCGGTTTCTTACTTCATCATCACCAATAACCACAAAGGGCAGATGGAGGTGCAGTCCAAACCCGACCAGGGCACCTGTTTCACCCTGCGCCTGCCGCTGCCAACCGCCACTCCTGATACAGGCATCTGAATATGGGCTACCGACTCTCGAAGATTTACACCCGCACCGGCGATACCGGTGAAACCGGACTGGCCGACGGCCGCCGCGTGACCAAGGACCACCCGCGCGTGGACGCCATGGGCGAGGTGGATACGCTAAACAGCCAGGTTGGTTTGCTGCTCGCCGACCTGGCCGAGCAACAGGCTAAATGCCCGGGTCTGGGCGAAATTATCGAGGTGCTCGCGCCCTGCCAGCACCGCCTGTTTGATCTCGGCGGCGAACTGGCAATGCCCGACTACCAGGCGCTCCAGGCGCCGGAAATCGAGCGATTGGAAGCGGCCATCGACCGCTGGAACGAAGAAGTCGGGCCGCTGGAGAACTTCATTCTGCCCGGTGGCTCACGGCTGATTGCCCAAGCGCATGTTTGCCGCAGCCTGGCTCGCAGTGCCGAGCGCCGCTGCCAACACCTGAATGCCGTGGAGCCGATTCGCGGCGTCGGCTTAGCCTACGTCAACCGCCTCTCTGACCTGCTGTTTGTCGCCGCCCGCGTGATCGCCAAGCGTCAGCAGATTGATGAAGTACTGTGGCAGGCCGCCAAGAAGGAATAACCCGAGCCCGGAGGCCGCGCGGGGAAACACCCTCAAATTACAACCTCAGAGCAGGCTGAGCTGGCTTTCGAAACTGCGCCGCTGACCCGTCAGCGGATCATCGAACGCCAACCCGCGCGCCAGCAGTTTCAATGGCTTGCTGTAGTCATCAGGGCTATCAGGGGCGTCCGTGACCTCTGGGTAGAACGGATCATTAACAATCGGCGCGCCCAGCGCCGCCAGGTGCACGCGCAGCTGATGCTTCTTGCCCGTCACCGGGTAGAGGCGGTACAGCCAGTACTCGCCCAGACGCTGGGCAACTTCGATACGGGTTTCGGTATTAGCCTCACCCGCCACTTCCTGCATGCGAAAAAACGGCTCCGCCGCGTCCAGCCGTGTGGCGCGCAGCAGCGGGAATGTCAGCCGCGGCAAGGGGGCGGCCAGGGCCTCGTAGCACTTGTCCATCTGCCGCAGGCGAAACAACGCCTGGTACTGGCCGCGGCTCTGGCGGTTGGTGGAAAACAGCACCAGACCCGCGGTATGCCGATCGATGCGATGCAAGGGCACCAGATCGGCATTGCCCAAACGCTTGGCCAGACGCGCCTGCAACGTCTGCTCGACATACTCGCCGGCCGGCATCACCGGCAGAAAATGCGGCTTATCGGCGACCAGCACATGTTCATCGACATACAGCACGCTTTCCTCGAACGGAATCGGCGTCTCGGCGGGCACTTCGCGGAAGTAATGCACCTTGAACCCTTCGCGATAGACCGTCAGCAGGCTGATTGGCTGCCCCTGGGCGTCCAACACCCGTCCACGGGCGATACGTTCCTGCCACACCGCCGGCTTAATCGCCGGGAAGTGTGCGCATAGGCACTCGAACACCGTCGCCCAGTTGCCACGCGGCAGGTGCAACGTACTGGGGCGCATATTCGAGGGGGAACGAGCATCTATCGACATGGACACACTCAACAGCCAGACAGCGGAAAGCCCACAGGATAACCCAGATGCAGCCGTCAGCTGCCTGCGGCGGCCGCTCCAGAGCCTTGCAAGGCCATACGGAAGATGGCCGCCAGCAGGTCGGACTGACTGACAATCCCCACAACCCGCCGCGCGTCGTCGATCACCGGCACCTGATGCATATCAGCGTCGCTGAGCATCTGCAGCAGGTCGGTGACCGGCCAATCCGCACGACAGCTTGGCACCTCACGGCGCATGCAGGTGCTGACATCCTCGGCATCAGCAGGCGCCTGCAACACCTCATGCAGCCCAAGCATGCCGAGCAGCTGGCCCTCGGCGTTAACCACCGGCAGCGCAGTCAGGCGGTGCTCATACAAGCGGGCGCGGGCGGCGTCCAGGCCTGTCAGAGGACTCAGTGTTTGCACATCACGGGACATGATGTCGGCGCAGCGCACCTGACCAAAACGCCGCTGATAGGCCCGCGCTTCGGTTTGCAGAAAAATCTCTTCGAGGTCTTCGCGGGAAATATCGAGCAACTCGCCACGGGCTTCGAGTACGGCATTCAGGTCGTCCGGGGTAAAGCCCAGGCGCTCACGCGGGAGCGGATCGCGGGTCTTGTGCAGGTTGCCATGTTCAAGGGGGCGGTGCGGGTATTGCCGGCGTAAGGCGTTGTTGAACAGCAACGCAATCAGCAGCAGGCCCAAGGAGTTCAGCCCGACCGGATAGAGGGCGAAGTGGTAACCCAACTCGGCCACTTGCGGGCCTGCCAGCACTGCCGTCAGCGCCACCGCGCCACCCGGCGGGTGCAGGCAACGCAAGGCAAACATCGCCGCAATCGCCAGGCCACCCGCTAATGCTGCCACCCAGGCATCGTGTCCAAGCACAGTGGCGCAGGTGACCCCGATCAGGGCAGAGATCAGGTTGCCGCCGATAATCGACCATGGCTGTGCCAACGGGCTGGCCGGCACCGCAAACAGCAGCACCGCCGACGCGCCCATTGGCGCTATCAGCCATGGGCTGGCATTACCCAGCACCTCATAAGACAGCCAACCACTGAACAGCAGCCCGAGCACTGCACCCATACAACTCAGCACACGCTCGCTGAAACTGACCATCATCGGCGCAGGCCAGAAGCCCTTCATCCACGCCTTGAAACTTTGCACCGTCAACTGCCCACCTGTAGCGCACCATTTGAGGGCGCGACTATAACGCCCTTTACCCAACGGTTGCAGTTACTCCGGCCAGAACGCACGAATACCCGCCACGCCCTGCGCTCCAACCTGCCAAGCCCGCGCAACGTCGCCCGGAGTCACCCCGCCCAGCAGGTAAGCCGGCTGATTAAACCCTTGCAATAACCCGGCAACCTGCTCCCAACCCAACGGCTGAGCATCGGGATGGGTGTGCGTCGCCTGTACGGGCGACAGGGTGATGAAGTCCACGCCCATCTGCGCCGCCAAGGCGAGTTCGTCTGCCGAGTGACAGGATGCCGCCAGCCAGCGCTCGCGCGGAAACGGCCGCCCCGCCGCGCTCAACTCACGCAGTTGGCGCGCCGTCAGATGCCAGCCGGCTGCCGGGAAGTCGCCCAGCCACTCCAGCGGCCCCTTGAGCATCAGTTGTGCCTTGCCTGCGCACAGCCCTAAAGCGTCGACAGCGATATCACGGTATTGCGCATCGAACATCGCCGGCGCGCGCAACTGCAGCAGGCGAATACCGTTTTTCAACGCCGTTTGAATACCCCGTAGCAGCTCAGGCCCGCTCAAGCCCTCTGGGGTAATCAAGTAGCGCTCGGGCAAGCGTGCAGCCGCAACAATCGGCCGGTTGGCAGCCGGGAACTCATAGTCACCGAGCTGCCGGGGGCTGACCCAGGCCAGTGGCTGGCCTTCGGCGCCATGCGGTTCACCGGTAAACACCGAGACTTCCCAGACATCCAGCAACACCTGTTTGTCCGAGTAATCATGACGCACCTGGATTAACGACCGGGCTGCACTGGGGCGAATACCCAGCTCCTCCTCCAGTTCACGGGCCAGGGCCGTTTGCACCGTTTCACCCGCCTCCACCTTGCCGCCTGGAAACTCCCAGAGACCGCCTTGATGTTGAGCCTCAGCACGTTTGGCGAGCAGGATTTGCCCGTCTTCGCCGCGAATGACTGCAGCAGCTACATGAATACGCTTCACGCCAGATATTCCTCCTGGGCAGCTTGATACCAGCGTTGAAACGCCGGCCATTGATAGATTGTCTCGACATAGGCTGCAGCCTCAGCCGGCAGCGCCACCTGATAACTGCGCAAACGTGCCGCCACCGGGGCAAAGAAGGCATCCGCCAAACTCGGCTGGCCAAACAGGAAGCCGCCAGCCTGAGCAAAGCGCTGCCGGCACTCGGCCCACAAAGCGCAAATGCGCTGAATATCGGCCATGGCATCGGCCGGTATTTCGGCTAAGGCCTGATTACGCTTGAGATCCATCGGCAGGTGGCTGCGCAGCGCGACAAAACCGCTGTGCATCTCGGCGCAGGCACTGCGGGCCAGCGCTCGCGCCGCTCGCTCCTGCGGCCAGAGTTGGGCCGCCGGGAAACACTCGGCCAGGTATTCGCTAATCGCCAGGGAGTCCCAGATGATGCCTTCGTCAGTGATCAGCAACGGCACCTTGCCAGTCGGCGAGTGCTGCAGAATCTGTGCGCGAGTCTCGGGGCGGTTCAGGGCGATCAGCTGTTCGCTATAGGGCGCACCGCTGAGCTCCAAGGCTAGCGCCGCACGCAGCGACCAGGACGAATAGGTTTTGTCACCGATAACCAGAGTAAGAGACATGGGCTGCGCTCAGGGCGGGAAGGTCAAACGACCTTAAAAGGCGCCCCCTGCAATAGCAAATTCCCGTTGTTCATAGCGCTATGAACAACGGGAATGCGGGCAGCCAAACAGCAGGTGCGTGGCCGATCAGGTGCGGTATTCCGCGTTGATCTTCACGTACTCGTGGGACAGGTCAGTGGTCCAAATGGTCTCGCTGCAGCTGCCACGGCCCAATTCAATGCGGATGGTGATTTCTTCTTTCGCCATCACCGCCGAGCCCTGCTCTTCGGTGTAGCTGGCCGCGCGACAGCCGCGGCTGGCGATGCACACGTCACCTAGGAACACGTCGATCAAGCTAACATCCAACTGCGCCACACCGGCACGGCCGACGGCAGCAAGGATCCGCCCCCAGTTTGGATCGGAAGCAAACAGCGCAGTCTTGATCAGCGGCGAATGCGCCACGGCGTACCCAACGTCCAGGCACTCCTGATGGGTTGCACCGCCGTTCACCTGCACAGTGACGAACTTGGTTGCACCTTCACCGTCACGCACGATGGCCTGTGCCACGTCCATGCACACACTAAACACCGCCTCTTTGAGCTTGGCGAACAGGTCGCCGCTGGCCTGGGTGATCTCTGGCAGGGCCGCCTGACCGGTAGCGATGAGCATGCAGCAATCGTTGGTCGAGGTGTCGCCGTCGATGGTGATGCGGTTGAACGATTTGTTCGCCGCGTCGCGCAGCAAATCCTGCAGTACGCCCTGGGCAACCTTGGCGTCGGTGGCGATGTAGCCCAGCATGGTCGCCATATTCGGCTTGATCATCCCGGCGCCCTTGGAAATACCGGTCACGGTGACGGTGACGCCATCGTGCACGAACTGGCGGCTGGCACCCTTAGGCAAGGTGTCGGTGGTCATGATGCCCGTGGCGGCCTCAGCCCAATGATCCGGCGCCAGATCGTCCAGCGCCGCACGCAGCGCACCTTCAATCTTCGCCACGGGTAACGGCTCACCGATCACCCCGGTGGAAAAAGGCAACACGGCCCCCTCTTGCACCCCGGTCAAGGCCGCCAGTGCAGAGCAGGTGTGCGCCGCATCGCGCAGCCCCTGCCCACCGGTGCCGGCGTTAGCATTGCCAGTGTTGGTCAGCAGGTAACGCACGCTGCCCAACACCCGCTGCTTGGCCAGGACCACCGGCGCGGCGCAGAACGCATTGAGGGTGAATACCCCGGCTACGCTGGAGCCCTCGGCACAGCGCATGACTACCACATCCTTGCGCCCAGGACGCTTGATGCCCGCAGAAGCGATGCCCAATTCGAAACCTGGAACCGGGTGCAGGGTAGACAATGGGCCAAGACCAACAGCCATAGGGAAGACTCCTTGAGGGGGTAGGACATGAGAGATGGTAAAACGCCGCGAGCGGTCGAACCGTTCGCGGCGTTATTCAAGCGGGGCCAAGCATAGCCAACGTCACTGTCGGCGCAACCCGCTCTAGACAGTCGGTTTAGTTAACCTGACCGTGGCAGTGCTTGTACTTCTTACCGGAACCACATGGGCACGGCTCGTTACGGCCAATCTTCGGCTCAGTGCGCACAGGCGCCACAGCCACCGCTACATCACCCTCCTCTTCAGAGGTTTGCGGCGGCATAGCCGAGGCGTCCGCGTGCTGAAACTGCATGCGCTCAGCCAATGCCTCAGCCTCGCGACGCAGACGCGCCTCTTCTTCGGCCGGATCTTCGCGGCGCACCTGCACATGCGACAGCACGCGGATGGTGTCGCGCTTGATCGAATCCAGCAACTCCTGGAACAAGGTGAAAGACTCACGCTTGTATTCCTGCTTGGGGTTCTTTTGTGCATAACCGCGCAGGTGAATACCGTGGCGCAGGTGATCCATGGTCGACAAGTGATCTTTCCACAGGTCGTCGAGCACACGCAGCAGAATCTGCTTCTCGAAGGTGCGCAGCGCTTCGGCACTGGCCTCGATTTCCTTCTCGTTGTAGGCCTTGATCAGCTCGTCAAGAATGCGCTCACGCAGGGTCTCTTCATATAGCTTGTGATCATCGTCGAGCCACTGCTGGATCGGCAGACGCAGGTTAAAGCTGGTGTACAGCGCCTCTTCTAGGCCGGCGATGTCCCACTGCTCAGGCAGCGACTGTGGCGCAATATGTTCGTTGACCAGATTCTCGACGACTTCGCGGCGGAAATCGGCAATGGTTTCGCCAATATTGTCTGCGGCAAGCAGGGTGTTGCGCATGTGATAGATCACCTTGCGCTGCTCGTTCGCCACGTCGTCGTATTCCAGCAGCTGCTTACGCATGTCGAAGTTACGGCCTTCAACCTTACGCTGCGCCTTCTCGATGGCATTACTGACCATGCGGTGCTCAATGGCCTCTCCAGGCTGCATGCCCAGAGCCTTCATAAAGTTCTTCACCCGATCCGAGGCGAAGATGCGCATCAGGTTATCTTCCAGCGACAGATAGAAACGGCTGGAACCTGGGTCACCCTGGCGGCCGGCACGACCACGCAGCTGATTGTCGATACGCCGCGATTCATGACGCTCAGACGCGATTACATGCAAACCACCGGCTTCAATCACTTGCTGGTGACGCTTCTGCCAATCGGCCTTGATTTGGGCGATCTGCTCAGGTGTGGGGTTTTCCAGGTTGGCAACTTCAACTTCCCAGTTGCCGCCCAACAGAATGTCGGTACCACGACCAGCCATGTTGGTGGCAATAGTCAGCGCGCCCGGACGACCGGCCTGAGCAATGATTTCCGCTTCCTTCTCGTGGAACTTGGCATTCAGCACCTTGTGCTCGATACCCTCCTGATTGAGTAGCGCCGACATGTGCTCGGACGTTTCGATGGTCGCCGTACCGACCAGAACAGGGCGACCCAACGCCATGCTTTCCTTGATGTCGGTAACGATGGCGGCGTACTTCTCTTCCGCAGTCAGGTAGACCAGGTCGTTGAAGTCTTTACGCGCCAGGGCACGGTTGGTCGGAATGACGATCACCGCCAAACCGTAAATCTGATGGAACTCGAACGCTTCGGTATCAGCCGTACCGGTCATGCCGGACAGCTTGTTGTACAGGCGGAAGTAGTTCTGGAAGGTGGTCGAGGCCAGCGTCTGGCTCTCGGCCTGGATCGGCAGGCCTTCTTTGGCTTCGATCGCCTGGTGCAGGCCCTCAGATAAACGACGCCCCGGCATGGTACGGCCGGTGTGTTCGTCGATCAGCAGCACCTGGTTGTTCTGCACAATGTATTCAACGTTGCGGTTAAACAGCTTGTGCGCACGCAGGCCCGAGTACACATGGGTCAGCAAACCCAGGTTATGCGCCGAATACAGGCTCTCACCCTCGGCCAGCAAACCGACTTCGGTGAGCATTTCTTCAACAAACTGGTGGCCGGCTTCATTCAGCTCAACCTGACGAGCCTTCTCATCAAGCTTGTAATGGCCTTCCTGAGTAACGACACCCTCTTCTTCCTCAACATGCAGCTTGAGGCGCGGGATCAGCTTGTTGACCTCGGTATAAAGGCGCGAACTGTCTTCGGCCTGACCAGAGATGATCAACGGGGTGCGCGCTTCATCGATGAGAATGGAGTCAACTTCGTCGATTACAGCGAAATTCAGCTCACGCTGGAATTTATCTTCCAGGCTGAAAGCCATGTTGTCGCGCAGGTAATCGAAGCCAAATTCGTTGTTGGTGCCGTAGGTGATATCGGCCGCGTAGGCTTCACGCTTCTCTTCCGGCGGCATAAACGGGGTGACAATCCCCACCGTCATACCGAGGAATTCATACAGCGGACGCATCCAGTTGGCGTCGCGGCGCGCCAGGTAGTCGTTGACCGTGACCACATGCACGCCCTTGCCGGACAGCGCATTCAGGTACACCGCCAGGGTCGCCACCAGGGTTTTACCCTCACCGGTGCGCATCTCAGCGATCTTGCCTTCATGCAAGGTCATGCCACCAATCAACTGCACGTCGAAGTGGCGCATGCCCATCACCCGCTTACCGGCTTCGCGGGCTACCGCAAAGGCTTCGGCGAGCAGTTGATCGAGGGTTTCGCCTTTAGCCAGACGGGCTTTGAACTCATCCGTCTTGGCTCGCAGTTGCTCATCGGAAAGGGCAAGCATCTGCTCCTCGAAGGCATTGACGGCGCTTACCGCCTTGAGCATGCGTTTAACTTCACGCTCGTTCTTGCTTCCAAAGAGTTTCTTCAACAAAGGCGCAAACATATCGACAGGATCTTCCAGGCGTATGGATTGAGGGCTACTGAACAGCGACCCATGCAGCACTTTTAGCTGCGTGCGAGGTGGGCATTCTACTCGGAAACGCTAATGAGGAAAGCGGCGTTATTCGACGCCGCCCACTCGAGCGATGTAGCTGGCCGGATTAACCACCCGACCATTCTTGGTGACTTCGAAGTGTACATGGTAACCACTGGCACGCCCGCTACGACCCACCCTGGCAATCGTTTGATCGCGCTGCACCAGGTCACCGATCTGTACCAGGTTACTTTGATTGTGCGCATACAGCGTGGTGTAGCCGTCTGCATGGCTGATCTCCACGACATTACCATAGCCCGACTTTACCCCAGAGAAGCTCACCACACCCGCAGCGACAGCCACCACATCACTGCCCGGCTTGGCGGCAAAATCGACACCTTTATGCTGGGCGTTACGCCCAGTGAGCGGGTGTACGCGCCTGCCGAAGGGCGAAGACATGTAGCCATTGCGCACCGGCATACCCGATAGGTATTCGGCTTCGCTCAGCTGGCGCTCGCCGATCAACTGCTCGAGCACTTCTAATAACTGCTCACGACTGTCCAGGCGCAAGCTCAAGCGGTCGAGTTCATCCATAAACAGCGGCGGCGCATACGCTGCATCGCCCAAGCTATCTTCAGCACCGCCCTGGCCGACGTTGAGCGAAAAGTCGAACTCACTGGCATCTAGATCGGCCAATTCGGTCAGCCGCGCACCCAGCGCATCCAGACGCGTCAGGCGCGCCTGCAGCTCGGCCACATGTGCAGCGAACGCATCCAGCTGGCGCTGGGCGTCCAGGCGCACAGCGCCGACTTCGGCACGCTGCTGATCGAGCACCTGATTGATTTGCGTATCGTCCTGCACCCTAACAGTGGCAGGCGCCCACCAGGCCCCTACCGCTACACCGCTGGCCAGTGCAGCACCGAGCGCCAGCAACATCACCAACAGTAGCCCACGCAAATTTAGGCTGAGTGAACGTGCGGCACCGTGGTGCCGACTGAGTAAAATGATCTGCACTGCATTCCCCTAACGGTGAAGACACAGCCGGCAGCAGCGATTCTGCTACCATGCTGACTTCACTTTCTCAGGCGTCCTGCCATGACATTTCGTCCTTTGCCGGCCCGGGCTCCCGCCGCACTCTTGCGCGAAGCGAAGCCTCTGAAAGCGCTGTTCAATCAAGCGCAACGCATTGATCGCCTGCAACACTTACTCGAGAGCCAACTGCAGCCGGCAGCCCGCGAACACTGCCATGTAGCGTCATGGCGCGAGGGCTGCCTGCTGCTGATAATCACCGATGGCCATTGGGCCACGCGCCTGCGCTATCAACAAAAACGCTTGTTGAAACAGCTGCAGGCACTCGAAGAGCTCGCGACCTTAACGAAGATTCTGTTCAAGGTGCAACCTCCGACCGCTGAAAGGCGTGCGCCAAGTCGCACAATGAATTTGTCCAACAGCGCGGCAGAAAACATCCAATCTACCGCCGAAGGCATCAGCGACCCCAAACTCCGCGCAGCCCTGGAACGCCTGGCAAAACACACCCAAAGCGATAAGCAAATAGACTAAAATAGCCGACCAAAACACCCTGTGGCATGTTTATCCAGGCGCTGTAACTGCTCGAAATAGCCCTCCAGCACCGGCAACAGATAAAAAAAGGCCACCCGAAGGTGGCCTTAAAAAGTAAAGAAGGAAGGTAGTACGTTACACCGCCGCAACCGGGCGCATGTAGGAGATTGGCGCGGTATTGGGGTCATCAAAGGTGACAACTTCCCACGCATCGGTTTGCTCAATCAGGGTGCGCAGCAGAAGGTTATTCAGCGCATGACCCGATTTGAAACCTTTGAACTCACCAATCAGGCTGTTACCCAGCAGGTAGAGATCGCCAATCGCATCGAGAATCTTGTGCTTAACAAATTCGTCCTCATACCGCAGGCCGTCTTCGTTCAACACGCGGAACTCATCCACGACGATGGCGTTATCCACGCTGCCGCCGAGTGCCAGGTTCTGTGAACGCAGGAACTCGATATCACGCATAAAACCGAACGTGCGAGCGCGACTCACTTCCTTCACGAACGACGTGCTGGAGAAGTCGACGCTGGCCGACTGGGTGCGATTGCGGAACACCGGGTGATCGAAATCGATCTCAAAGGTCACCTTGAATCCTTCGAAAGGCACAAAAGTGGCGCGCTTGTCGCCATCTTCCACCGTGACTTCACGAAGGATACGGATGAACTTCTTGTGGGCGTCCTGCTCTTGCAGACCAGCCGATTGAATCAGGAATACAAAAGGACCCGCACTGCCATCCATGATCGGCACTTCGGATGCGGAGAGCTCGACGTAGGCGTTATCGATGCCCAGGCCAGCCATGGCCGAAAGCAGGTGCTCTACCGTATCCACCTTGACATCACCATTGACCAGCGTGGTCGACATGGTGGTTTCACCGACATTGCCTGCACGCGCGGGAATTTCCACGACAGGGTCCAGGTCGGTACGACGGAACACGATACCGGTGTCCACTGGTGCCGGCTTTAGGGTCAGGTATACCTTTTCCCCGGAATGCAGGCCTACGCCAGTGGCGCGGATGATGTTCTTCAGGGTGCGTTGTCTGATCATGGATTGGACCGCTATAGCACTAGTTGCGAATAGTTTTCAACAATGGCCGGCGATGATAGCAGAACCGGCCTTTGCTGAACACCAATCGTCCCAATACTCCTGATACATTTCATCAATCGGCCTGACGACGCAGGAAGGCTGGAATGTCGAGGTAATCCAGATCATCCTGAGGATTCATCTTGGCCGCAGTGGCTGCGCCGCCGTGGCTTTGACGCTGAACGGTAGGACGCTCGTAATCTTTGTAATTAACGCTTTGCTCGCCACGCGCCGGTGCAGCTGCGTTGCTGTGAGCGTTGGCAGACACCTGCACAGTATTGTCGATAACCTTGACCGGCTTCTCAATCCGCGCACCCAGGCCGGTGGCCACTACAGTGACGTGCAGCTCGTCGCGCATGTCCGGATCGATCACAGTACCGACCTTGACGGTGGCGTGTTCAGAGGCGAACTGCTCGATGATGTTACCCACGTCGGAGTACTCACCCAGGGACAGGTCAGGGCCGGCAGTGATATTTACCAAGATGCCACGCGCACCTTGCAGGTTGACGTCTTCCAGCAGCGGATTGCGAATCGCCGCCTCGGTGGCTTCGCGAGCGCGGTTCGGACCACTGGCGCAACCAGTGCCCATCATTGCCATGCCCATTTCGCTCATCACGGTTTTCACGTCGGCAAAGTCGACGTTGATCATGCCCGGACGCTTGATGATGTCGGAAATACCGCGCACAGCACCGGCCAATACGTCATCCGCCTTGGCAAAAGCCGACAGCAGGCTGGCGTCTTTACCGAGGATGGTCAGCAGTTTTTCGTTGGGAATGGTGATCAACGAGTCAACGCTTTCTGACAGCGCGCGAATGCCTTCTTCGGCAATCAGCATGCGTTTCTTACCTTCGAACGGGAACGGACGGGTCACCACTGCAACGGTGAGAATACCCATTTCCTTGGCCACTTGAGCGATTACTGGGGCTGCACCGGTACCGGTACCGCCGCCCATGCCAGTGGTGATAAAGACCATATCGGTGCCTTGCAGCACTTCAGCGATCCGCTCGCGGTCTTCCATGGCGGCCTGACGGCCAACTTCTGGGTTAGCACCCGCACCGAGACCTTTAGTCACTGCAGTGCCTAGCTGCAGAACGGTGCGTGCGCCGATGTTTTTTAGGGCCTGTGCATCCGTGTTGGCGCAGATGAACTCAACGCCTTCAATGTTGTTTTTCGCCATGTGATTGACAGCATTACCGCCGCCGCCGCCCACGCCGATGACCTTGATAACCGCACTTGCTGGAGCGCTGTCTACGAGTTCAAACATTTTCCCTCTCCTTTACTTTCTAGTTATAACGCCTACTGCAAAATCAAAAATTGCCCTGAACCCAGCGTTTCAGCCGTTCCAGAACAGGTTGTTTGGGTTCATCGCTGTAGCTGCCAAGCGCAGACATCGAAACGCCGTCGGCCTGCTTTTGCAGCCCGTACAGCAGCAGGCCTACGCCTGTTGAATAGATGGGGTTACGCACGACGTCGGCCAATCCTTTGACACCCTGAGGAATACCCAGGCGTACCGGCATATGGAAAATTTCTTCGGCCAGCTCGACGGCTCCTTCCATCTTCGCTGTACCGCCTGTGAGAACGATCCCGGCCGGGATCAAGTCCTCATAACCACTGCGACGCAGCTCAGCCTGAATCAGGGTGAACAGTTCGTCGTAACGTGGTTCAACCACTTCAGCCAGGGACTGACGCGACAAATCGCGCGGCGGACGATCACCGACGCTCGGCACCTTGATGGTCTCGCCTGCACCGGCCAGTTTGGCCAACGCACAAGCATACCGAATCTTGATCTCTTCGGCATACTGAGTTGGCGTGCGCAGGGCCATGGCGATGTCATTGGTGACCTGATCACCGGCAATCGGAATCACTGCGGTATGGCGGATCGCGCCCTCGGTGAAGATGCAGATGTCGGTGGTACCACCGCCGATATCGACCAGACACACACCCAGCTCTTTCTCGTCATCGGTTAACACGGCATAGGCCGAAGCCAGCTGCTCGAGAATGATGTCGTCAACCTCAAGGCCGCAGCGGCGCACACACTTCTCGATGTTCTGCGCGGCATTCACCGCACAGGTGACCACGTGCACCTTGGCTTCCAGGCGAACACCAGACATCCCCAGTGGCTCACGCACACCTTCCTGGTTATCGATCACATAATCCTGCGGCAGGGTATGCAGCACCCGCTGGTCGGCTGGAATGGCCACAGCCTGAGCGGCATCGAGTACCCGCTCAAGGTCAGCCGAGCTGACTTCGCGATCACGAATCGCGACGATGCCGTGGCTGTTGAGGCTACGAATATGGTTACCGGCCAAGCCGACAAAGGCTGAGTGGATACGGCAACCGGCCATCAGCTGCGCTTCTTCGACGGCGCGCTGGATAGACTGTACGGTCGATTCGATATTCACCACCACGCCCTTTTTCAGGCCGCGTGATGGATGGGTGCCGATGCCGACGATTTCCAACTGACCGTCCGCATTCACTTCACCGACCAGCGCCACCACTTTGGAGGTACCGATATCGAGACCGACGATCATCTTGCCGCTCTGCACGTTTGCCATGGCTCTTACTTTCTCCTGATTCACTGCACGACAGCGGTTGGTGCCGCCGTGGGCGCGACCGGCTCACGCCATGCCACGGCCAGGCCGTTGGCATAACGCAAGTCGATGCGCGCGATATTCGCTTGTTGCTCTTTCAGGGCCTTGTCATAGATGGCCGTGAAACGCCGCATTTTTTCCACCAGATGGTCACGCCCCAAAAGCAGTTCGATGCCCTGCCCGGTGGAGAGGAACCAGCTGCCACGTTCACGCAACTCCAGGCGCGCCACGGAAAAGCCCACGGGGCGTAGCATCTGGCTGATCACTTGGTATTGCTGCATCACCTGCTGTTGCGCACGCTTGGGGCCATACAGCTGCGGCAGGTGGGGATAATTGGCCAGTTCCAACGGTGCAAACGCTTCACCCTGGTTGTTCAGCAGCGCCTCATCACCCCAGCGGGCAATCGGTAATTGCTCTTCCAGACGCACCACCAGCTGATCCGGCCATACACGGCGTACCTGAGCGCTGGCGATCCAGGGCATCGACTCCAACTCATGACGCAGGCTGAGCAGATCGACACTGAAGAAGCTGGCGTTGGCGTAAGGCGCAATGCGCTGCTGTACAGCCTGCTGATTGACGTAGCTGAGGTCGCCTTCGACGCTGATTCTGGCGATCGGCTGGTCGGCATACGGCATGGCGCGCAACGACAGCTCATAGGTGCCGTAACCGAGCCCCAGCAATAACAGCGGCCAGGTCAGGCGCTTCAACAAAGTGCCAAAGCCGACAAGTCGGGTTTTCTGCACGTTAACGCGCAGGCTGATCGGCTCCTTGGCCACCAAACGGCTGGCACCGCGCGGCACAGGCTTGCCGCGCAGAGGTGCGCGGGAAGTCCCTGGCTGGTGGCGCACGTTAGCCGTCATGATTTAACCCCGCGCCTCTAGGCTGTCAGCAAGAACCGCCAACACCAACTGTTGAAAATCCAGACCGGCTGCCTGCGCCGCCATCGGCACCAGGCTGTGGTCGGTCATACCGGGAACCGTGTTGACTTCAAGCAACCAGAACCGGCCATCGCCATCCTGCATCACGTCAGCCCGGGCCCAGCCCTGAATGCCCACCGCTTCGCAGGCGCGTGCAGTGAGCTCGACAAGCTCAGCTTCTTTGCCGGCGTCCAGGCCGCAGGGGATGCGGTACTGGGTGTCATTGGCCAGGTACTTGGCGTCATAGTCGTAAAAACTGTGGGGCGTGCCCAGGGCGATCGGCGGCAACACCTGACCACGCAGCACCGCGACAGTGAACTCCGGGCCGGCAATCCACTGTTCAACCAGTACTTGGGAGTCATAACCACTGGCATCCTGCCAGGCCGTAATCAACGCCTGCAGATCACCCACCTTAGCCATGCCAATGCTCGAACCTTCATGCGCCGGTTTGACGATCAGCGGGAAGCCCAAGTCA
>Ga0181597_10003351_pt1 | contig 16750 bp, 13 predicted proteins | sample 041ome_5_FD_148647 | JGI IMG/M metagenome (GOLD analysis project Ga0181597, IMG submission 148647) | Coastal salt marsh microbial communities from the Groves Creek Marsh, Skidaway Island, Georgia - 041403US metaG (spades assembly) | ecosystem: Environmental > Aquatic > Marine > Intertidal zone... | reverse complement strand
ATCCAGTAAGGATCGTAGTCACCAAGGCATGGGTTCATGCCACACGAGATAACAAGCCCCCGATTGATGGACAGATCGGGCCGGACGATGGCCGCATCGGAGGGACCATCACTTTTGATTCCGACGAGCGGTTTGACGACGGACCCCGCTTGCACTTCATGATCGTACTGACGAATGATCCATTCTTTGCTGGCAACATTGAGTGAACCGAGGATTGACTTCAAGTCATCGTCGAAACGCGACTTTTCAGGTAATGAAAGTGCAACTGTTTCAGGAGGCGAGTAAACCGCTTCGCGAATGACGGGAGGACGGCCATCATGGAGGAACTCCATCGTCACATCGGCAACCTGGGTCTCCTTGTATTTGAGGACCAGTCGTCCGCTGTCGGTAAACTTGCCGAGAATGGTCGCTTCGACACCTTCCGCCGAGCAGACTTCTTCGAAGCGTTTCCAGTTCTCTTCGGGGACTGCCAGGACCATACGTTCCTGGGCTTCACTGATCCAAATCTCTGTGTAGGAGAGGCCAGCATATTTGAGAGGTGCTTGATCGAGCCAGACTTCGGCTCCTGTCTTTTCACCCATTTCACCCACAGCGGACGAGAAGCCACCAGCTCCACAATCGGTAATGGCAGAATAGAGTTCTTCATCGCGGGCTTGCAGGATGACATCGGCGACCATCTTTTCGGTGATCGCGTTTCCGATCTGCACCGCACCGCCAGAGAGTGATTCGGATTCTTCGGTTAATTCGGCAGAAGAGAATGTGGCACCGTGAATACCATCACGTCCGGTTCGTCCGCCAACGGCAACGATCAAATGTCCCGGTTCGACTTTGCCTTCACTTTTGCCGACGGGAATCATGGCGATGTTACCGCAATAAACGAGCGGATTGCCGAGATAACGGTCATCGAAGTAGACCGCCCCGTTCACAGTGGGAATGCCCATCCGGTTTCCGTAATCGCGGACTCCCGAAACGACACCTTTTAAGACTGTTCGAGGATGCAGGACACCGGGAGGAAGTTCAGCATCGGGGTAATCAGGACGTGCAAAGCAGAAGACATCGGTATTACAGACCGGGCGGGCGCCGAGTCCTGTCCCGAGAGGATCGCGGATCACACCACCCAAGCCGGTATTTGCGCCGCCGTAAGGTTCGAGAGCTGAGGGATGATTATGAGTCTCCACTTTAATGCAGACATCTTCCGTCTCGCTGAAGGTGATGATGCCGGCATTATCGCTGAAGACACTGACACACCAATCGTCGTCGCCGAGCGTTTCACGAATTTTCATCGTGGCGGCAAAGACAGTTTCTTTGAGCATATTGTCGAACTGGATATCGCGTGATTCGTCTTTGTAATGAATGCGACCCGCGAGAGTTTTGTGGGAGCAATGTTCGCTCCAGGTTTGTGCGACCGTTTCGAGTTCGACATCGGTCGGGTCACGGTCGAGCGAGATGAAGTAATCGCGGATGGTCTGCATCTCGGTCAAACTGAGATAGAGTTGGCCTTCTTTGGAGAGCTTCTCCAGTTCGGCGTCGTCCATCTCGCGAATGGCAACGTGAGTCAATTCAAACTGATAAGGAGAACCAAGTGTGATCGATTCGAGTTGCAGCGGTCCTTCGAGCACATGTTCAATGGCGTCGTTGGCGAGTAGCTTGGTGCTGATTCGTTGGATGTCGGCTTCGTCGGCAGAGGAGTTAATCCAGTATTTGCGACAGGTGGAGACCGCATCGGTTGTGACGCCCAAGTCGTTCATCGCGGATTGGGCCGATCTGGCGACATTGTCGGTGACGCCGGGTTTGAACAAGACATTCAAAAGGCGATGGCCGTTGGCAGCGGTAGGCGATGAAGGAAGCGAGCGGAGTTCACAATCTTCGACAACCACATCAACCAGTAAGGAGTCAGCAATGCGTCGGACATCAGTTTCCGGTAAGGAGGTTTCAATCAAGAACGACTTTGCCGTCTTAACGTCATCAATCGTTTGTGAACCGAGTTCCCGACTTTCAGCCAGGATGCGTTGTCCCTCATAATCGATGAGGCCAGCTTTTGGACGAATCTCGACTTCCCACAGCATGACGTACTTCCTTGTCATTCATGTAGGGTCCGCTTTGCGGACCGCGAAACGATCTAGTGACAGACTTACGAAGACTAAAGTACCGAATGATCGGTCAAGAGACGAGGGAATCGCGGTGGGTTTTCGCGAGTTCGAGCAACTGTTCCAACTTTTGGTCGTTCCCCTGTTCGATTGCGTCTGACATTTCCCGAAGATTCTCGCTGAACTTGACCAGAGAAGCCGATAATTGCTCTCGATTGTGCATCAAAATCGCCCGCCATAAGGCGGGATCTCCCGAGGCAATGCGGGTCGTATCCTGAAATCCGGTCCCCGTGAACGGCTTGAACTCGTCTTCCAACAGCATCGCGAGAGCGGATGCGATGAGATGAGGCGCGTGGCTGGTGACACTCATCAGGCGGTCGTGTTCGGCGGGACCAACCTGATGCAAATTCATGCCGAGTGTGGTCCAGAAGTTTTCTACGCGAGTCACTTCCTCAGCGGGAGTCTCTTTGTGAGGTGTGATGAAGCAAAGTCGATCCTGAAACAGGTCTGCATCTGCGTGTTCAAAACCATTTTTTTCGGATCCTGCCAATGGGTGTGAGCCGACGAATCCTGTCCTGGTGAGATCTTGTAATTGGTCGCAAATTGCAGCCTTCACACTTCCTGCGTCGGTGATGATTGTGCCTGGCTTGGCCGAATCGGCAAACAGTCGGACATCTTCGACAATACGGTCAACGGGAGTGCAGACAACAATCAGCGAAACTTCACTCAGTGATGTTGGATCGGGTTCGGTAGAGAACTCGGTGAGCAGGCCGAGCGATTGCGCTTTGCGGAGCCGCTGTTCATTTCGTCCGAAGCCGACAATTTTGCCAGAGTACACAGACTTTTTGAGAGCAGCCGCGATGGAACCACCAATCAGGCCGACACCGACAATGCCGATTCCCGATTCGTCGAGTTGTGCGGAAGTCCCTGTCATGATGCGAGTTATTGTACGGAGGAGAACGCAGGGATGCCAGCAGATGCTCGTGATTTTCGGAGGAAGGACCAGCCATTCCAATCAGGGAATATAGACGAACTCGCCGTTGTGCTTTTCCGCAAAGAACTTCATGAACTGCTCCGCTCCTCTCAGCCCAAACACAAAGGTATTCAATTTCCATTCTCCTGGATCATGTTTGAGCATTTGCGACTGATAGTCGCTTTCGACTTCACCATCGGAGAGGAAATAAATCATTTCGGGTTGGAGTTGCATGGCAAGCCGAATCGAACGGCGAGGATCTGTCCCACCAACAGCAACAGCTGAGGAGATCCATTTGAGGTATTTCTGCTTATTCTCGACTGTTGCCGGAACCATTCCTTCTGCCGGCATGCGGTTCATTTTGTCGTTGAAGAAAACCACATAGAAAGTTTGGTCAGCTCTCAGCTTGTCGATGAAACCGATCAGTTCCATCTTGAGACGTTGAAATCGCGTGAGTCCATTACTTAACTGATGAGTTTTGTTCATGCTCAATGATCGGTCGAGAACAAAGACAAACGATTTCGCCGCTCCCGGATCTCCAAAGAAACCGTGACCATCACCTTGTCCATCTCCTTCACCGCTCCCGCCTCGCCCCGTTCCCGCTAATGCACCCACATATGTGGCGAGGTTGGCAGAGTTCAGATCCTGATCGGTAGGGACAGGCAGGGCCGTGTCTGCAAGTGGAGGGGCAGAGACCTTGAAGTTAGTCGAAGCCGTTAAAAACGCGACGGATGAAGACTCGCTTCCTCCTGACTCGGCAGAGAATTCCGCAGGTTGGATTGGATCGGGTTCGAGTTCCGCGATCTTCTCTCCTTGATCGAACTGAATAAGGAGACTTTTCGCGAATTCTGCGGGAGCATCGAGAAGTGTGAAGACGGACAACAGGCAGAGGATGACTGCATGGATAATCGTAGAGATCCCGTACGCTTCTGCCGGGTTTTTCCAGGCAGCACGTTTTGTATCGACGATTTCTGATTCATTCCAGACGGTTGACATGAATATCCACGTGCAGGGGCAAACTCAAACGGAGACTGCAAATTTGACGGTACAGAGAGAGTTTAGAATTCCTCACTTCCCTCTATTTCACTATCGGCATGATGTAGTATCAAGTTCATCTTGGGGAATACTCATCGGGAGGAACCCGATAAATAGAGAATTATCTCAAAGTGGCCCTACAGCCCGATTTCTAAGCTTCCTTAAAGCGTTTTGAACCTTACAGATATGTAAAAACTCGTTAAACTCTTCCTGAGAATGCGGTTAGCAATACAAATACCCCCTTGAACGAGTGATTAATCATGTCTTCTGATCCTCATCCAATCCTGTTTTTTGATGGTGTTTGCGGCCTGTGCAACAAAAGCGTCGATTTCGTCTTGTCGAGAGACAAACGCGACAGATTCCGATTTGCTCCTCTTCAGGGTGAGACAGCCGCTTCAATACTCGGCTCAGACGATGTGAAAAACCTGAATACCCTCATTTTGAAGACCGAATCGGGTCTCTATCGCCGCACCTCTGCAGTGGTTCGAATTTTGTGGTATCTGGGTGGTTTCTGGGCATTTTTAGGAGCCCTTATGTGGATCATTCCACTCCCCTTACGAAATCTGGGCTATCGCGCCGTCTCGGCTTGTCGATATTCTCTCTTCGGCAAGAAAGAATCCTGTCGCATTCCGACTCCGTCTGAACGTGCGCAGTTTCTGGATTGATACGGAGGACTTGTTATTCTGGGGGAGTTCTCCGAGTCACCGATCCTTCCACCATCGTTTAATCAGGAACTTCAAATGCTGGCTCGCAGTTTATTGCTTCTGTTTTGTCTCACCTGGTTCACTTCTTCGGCCACAGGTGAAGAACGTCCCAACATCATTCTGTTCATTGCCGATGACATGGCATGGAATGATTGCGGAGCGTACGGTCACCCCCATATTCAAACCCCTCATCTGGATCAGCTCGCCAAAGACGGAGTTCGTTTTGATAACGCCATGCTGACATGCAGTTCTTGCAGCCCCAGTCGTTCGAGCATCATTACAGGACGATACCCACATAACACCGGCGCTCACCAACTTCATTTGCCATTACCGGGTGAGCAAATTACGTTTGTCGAGAAACTGAAAGAGAGCGGGTACTACACCGCGTCGGCGGGTAAATGGCATTTAGGGGACGAGACGGTTCCCAAGTTCGATTTGGTTAACACCAAACAATTTGAATGGGTGAAAACGGTCAAAGAACGACCACGCGATCAACCTTTCTTTTTCTGGTTTGCATTTGTCGATCCTCATCGTCCCTATCAGAAAGACACGATCCCCGATCCACACACAGTCGAAGATGCCGTGGTCCCACCGTTTTTGCCAGATAACACAGAAACTCGTGCAGATTTGGCGATGTATTACGATGAGATCACTCGATTGGATGGAGTGGTCGGTGCGGTGCAGAAGGAATTAACGAATCAAAAAATCGCCGACAACACGTTGATCTTGTTCATCAGCGACAATGGCCGTCCCTTCCCACGTTGTAAAACGACCGTCTATGACAGCGGTGTCAAAACGCCGTGGATTGTCAAATGGCCGGGAAAATCTCCCGCAGGGAAGACATCAGATGCGGTGGTGAGTTCTGTCGATATTGCAGCAACATTTCTAGATGTGGCGGGACTTCCCGTCGGGGACAACTTCATGGGAAAGAGTTGTCTGCCCGTTTTTCTGAAACCGGAGTTACCGTTTCGTAAGTATGCCTTTTCAGAACACAATTGGCACGATTTTGAAGACTTCTCACGAGGCGTTCGTTCGTCTCGTTACCGACTGGTCCACAATTTTTACACCGATATTCCACTGACGCCTCCCGCTGATGCCGTCCGTAGTCCCACTTATTTCAAAATGATGGAATTGGAGAAAGCGGGCGAGTTGCCTGCCTCACAACGCCTTTGTTTCACTACTCCGAGGCCCGAGTGGGAATTCTATGATTTGGAAGCCGATCCTTTCGAAATGAAAAATGTCATCGCCGACCCCAACTATGAATCGCAGATCAACGAACTCAAACTGGCCCTGACCCGTTGGCAAGAGGAAACGAACGATGTCTTGCCAGAAGAACGGCGAGCCGATGGTTTTGATCGAGTGACCGGTGAACGAATCAAAACGAAAAAGAAATAGTCTCGTTCAACCTTTATTACCACTAGCTTTCATCGACAGGACTCCAAGGAATTCAAATGTCACAGGATGATCAACCCGCCAACGGCAATCCGCACGGATCGTCTTCAGTACCCGAAACAATTGAAACACCAACAGATGATCGTCCACGGGGAGTAAGGTTGCGGCGTTTGTTTTTCATGTTGTTTCCTGTGGCTGCGATATTTGGATTGCTCTACTACTTCAATCAAACCGAGTTTGTGATTGATACGCTCAATCTCAAGCTCGATGAGAGTACTTTCTCATTCATCAGTGTGTATGTGCTGTTGCCGTTAACAATCGTTCTCTCTCTCATCTGGTGGTCGTTTCTCTCGGGAGTCTCCTGGAAGTCCTGGTTCTTGGGATTGGTTGGCGTTGTTTGTGTGTGCGGGGGTGTCGTGGCATCAGTACGAATTGAGTCGATGGAAGGGGACATGTTCCCGCGTTTTGCCTGGCGATGGAGCCCGACCTCGGAAGACCTGGCACGACAATCCAAAGCCACTCAAGAGAAGTCTCAACTCGACGTGTCTAGCAGAGAGCTGGTGATTAGTGAAGGTGACTGGCCCCAGTTCCGCAATGATGATCGTGAAGGCCGCGTGCTGAATGTTCAGCTTGATCGTGATTTTGTAAATCATCCTCCCGAAGAACTGTGGAGAATCAAAATCGGTTTGGGCTGGTCTTCGTTTGCCATTGTGGACGACTTGTGTTGGACTCAAGAACAACTTGGAGAAGAAGAGTTAGTGGTTTGTTACGAGCTGGAAACGGGTCAGGAGGTCTGGACACACTCAGACCAAACACGCTGGGCAGAACCGGTTGGAGGGGATGGTCCGCGAGGAACACCCACAATTCACGAAGGAAAAGTTTATACCCTGGGTGGAACCGGATATCTCAACTGCCTGAACGCCCTCACCGGCGAATCGATCTGGCAACGCAAAGTTCTGGAAGATGCCCAGGCAGATAATACTCAATGGGCAATGTCGGGTTCACCGCTGATCGTAGGTGACAAAGTCATCGTCAACGCGGGGATTTCTCAAGCAGAACTTTTAAAGGAGCCGACAGAGCGCCAACCGGGAAAAGCAATCATCGCTTACGACAAATTGACGGGAGATATCGTTTGGGCGAATGGCAATCATCCGGCATCTTATGCGGGTGTCAACGTGACCGAGATTCAAGGCGAACAACAGCTTCTGGTCTTTGATGGAGACGGGGTTGCTGGAATCGACCCCGAACAAGGGGACGAGTTATGGCGGTTTGAATGGTCGAATATGCCCAAGGTCAATGCCGCACAACCGATCGTCCGCGGCGATCAAGTTTTCATTTCCAGCAGTTATAACTCGGGTTCGGTTTTGCTGAATGTCAGTCGGACTGATGACTCCTGGAGTTCGGAGCCTGAATGGGAAAAGAAGAATTTCTTTAAGCTGAAATTCAATGATGGCGTTTACAAAGATGGCTTCATTTATGGTCTCGATGAGACGTTGATGTCGTGTATTGAGATGAAGACCGGTCGACGAAAATGGAAGGCTCGTTCGGACACCGGGTTTGGGCAAGTAATCTTGATCGGTGACACGCTCACGATAATCACCGAAGGGGGGGAGTTAGTGTTTGCGGAAGCAACTCCGGAAGAGTGGCGAGAGCTCTATCGGATGCCGGCAATGTCAGGGAAAACCTGGAACAATCCCTCCTTTGCGAATGGGTATCTGATTGTCCGCAATTATGAAGAAGCGGTCTGTTACAAATTAAAGCTGGCTGAGTGAAAATTGACACTTTGCGACCGGAAATCCTCGCATTGCCGGATCTCTCACCTGCCGTTATGATTACGTCGATGTAACGGACGGATTCCAGACAGGTGAAACAGGGACGATGACTGCGATTTCTCCAGCCTCAATTCGAGTCGGCCTCGGCCAAGACGCGCACCGTCTGGTTGTCGGTCGGCCCTTGATACTGGGCGGTGTCGAAATCCCGTCTGCCAAAGGGCTCGATGGTCATAGTGATGCAGATGTGCTTTTACACGCCGTCACTGACTCTTTGCTGGGAGCCCTCGGCTTGGGCGACATCGGCGAATGGTTTCCGAATTCCGATCCGCAATGGAAAGGGGCCGCTTCGGATCTCTTTGTGATTGAAGCGGTCAAGGAGATCCAGAAACGAGGTTGGGGAATCACCAATCTCGATTGCACAATTTCTGCCGAACAACCAAAACTGACACCCCACAAACCGGCCATTCGCAAACGGTTGTCCGAACTACTTAAGATTGCCGAAGATTGTATCAACGTAAAAGCCAAAACCGGCGAGTTAGTCGGCCCGGTCGGACGCGGAGAAGCGATGACCGCCGAAGCAATCGTGCTGCTCGTTCGTATTGATAAAACGACTCAAACTGAAACTTGAATATTGGGAGTTGATCACAAGGATGACGATCAAAGTTTACAACACGCTGACACGAACCAAAGAACCGTTCAAAACCATCGAGCCGGGTAAAGTCGGCATGTATCTTTGCGGCCCCACGGTTTACAAACCGGCCCACATCGGTCACATGGTCGGTCCGGTGATCTTCGACACCGTCAAACGCTATCTGACATATATCGGCTACGATGTCACCTATGTGATCAATATTACCGATGTTGATGACAAACTGATCAACAAAGCCAATGAAAAAGGGATGACGGTCGAAGCTCTTGCGAAAGAGATGACCAACGATTATTTCGAGAACTTGGCCACTATGGGCGTCGATACGGTCGACGAGTTTCCCTATGCTACTGAGCATATTCAGGAGATGCTCGACATCATTCAAAAGCTTGTCGATGAAGGCTATGCCTATCCACTCGATGGGGATGTCTATTTTGAGACCACAAAAGACGAGAAGTACGGATCTCTGAGTGGGCGAAAGCTCGATGAGATCATGGCGGGATCGCGCGTTGAAGCGACTGACAAAAAACACCATCCCGCCGACTTCGCCTTATGGAAAAAATCGAAACCGGGTGAACCTTCGTGGGAAAGTCCATGGGGAGAAGGACGACCGGGCTGGCATATCGAATGTTCGGCAATGAGTATGAAATACATCGGTGAAACGCTCGACATTCACGGTGGCGGACTCGATTTGATGTTCCCACATCATGAAAACGAGCTAGCTCAATCGGAATGCTGTACCGGTAAACCCTTTGCGACCTACTGGATGCATAACGGTTTGATGCAGGCCAGTGGTGAATCTGGCAAAGTGGGTGGAGCACACGATAAAAAAGGTGATCTCAACACCGCAAAAGAAGCCCAGGAAGCCGGCAAACTCGCCGGTTCCAAGGGGGCCGATTCTGTCAAACTGATGTTCGAAAAGTTTGATCCAGAAACCGTTCGTTTCTTTTTGCTGGCCACACATTACCGTAGCCCGATTGATTTCAGCGAAGAACGGATCGCCGAGATTGAAAAAAGCATCGAAGGGTTTTATCGACTCTTTGATACTTATGGTCGCATCAGCGGAAAGAGTTTCTACGATCTGGAAACAGCACCTACGCGAGAAGAAAGTGTCAGCCTCGATGAAGCAGAGTCGGAATTGCTCAAAGAGATGGCGTTATTCCGCACCCGCTTCTGGGAGGCCATGGACGACGACTTCAACACCGGCGGTGGAGTCGGAATTTTGCACGAGATGCGAAAGGCTATCAATGCCTACATCACGAGTGAAAAATTTGGCGACAATTCGGACAAAGACGCTGCCGTGACAACGCTCACGACGGCGGTCGGAATATTGAAAGAACTCGCCAACCTGCTCGGCGTTTTTCGTAAGCCGTTACAGAAGGATGCCGCGGCAGATGACGAGTTTGTTAACGGCTTGATGAACTTGATTATCGACTTGCGAGCCGAAGCACGAGAGACGAAAAACTGGGGCATCGCTGATCGCATTCGTGACGGACTGACAGAGTTGAAAGTGATTCTGGAGGACCGAACAGGCGATACCCTGTGGCGACGAGAGTAGACATTCTGGATTTGTGATTGGGGGTTTTGGATTGATTTGTAGAACCGGTTCCACCGGCCAGTCTTGTAGGTCAGGCTGTGCCTGACAGATATGAGTTACTCGCGAGACGGTCTTAAAGCCTCGGAATTTCACAACGACTGGTTTGGTGACTGTATGAGTGATGATCAAACACGTTTGTTGTATGGTTTTTTGCTCCATTCCTCACGTCTCAGTGATGAGTATCGAGAAGGGACAAATCCTTTCACAGAAGAGATCGAAAAGTTTTATCTCGATCAGGGTATCGACGACGAACAGCGTGATTCATTGATTGAGTTGATTGATGAGTGTAGTTTTCAGGGTCCCGAACCTGATGGTGAGGGATACGTTTTACACGTTGGTGATCGCGAGAAACTGAGGTTAAGGTGTGAAGATCTTGAAGGCGTGGATGAAGTAATCAGTATTCCAGTTGAATTGATAGTAAAACGTCTCACAGACAGAGTGCTGTCCATCATTTTCGAGATTGCCAAACGGTGCCATTTGGTCTTGATGTCGATGACAGGAGAGGATGTTCGTGTTATTGCCAGTGAGATATTGGAACAAGTTCAAATCAGATGGTCGGATGCAATACAAATTTCCGACGTTCGTGAATTAGAGACCTGGTTAGATCATTCGATTGAAGGCATGAAAGTGAATGTTTGAAACGCTGCACCTCAACCTGACAACTCCCACCGCAGGCCGACGCTCCGTGTCGGTATGAGCGATATTGAAAGAGCTTCAATCGTTTCATGACAATTAGAAATCCAAAATCAGAAATCCAAAATACCGAATCGGATCTTCCGGAGCGGATTCTGGGGATTGATCCGTCGTTGACCTGTACCGGATACGCGGTTCTTGAGCGAACGAGTAACGGACCCGTGTTACGAGAGGGTGGCGTCGTTCGATCGAATGCTGAGAAAACACTCGCCCAACGAATTTGTGAAATTGCCACCGGTTTGCGAGAGGTGATGGATCAATATCTTCCCAAAGCCATCGCCATTGAGCAGGTTTACGCGATGGTCAAAAATCCGCAAACGACGATCAAAATGGCTCATGTTCGCGGAGCCATCTTGATGCAAGCCGCAGAACGTGAGATTCCTGTGTTGGACTATTCTCCACGTGAGATCAAAAAACTGCTGACAGGAAGTGGGCGGGCGGGAAAAGAGCAGGTCCAGTTTGCCGTCCAGAGAGAACTCGGCCTGAAGTCGATTCTTGAACCAGACGATGTTGCCGATGCGACGGCTGTGGCGCTGTGCTTGTATCATAGTGTTAAATTCGCTGCCTGAAAATTATTGTCTTTGATTGATCGATTCTCATGATTACACGCATCACAGGAAAACTCGTTTCACTTGGCGAAGCCGCCGCGCAAATCGAAGCGGGCCCCTTTCACTACGAAGTGCTGATCCCCGAATTTGTGCGTCGCCAGTTGCATGCGAAGCTTGATGAGGAAGTCTCGTTACAAACAATTGAATTCCTGGAAGGGAACCCTCAACAGGGACGCATGGTTCCCCGCATGATTGGTTTTCTCTCACAGGCAGAGCGAGAGTTTTTCGATCTCATTTGTTCGGTCGATGGTGTGGGAGTCAAAAAGGCGTTGCGAGCAATGGTGCGACCTGTTCGGGAAGTGGCGACCGCCATCGAAGATCAGGATCCGAAGCAGCTCAGCACATTGCCCGGCATTGGTCCTGCAATGGCAGATCGTATTATTGCCAAGTTACGTCGGAAAATGGCGAAGTTCGCGCTCATCGTGGCGGCCGATCTTCCCATGGAGCCGAAGGCTCGCGACATTGCCTCCGAAGCTTACGAGGCTTTGATCGCACTTGGTCACTCACCCGCGAATGCGCGACAGAAACTGGAAACGGTGATGGACGGGAAGACCAATTTCAAGACGGTCGAAGACTTGTTGACCGAAATCTACAAACGCGAGCGAGCGTAACAACTTACTTCCCGCTCTGTTTCCACAGTGCTTTGAGTTCATCGAAGCCGCGAAGTGTCTGGCCTTCCTCAACTTCTGGCAGCGGAGGTTCTGGTTTCGGCTTTTGTTGTTGAGCGGGTGGACGTTTTTTTTCAGCCGGTTTGCGAGACGACTTGAGCTTGGCGGCTGATGGGGCGGCTGGCTTTGATGGGACTGATTGTTGCCTCTTTGGCGGTCTTGCATTCTTTGGTGGTGGTTCCGTCCCCGGTTTGATCATGGTGAGACCAACACGTTTGCGTTGTTGATCGATGTCCAGAACCCAAACGGTGATCGAATCACCCACTCCAACAATATCGTGAGGAGACGTGATGAAATGGGATGACATTTGGCTGATATGAACCAAGCCGCTGTCTTTCAAACCAAAATCGACAAACGCACCAAAATCGACGACATTGAGAACTGTGCCAGTTAACTCCATTTCAGGATGTAAATCTTCCAACTTCAGAATGTCTTGTTTGAAGGCAGGCTTGGCATGTTCGCCTCGCGGATCCTGATCGGGGCGAGAAAGAGCCGTGATGAGCTCGTCTAACTTTGTTCGAGTGAACGCCAGTTTGCTGGCAAGTTCGTCGCGCGACTTTCCTTCCATCGCTTGTGTGATGCGATCTTTCTCAAGAATTTCGTGAGGCTGAACTTCCAACTCGGCAAGAAGCTTACGAGCTTCGTCATAGCTTTCGGGATGAATCCAGGTGGCGTCGAGTGGTTCTGTACTTTCTCGAATTTTCAGAAAGCCGGCAGCCTGAGTGAAGGTCGCTTCCCCAATTCCGGCCACTTCAAGAAGTTGTTTGCGTTGGTCGATATGTCCCTGCTTCTGACGGAAATCACAGATTCGACGGGCGATCAGCTGATTCAATCCAGAAACTCTTTGTAACAACGAAACGGAGGCCGTGTTGAGATCGACACCGACATAATTCACGCACGATTCGATCACTTCTTCCAAAGAATCTTGCAGGAGCCGGGGAGTGACATCGTGCTGATACATGCCAACCCCGAGATGTTGCGGATCGATCTTCACCAGTTCAGACAGAGGATCGATAACACGTCGCCCGAGAGAAATCGTTCCTCGCACCGTCGCATCGAGTTCAGGAAATTCCTGGCGTGCGATGGCGGAAGTCGAATAGATCGACGCTCCGGCTTCGTTGGCGATCAGATATCTGAGATCGGGACAATGTTTTGCGATGACCGCAGAGACGAGTTCTTCGGTTTCGCGACATCCCGTCCCGTTGCCGATGGCAATCAATTCACAATGATGCGATTTGATCAGGTCGGCCAACTTTTGTTCGTTTTCGAGACGTTTCTCGTCGGAACCGGTCACGTAAATCAGATCCGCTTTGACCAAGGTTCCGCAACTGTCCAGAACGGCCAGTTTGCAGCCTGTCCGAAAACCGGGGTCAACCGCCAAAAGTGTCTTACCTCTTAACGGAGGTTGCAGCAACAGATTCCGCAAGTTCCTGGCAAAGACATCCACTGCATGCTTTTCCGCAGCTTCGGTCGATTCCCGACGGAACTCTCGGTCGAGAGCCGGCCCGATGAATCGATCAAGTGCATCGCGAACACAATCGCGAATAAATGGACCTGCCGGGTGCTCCGTCAAAGTGAGTGCATTGGCGATTTTCGTTTCAGCAGAAACGACCTCCCACTGAAATCGATTGCGCAGAATCCCTTCTTTCTCACCGCGATTGACGGCCAGCATACGATGAGGCGGGATCTTGGTGATTGCTTCCGAGTAGTCAAAGTAGTCGCGATACTCAGAGTTTTGGGTCTGTTCTTTGTGGGCCTTGGTGACCGACACACAAAATTGACCGGTTCGTTTTCCAATCTCACGGCTGTACTGACGGAAGTCGGCATTTTCGCCAATTCGCTCGGCGATAATATCGGCGGCACCCCGTAATGCCTCTTCGGAAGTTTTGACTTCTTTCTCAGGATCGATAAACGATTCGGCCGCCGGAGTCAGATCGTCTTGCGGAGTCTTACCATCCCAAATGGTGTTCGCGAGCGGTTCGAGTCCACGTTCACGAGCCTGAGTGGCCCGAGATTGACGTTTGGGGCGATAGGGAAGATAGAGATCTTCGAGTCGTTTGAGAGAGTCGGCTTTCTTGATGGCCAGTTTCAATTCGTCGGTCATCTTCCCCTGAGCGGAGATCAATCTCAGGATTGCATCGGCCCGTTCGGCAACTTGGCGACGTTCCGATGCCCCCTTTTGAATCGCTCGAATCTGTTCTTCGTCCAGTTGCCCCGTTCGCTCCTTCCGATAGCGTGTGATGAATGGAACCGTATTCCCTTCATCCAGCAAAGCCAGAGTTTGTTCGACCTGCTTAAGATCGAGACGCAACTCTCGCGCGAGTGAAGCAAGATCGATCTGAGTCTGATCTGACATGAGCGAAGAACATCGAAGGGAAAAGTGTCTGTGCGACATCGTAACGAAACCATCAACCATCTACAAAGAATTCTCCCTATTCCTCACAGAAAATTGAACGGCATTTTCTGCTTGTCGGGCGAACACCAACTGGCCGTTTCTGCCTTTGTCCCGACTCCACCGGCAGTCGATGCCGATGGCGAGGCTCAGTTTGCATGCTGTGCTTGTTCGGCGTAATACCCTAATTCCACCGTGTTCTCAGAAGCCCCACGAACCCCGGCAAGGACGCAATCGTTTTTTTCGGAATTTCTTATCAAGGATGAGCGAGGAGAGGCCGATAAAAAGAGAAGAAGATATCCCCTCAAAGCGTCTCATGGATGGACGGTCGCAACCAAGGAAGGTGCATCATGCAGCCTCGATTGAAATTATATCTCGGTGACGATAATCACGGTTCCCCCGCTGATGTATCAATGAAACTCGATGAGTTTACAAATATTATGCGTGAAGCGATGAAGTGGGACAGTACCTGGTTACACGATTTTGCCGATGACGAGGTCAAAATCAGCTCCGACTTGTACGAATTGCTCTCTTTATATTCGTCGATGCGACCCAGTGCCTGAACGCTCAGTTTCACGCTTGATCTCTGCGGCTGACTGAACTCTGATACAACGATTCCCGTTGTGATCAGGATTCGACTCTATGACCCATGCAGATGCACTTCGTACCGATGCTCTTTCCATCTGGCAAGCTGGCGTGGACGCGGTCCGACCTGAAGTCTTGATTCCTCGTATCGTCAGCGTGCGGAACGAGATACTTCACATTCGCGACCAACAATATTCATTATCCGATTGGGATCGGATTGTCGTCATCGGAGCAGGGAAAGCAGGTGCCGCCATGGCATCCTCTCTCGTTCATGCGCTCGGCCCTGAACTTTGTCGAGAGAAAGTGACCGGGTGGGTCAATGTTCCCGAGAACTGCGTCAAGGAAGTGGATCACATCCACTTGCACGGTGCGCGACCGGCGGGAGTGAATGAACCGACCGAAGCGGGAGTCGCCGGTACTCAACAAATTCTCAAGCTGGCAAAGTCTTGTGGCCAACGCGATCTCTGTCTGATTCTGATCTCGGGTGGAGGAAGTGCTTTGATGCCGGCACCCGTTGAAGGAATCACTCTTGCCGACAAGCAAAACGTGACACGCCATTTGATGCACTCGGGAGCCACGATTAACGAACTCAACTGCGTACGCAAACAGCTCTCCGCTGTGAAAGGGGGACGACTGGCCCAAGCGGCACGCAAAGCCGGTAAAATTGTCACCCTGATCATTTCTGATGTCGTTGGCGATCCACTCGATGTGATTGCATCCGGTCCCACGGTTGGTGATTCTTCGACGCCGCAGAAAGCATTGAAGATTCTTGAAGACAAATATGGCAACCGCGAAACGATCCCACCGAATGCCAGAACTGTGTTGGAAGAATCTCTGGAGACAGATCAAGACTCACCGTTCCCGCATCAGGTCAGCAACCTGCTGATTGGCAGCAATCAAGTCGCACTCGATGCCGCAAAAGCGAAGGCTGAAGAATTAGGTTATCTGGTCCGGTCGCTTGGTTCGGAGAACGAAGGGGACGCTGACGAATACGGCGTCGATCTGGCAAAGCTGGCGTTACGCATTCGCAATGGCGAAGAATCGCTATCATCGCCTGCGTGCGTGTTGTCGGGGGGAGAGCCGACGGTCACTTTCGCGAAAACCGATCAACCGCGGAAGGGAGGACGAAACCAACAACTGGTAATCTCGGCTTTGTCTGTCTTGCAACAGGACTCCGACCGAATCGCCATTCTCTCGGGCGGAACCGACGGGGAAGATGGACCGACTGACGCGGCTGGAGCGTTCGTTGATACGGCTTTGATCTCGCGAATGGTGGAAATGGGTATCGATCCTGACGAGTACCGCGAAGTGCAAAATGCTTATCCTTTTTTTGAGCAACTGGACGGCTTAATCAAAACCGGCCCCACCAATACCAACGTGATGGATTTGCGCGTGGTTCTGGTTGGTGAGCCCGTTCGTTAATCGATTCACGAATAAATCCCTACCTCTAAGAGTCGGACATCCCCCCTGATTTCCCAAACGCTGTGGAGCGTTTCGACCGCTCAAGAGTATGAAACGCGATACTCTTGAAATGGCGCTAAGTCGTTGACTCATCGGTGGCTTTCAAGAGTCTTCAAGAGTATGGGACAGACTCATAC
>Ga0181597_10003344_pt1 | contig 16757 bp, 25 predicted proteins | sample 041ome_5_FD_148647 | JGI IMG/M metagenome (GOLD analysis project Ga0181597, IMG submission 148647) | Coastal salt marsh microbial communities from the Groves Creek Marsh, Skidaway Island, Georgia - 041403US metaG (spades assembly) | ecosystem: Environmental > Aquatic > Marine > Intertidal zone... | reverse complement strand
TTGTGATACGTCATGCGTATGTGTGTGTGCGTGTATAATTTCTATTTCGAGCGTGTGTGTGTATCTGTTTTATCTCTCGCTCTGTGATGAGGAAGTGATTTGTGTGCACTCTCGACCTTTTTTTTTCTTTTTCTTTTTTTTTTCGCTTTCTCTCAAAAATTTACCCCCCACACAAAAGTTCTCTCTCTCTCTCTCTCTCTCTTTCACTCTCTCTCTCTTTCACTCTTCTCCGTTGCGCGTGTCTGAGGAAGAAGAGGCGGAGACGCAAGCTCTCTCTCTCTCTCTCTCTCTCTCGTTTAAGCGTTAAACACTCTCTGTTTTGCACTTAAGAAGCGACAACGACAAAAGAACAAATATGAAAATCTTGAGGAAAAACGAAGGTCTTTTATCGAACTTTGAGATGTGCGAACTGTTGAAACAGCGAGAATTGAAACGACACGAGGGAGTTTTATCCGGAGACGAGGAGAACAACGAGGAGAATGTGAATAATAATAATAATGACAACAACAACAACAACAACAACAACAACAACAACAACAACAACAATGTTAACGCAGAGGACGACGAACGTAATTCCGACTTATTGGTGGACGAAGATGAAGAAGACGAAGAGTTCGTGCCGTTATACCCAACCCCACACGCACCGTTTGAAACGGAGATTCTGATGTTAAAGGAGTTTAAAGAAAAAGGCGTGCGCGTCGGGAAACAAGAACGAGAAAAAATCGAAAAGTTTATCCAATTCGTCGAGCCGGTCGGGTTAACCATGGCAGAAACTTTAATGCTGATCAATTTGAAGCCGAGAGGGAAGAAGAAACGCGCCATCGTGAAGGCGATTGTTGAATCGTGCCAAGAACGCATGAACGCGGACGAGGTCGACGACTTGTTGACTTTAGTGAGGCAGACTTTGTTATGAGCAGAGAAGAAGAAGTAGAAGAAGAAGAAGGAAGGATGAACATCGAAGTTGATGTGTACGGGGCGCTGGAAACCCTTTTGCTTCAAGATGCACTCGCAGACACCTTCGACGACGGGGGAGCTTTCGCGAGTAAAAACGATTCGACCGAGAAAGTGCGTTTCGCGTTGAAGTTCAAAGAAGAAACTCCTCCTCTTCGCAATGCGTACGTCGTCGTTAAATACGGACGGAAGTTTGAATCAAAGCGAGTGTACATGGATAATCTCGGCTTCATGGTGAATGATAGCGAAAACGTCTGTATTCCAACGCCATCGAAGGATGAAGATGCGCTAAAACTCGTCTTTGAGGTGTGGTCGGCGGAGGAAGAAAATCTTCTGTTCGGCATAGGGCAAACGAGCCGACTGCGCAAAGAAACCGTGGTCAAGATTAGAAATCCTTTGAGCGCAAAGGATGCCACGGTCGCGTTACTCGCGATAGTTGTACTTTAAAAATGTAGGAGTAGCGTTTTAGATTTTAGTGATTTTAATAGTAGTGGTACAGAATGTTAGTATAAAAATTGATGTTTGCTAAAGTTCGCTAAAGTTCTAAATCAGTCCAGGCCTCGTCGCTGCGCCCGGCGACAACCAAGTCGTCTTGTACGTCTTCTCCTCTGGATTCCACCCTCTCACGTTCTTCATCACGGTTTTCTCTCGTTCTTTCAATTCTCTGAAATCCCTCACGTACCGTCTATCTTCCTCCGCTTGCAAAAACGGGACTAATATCGCTCTCGCGTTGTGTTTCTCGTCCAACACTTTTCGTCGGTGTTTGTTCCCTTGTCCTATTTGATAAAAACCGTACACAGCTGCGGCGCAGTAAGCCCCGAATAATGCAAACCCGGATGGACCGGTAGACGGAATGCGGCGCGCGTAACGCACGGATGGGTAACCGCCAGGTGGTGGACCGTCCTGTGTTTCATAATAATGTCGACGATAGGAGGTGAAAAAAAATGATCTCTCGTTAGTTCTTTTGCTTCTTAAACGAAGCTCTTTTTTCTATCGCGTGTTGATTGAAGACGCAAAGGTTAAACCAGCGCACAGTAAGTCATCCCTGCCCCTTTTTTCTCTCGAAATTTGACTTGACGATGGTTTATTTTCTTCTCCCTCCTAAAATAGAAAACGAGAATGGCGCGCGCTCAAAAAAGCGCCGAGTTTGTTTCGTCTTCGCGTAAAGAGCACACAAACAGATGCGAACGCATCTTTTTCGTTCACTTTACGCGTTCACGCGTCCAAGAGATTTTCGCAAATCGAGTTTCGTTCGCGCGCGCGCACAAAAAAATTCTTTCCTCTTTCGCGGGAAACAACAACAACAACAACCGAAAAGAAAGAGGGGGAAATTTGCGCGCAACGGAAAATGAGCAAAAGCAAACACATAATCATCGATGCGATCTCGTACCTGCATAACTGGCATGTCCAAAACGGACTTCATGCCGGGAACGCCTCGAATCGTTGCTTCCGTCATCGTTTACTCGTTCGCGTGTGTTGTTGGGAGGGGGAGTGACCGACTCTTGTTCTTCAACTACGCGCGCACGAAATTTTTTTTCCTTCTTTTTTGTGAAGGAAGAAACTTTTTTTCTCTTTTTCTCCTTCGAGGCGTCGCTGCTCTTTGCCTCACTGATCATCGACAACTTTTCCATCAAAGCAGGAGAAGGTACGAAAGAACAACCAGCGTTGTTCTCCCTTTCGCTCCGCGCGCTTCTCGATCGAGGAGGAAGAGAACAGCGCGCATATCGCCTGGATCGTGTTCTCTCTCTCTCTCCGTCTCTCCGTCTCTCTGTCTCTCCGTTCTTTCTTCTTCTTTTTGTTTTTTCTTCCTTCCACGATTTTTTCCACTCATCAGCGCTGCGCACACGAAACGAGGGAAAAAGGAGCTCACGTGTTTTTGATTCTCTCTCCCTTCACACACACACAGAGAGAGAGAGAGAGAGAGACGAAATGGGAGGCGGTCAAATCCAAGTTGACATCGGGGACGTCGACGACCCAGTCGACCCGAAGTTGCAAATCGAAGAGTTGTGCAAACCAAAGTGCGAGGCGTTTTTGAAAGCGTACGAGGCGTGTGCGGAACGCATCGAAGGCGACGAAACTGGGGAGAAACACTGCACGGGGCAGTATTTCGACTTTTGGTCGTGCGTGGACCACTGCGCGGTTGGACCGACGATGAAGCACACGAGTTAAATTAGTAGCAAAACACGCACAGACACACACACACGAGGTTGTTTATATCATTATTAGTACACACACGTTCACGTTGATGAAGTTTTTATTATTCCGCTGTTCGTCGTCCGTTCGCGAAAGCGAGCGATACAATCGTCTTCTAACAACCACTACTTTTATATTTTACAAACTATCGTACATTCTACACCTACTTTTTCGCGCTGAACTCCGCGAACAACATCTTCCTATTATTGCGATGCTCCTCGCCCTTCTTCTTCTTCTTCTCTCTGCTCTCCTTCTCTCTAGAACTAGAACTACTCGCGCTGACGTGACTGCTCGTGTGCTTCTCCGCGGCGGTCCCGCTCGCTTCTACCGGCCAATGCTCGCTCAAAAAGTCATCCGACACCGAAACCGCGCTAACGTGTCCTTGACCTTCCTCCGACGCTAACAACTGATCTAACAAATCGCCGCCGAACACGTCGATGAACGGCGCGTACAAAGGCCTCAGAATCATCACGAATATCAACGCGATCGGTAAACATATCAAAAACAAACGCGCTTTCCGAGTGCCTCTGACGTGTTCGGGATCTCGATTCAACTTTGCAATCGGATCCATCATCGACACTGAAGATCCCGCGGCGTGATGATGTTTCGGCGACGACGGATGAGAAGACGCCGCTCCTCCCGTTCGCAAAGGTTTCGACGATTTCCCTTCCGGGTCGTCGTCGTTATTGCTCGTCGTCGTCGTCCCGCCTGGCCTTCTGCCCATGCACCACACGGGCAACGCGTTCGATAAATTCTTCCTGTGGTGCGTCGTTGTCGCCATCGACGTTTTTTCTGCGTGCGCGTTCCACTTGTTTTCTTGTTATGAGTATATACGTAAAGTATGTTGTGATGAATGCGCGTGAGTGGAGTGAAGTGAGTTTTGGAGTGAAAATGGAAAAAGGTTCACACGCACAAAAAATACGCGCGCGCGCTTAGTACCAGTACGTGGGAATGTACGCTACATCTAAACAGCTCTAAAACTACTCATCACAACAACAACAACAACAACAACATTTCTATCTCTCTCTCTGCTTATACGCTTCCTCCATCTCGTCTTTCAGTCGAAAGTTTTCCTTCTCCAACTCGCGTATTTTCGCTAAAGCTACGAATAAAGGAACGAATAAAAGCAAACTCGCCAAGATAGAAGGAACTCCTATCGGCACGTATTTCGTGCCCCACGAAACGCAAAGATTCCCCCACGGCGCACACGACTGAATGAAGATATCGTCCGATGTTAATTGCATCATCCCTTCCTCGAAACTGCCGTTCGCGACGACGACTGATGTCTTCTCATCCGCGCTTCGTCTTCTTTTTTTAATTCTTCTTCCTCCCCAGCACGCGGTGGTGGTCGTTACGAATTTGTGCCTCGACGTCGCTCTCGAAACAGGAGAAGAAGAAGAAGAAGAAACAGGAGAAGAAGAAGAAGAAGAAGAAGAAGAGGTCGTGGCGGAAGAAAAAGAGAAGCAGGAGTTGCAATGAACTCTCGTCGTTGTTATCGTCGTCGTCGTCATTCTTGTTTTCTTTGTGTGTACTCGTACTCGTACGAGTTCAAATTTTTTGTTTTTTCAAACTCTTCAAATTTCTTCAAATTTCTTGTTGTTGTTCGCTCAAAAAAAAAGGCAAAAGAGTCGTCAGAGTCTCCCCTGCCTGGGTTTGTGTGTAATATATTCATCACACGCTCACAAACGCAGAGAGAAAGAGAGAGAGAGAGAAGAGCAAAGAGGAGGAGAAGAAGAAGAGGAAATTAAGAAGGATGACTTCGCGTTCAGCTCCGGACGAAGACGATTCGAATTCGGGTCTCCGCAATCGGAAGAAGAAGTCCTCTTCCTCTTCTTTTTTGAAAGATAGAAGAAATGGATTAGATTCTGCGGCTAAAAGAGACGAGGAGAAACGGAAAAAAGAACGACGAGATTCGGACCAAATGCGGCGAGGACCGCGCGGTGGTGGAATACCTTTGATCGAACAATCGACGAAATATGTCTTTTATTCGTTGTTCGCGCTTCTGTTGGCGATGGTAATTCCAATCGTTCTGAGGCAGTTGGCGAATAAAATGGTATCTTCTTCCTCCTCGATGAAGATCGATAAGAAGAGCAGTTCTTTCTTTGGTGCTAAAACGTTGTTAAAAAAATGGTCTCTGATTGACTCGAAGTCTACGGATACGAAGTTGTTGTTAGGAGACATGTACCGGGCGGACATGGATACGGACGAGGCGATCAAGACGTTGCGAGAGGTGACGGTGAAATACGACTCGGCGTTGAAACAACACGAAGAGGAGAAGAAAAGCGGCGGTAGTAGCGACTCTTTGAAAATGAAGAGCAAAGAAGCGAGCGTGAGATTGGCGTTGGCTTTATTAGATAAAGCGGACGGGAACGCGGCGAAGAGTCCGTTGGGATTCACGCACGATAAAACGCCGTTGGTAGAGGCGAAATATAACTTGAAGAAAGCGAAAGCGATTGAAGAGGAGTTGAAAAATAGAAGAAGAGAAGAAGGAGGCAAAGAAGACGAAGAAGAAGACAACAACAACAGCAAGAACATTAACAAGATTGAGATTGAGATTGCTTTATCGCGAGTGTATCAACACGAGCGCGATTTTCCGGCCGCGGTTGCTATTTTGAACGAAGCGTTGGAGAAGAAGCCGTCGAGCACGGAGGCGAGATGGCAGTTGGCGGTCGCGCACCAAGGCGCCGGCGACTGTCAATCGGCGCTGGAGCAATATCGCGTGTTGATTGAAGACGCAAAGGTTAAGCACGCGCACGTGTATTTACGAGCGAGCATGTGCTTACTTCACGGGCGCAAAAAGGAGGATAATTCGACGAAACCCTTGAAAATGCATTCGATTTCCGGGAAAGGTGTCAAGACGAAAGTCGATCCGAGTCCAGAGGAGGTTGTCCAAGCGATTTCGTATTTAGAAGCGGCGACAACGATCGATTCAAGTTTAGGACACGCTTGGATGCAGTTGGGATTAGCGCACGTTTTACGAAACGCGCCGAGAGAAGCGATCGGGCCGTTGGAAAGAGCAAAGAAAGAGCTCGGGGAGAATTCGTTGACGGCGGATTTCCACTTGGCTGCGGCGTATCAGCAAGCGAACAGATGTAAGGACGCGATTCCGTTGCTCATGAACGTAGCACAAAAATCTAGAGAACAACACGAACGCATGATGCACATCGATAACATCAAAGATGGGAGAGCTCAAAAGTTGGAAAGTTCAATTCCCGCACACGAAGCGTTTTTGAGAGCCGGCGGGTGTAAGTTTCTCATGGGCGAAGTGGACGGCGCCATAGAGTTGTATCGCGAGGCGTTGGTCTCCTCGGATAAATTCGCACCAGCATTAGTGAACTGGGGAATCGCCTTAGAGCACAAGAAAGAATACGACAAAGCCGAAGAAAAGTACAAATTGGCGGTGGAGAAGAATCCGAAGATGGCGGAAGCATACGCGCGGTGGGGCACATTAAACTTTGGACAAGCGAGAACGCTCGTGCAGGCGTTTGTCCATAAACAACGCGAGGAGAAGAACAAGAAGAAGGTCTGGAAAAACCCGGAGGATTCGAAGGAGAGAAAAGAGCTCGGTGCACTAATCGATGCGGCGTTTTCAAGGTTGGAAAAAGCAGCCGCGTTAGACCCGACTCACTCGATCAACCAACGGCTCTCGTTCATGAGACAACAGGCGAAAGCGCTGATTAAAGAAATCGAAGGCAAGAACTCGCAAATGGACGAGCCGTGGGATTTGAAGGAGGAAAGAGAAAATAGCCAGCAGCAGCAGCAACAACAATAAAAACAAGAAGAATAGCATATACCATACGAAAGAAATGATATTTGTTGTGTTATTATAATCCTACTAAGTAAAACACATACATGATAACAATCTAAAGAATCTATTCTACGTGGTTTCTACGCTTAAGCTTCTAAAACTTCCTCCTCTTCTCGAATGCCTTCCGAGTCGTCGTCGCCGCTAGCACTGTCATTATTACTATCACTATCGTTCTTCTTCTGTTTTTTCTCACTCCTTCGTCTCAAATCGTCCGTTTCCAGCCGCAAAATCAGCTCTCCCTTCGTTCCAGTGACTTTCAAACCTCTCGTTTTCAAGTCGTGCTTCAACTCCATGCCGGTTCTTCCGAAATACGGTCCGAAATACGCCACGCCATTCTCGGAAACCAAGCCTTTTTGCTCCAAAACATTAAACACGCGTTTACACACGACATCATTACGAACGATATCCGAATATTCAACGTCGCTGTTCTTCTGTAACGTCTCTCTCGCGTGACCATACGCCGCGATCAACAAACTCTCTGCCCTCCCATGATCCTTCTTTCTTTGCAACATATCTTCCGATTCGGGGAAGACCAATTTCGCCATCTCGATCGAATCGTCTTTACTTGTTTTCTTACCTTTTAACCCCAACGCCAGCTTCCACGCCTGTGGTTTCACCACCTCCACTCTCGTCGTCTCTGGGTTCACGCACGATTCTAAAACACCTTTCCATAAACCAAAGTTGTATCCTTGCACGAACGCCGTTTGCGCGCTAAAGCCAAACTCCACGCCGCCTTCTTCCACGAACACAACGCTCGAATGTCCACCATTCACATCGTTCGGCAAGTCCATCTCTTTTACTTTTTCGATCATTTTTGCCACGTCCAATCGTTTTCTCGCTTTCCCGTTCACCGAAACCGTCATCGTAGGCACGTCCACAATCTCAACCGTTTGCACGTCGCCGACAAAGTCGCCTCGGATTATGGCCAACGCACCTCCGGCGTCGGAATCGCATCCGACCACGGCCCATTTATACCGCTTGTTCGCCACTTTCGCGTCGATCTCTACTCTTTCATCGTCGCTCCCGACCATTTTTGCGACGATCTTGACTCTTCTGTTCTTCCGCGACAGAAGAGACGAGGAAGGGGATAAAAGATTTTGTTTTTTGTTGTTGCAGTTCACCGTTGAGAAAGTTTTTCTTGTCGTTGATGACGACAATGAACACGCGAGCGGCGAAGAAGTTCGTTGCGCGTGTTTACACGGCAACGCGCTGGAAGGAGAAGACGTGAACGCGCGCATATTCGTCGTAACCGCTCTTTGGTGCTGTGATATTAACACCACGCGTCGGAGGAGAGCGCACATTTTTTTTTTTAATGGAGACCAACGGCAGCAAAATACGAGTACGTAAAATAGTAAAACAGTAACTTACATTGTGGTCATTAAAAACAAAGACAGCTAAATGTGATAACAACAGGTGTGTGAGTGTAATGGTACATCCATCGTCGCGCGAGTGCACGCTCGCCCTCTTTTTCCGTCCCATCTCGTTTTCGCATCTCCAAAAGTATCCGGCGAAAAGTAGAGAGGAAGCGCGTCGCGTTGCGCGCGAGTTTTGGTATATTTTTTTGTTTTTGTGTGTCAGCGTGTGTTCTCACGCACACAACACAAAGGCACTTTTTTTTATCTCGAGGAGGCCGCTACCGTGTCCCAGGGCAAAGGACAGAACCCCTCGGCGATTAAAACGTACTCGGAATTCGCGAATCTCAAGCGAGAGCCGTCTTCGACCAATTTCGTCATCTTATCCGTGACGATTTCGTCGTCCAGGTAAATCGACGACCCCGGGAGCGGAGAGACGAAAAGATTTTCCGCGCGTTGGGTAAACTTCACGGCGTGGTCGACGCCAATTTTCAACACGCCTTTGTGCCTTTTCAAACACTTAGAAATATCGAACGGTTCCAACGGACACTCCAAAGTAGCATCGCACGGCTCATCCTCGTCCATTCGCGCGTCCATGCATCCCGGTTTATCCAATAAGAACGTGTATTGACACGCGCTTACTTCTTCTTTCTTTCGTATCGTCGGCGGTTTCTTTTTTGCCAGAGGCTGCTGCTGACTCACGACGCATGCGCGGCGTCCATTGTTTAACGCCGGAGAAACGCCCGTCGGTTGAAGACAAGAAATGTAAAGCATTGCGAGCGTTGATGAAAGCAAATCTGGGTGCTTTTCTGAGTTCTTTGGTGATGTTTGTATCGGTAGGAATCGTGAGCGTATGTGAAAGGGAAGCGTCAAAACTCTAACGAAAAAAAATGTACACGTCGGATTTTTTCCTTTTTGGTGTTGAAAGAGAGATCCTTTTCAATCGACATTGCCATCACTCACTCGCACAAAAAAAGTTTAAACGCGAGGGTGGTATCATTACTGAATAATAAAACAGACACACAGCAACGTTCTTGTGAAAACTTCGTTACAAAAAACTTCAATCAAACTATATGCGTAAAAACTTCTTCTCCTCAATTAAACAAACAATTTAGTACCATCTTTATCCACCTCGGGTAGGCCACTTCGCACCCAACGGTTCCTCCACAAAACTCCGGTCTTTCAACCCGAGCCTAGTAATCACGTCCAAGTACGTCGTCGCGTTGCGTCGACGAAGATACTTCAAAAGTTTCTTTCGTCTCTCCAACATTTGCGATAAACCTAATCGACTGTGCTTATCTTTCTTGTGGACTTTTAAATGTTCCGTCATGTACGCGATTTTGGCAGTCAGGGCGGCGATTTGGACCCCGGACGAGCCGGAATCCGCCGACCACGTCGCAAACTCTTTGCGAACTCTGTCCAACTCAATCTTGTTGATTTCAGCTTTAGAAGCCGTTTCAACGCCTTTGAATTTACGAACCATTTCGCGAGTGCTGCTCGAATCAGACGACGCCGATGACTGCGCGTCTTCACCTCTGCGACCAAGGTTTAACACCTCTCCGTCCGTGGACGAAAAAGATGTGGGAGTAGAAGATACGAATCTTCTTCCTCCTCGTAGTAAAGAATTGTTTGTTTCATGTGTTGTTGTCGTTGTTGTTGATATCGTCGATGTCGTTGTAAATAACGATGCCGATGCTGCTGCTGGTAAGCCCAAAGCTCTTATTTTGTCTACTACAATTGTATTTGTTTTTGTATTTGTTGTTGTTGCTAAAAGTCGATGCCCCACTTCGATGAAAGACGAAGAGCGGCCTCGCGCGGCTATTCTCCTCCATACACTCATTTTCAATATAATTCTACTAATATAAACTAATAATATGAGTCAGAAATCTATGAAATTAAGCGGCGTTGGAGTTCGGCGACTTCTTCTTGCCCGGACCGACGACGACGTTGACAAATCTTCTGTTGTAAACGATGCGCTTGCCCGCTCTTCCCTTTGGGCGTTTCTTCTTCTCTTGCTTGGCAACTATTGGTTTGAAAGAGAGGTGAGGAAATTAGATGTCAGCAAAGCGAGATACGACGCACGAGATGCACGCGAATGAAAACGAGAAAAAAAGGAACGCAATCACGCGTAAACGCATCCGTGCGTTGTGATCGCCGCACGTTTCGCTTCCACGCATGTTCGCGCCACGTCGTTCGCGCCGCAATTCCGAGCGCCGATTTTCTCCATCTCGCACGCAGAACCCAGAAAGAGGGCTTCTTCAGCTGCCAAAAGGAGCAAAATTTTGGAGCGCGCGCCGGAATCCGATAAAAAAATCCCCCACGCGAAGCGCGCGAAGACTCGATGACGATTTAAAACGTACCCTTCGGAGTTTGACCGCGGACTTTACCGGCACGAGCGAGCGAACCGTGAACTTTTCCCATTATATATTACGTTTATGCACGTAAAAGATGATGTTTTTTTTGTGACGAAGTAAGTCCCTGTGTCTGTCTCTGGTCTTTTGCTCGCGCGTGCTCTAAAATTGCTCTTTGCTTTTTTTCAGTCTGGGCCCCCAAAAAAAAAGTATCCGTTCACCCAAAACTCTTATAAGTTCGTCATTAGAAAAGCGCACGCAGCAATATCAATAACCACACAAACAACAAAAATGCCATCTGAAGAACAACAACTCCCAGAACCGCTCCTCGACGACGGCGGAAACGATCGTTTCGTTTTGTTTCCGTTGAAGTACGATGCCGTGTGGGAAATGGTACGTCGTCGTCGTCGTCTTCTCAGAAAGAAAAACTTTTGAAAAATCTTCTGCGTTTTGAACTTTTGAAAATTTGTGTGTGCTGACGTTTCCTTTCTCTCTCTCTCTCTCTCTTACTTCTACACATTACAGTACAAGAAAGCTCAAGCGTCGTTCTGGACCGCTGGTACGTTTCAATCCTTCCTTCTTCTTTCTTCTTTCGCATCTCTGTTCTTCTTGAATATCGCGCGTGGAAATTTCAAAAATTTACCTCTCCCCTTCTCTCTCTCTCTCTCTCTCTCTCTCTCGGATTCGACAACAATCTCACAGAGGAAGTCGATTTGCAAGACGACATGAAGCACTGGGAAAAGCTCACCCCGGACGAGAAGCACTTCATCTCGCACGTGTTGGCGTTCTTCGCCGCTTCGGATGGGATTGTCTTAGAAAACTTGGGCGTCCGTTTCATGAAGGAGATCCAAATCCCAGAGGTACGTTTAGTTCTTTTGCCCTTTCTCTCGAAATGTGTGCATCCATTTTTACGAACTCGTATTCTCCGCGCGTTTGTCACGACGCGAACACCACACTCACCGAAATCCACTCTCTTCACAGGCGCGAGCATTCTATGGATTCCAAATTGCCATCGAGAACATTCACTCTGGTACGTTTATGCGATCGTGATCACGTTTTCCGTTCTGATTCTCGGAGGCGAGAAAATTTTCCGTTGCTCTTCCTTCTCTCTCTCTTTTCTTCGACTACTGATGACGTCAAGGGGAAGAAAAAAACTAACTCGAGTTAAAAATTTTCATCATCGAATACACAACAGAAATGTACTCTCTCCTCATCGATCAATACATCAAGGATCCGGTGGAAAAGACGAGATTGTTCAAGGCGGTCGATACGATCCCATGCGTGCAAAAGAAGGCGGAATGGGCCTTGAAATGGGTGCGTGATCTCGTTGCGCGTTCTGCGCGAATATTGTTGTTTTTGCGTTTGCGCGAATATTGTGCGCACCCTCGTTTGATCTTTTTCTTTGATCCTCGAATGAAGACTTACTCGTGAACTTCTATCGCATTAAATCAACAGATTGACGGCTCTGAATCCTTCGCCGAACGTTTGGTCGCGTTCGCCTGCGTCGAAGGCATCTTCTTCTCCGGCTCTTTCTGCTCCATCTACTGGCTCAAGAAGAGAGGCATGATGCCGGGGCTCACCTTCTCCAACGAGTTGATCTCCAGAGACGAAGGTTTACACAGAGATTTTGCGTGCTTGCTTTACACGATGTTAAACAATACGCCGGGCGAGGAGAAGTTGAGAAAGATTGTTACTGAGGCGGTTGAAATTGAGAAGGAGTTTGTGTGCGACGCATTGCCGTGCGCGCTCGTAGGCATGAATGCCGACATGATGAGAGATTACATCGAGTATGTTGCCGATCACTTGCTCTCGCAACTCGGCTTCGCGAAGGAATACAACACCCAGAACCCGTTTGATTGGATGGAATTGATCTCTTTGCAAGGCAAGACGAACTTCTTTGAGAAGCGTGTCGGCGAATACCAAAAGTCTGGCGTCACCGGCGGATCTGGCTCCATGTCCACGTTCGCGCTCGACGAAGACTTTTAAGTTATTATTCTTTAAGCAGCGGCCATCAGCAGCGGCAAAGCAAATTAGTTTGGGAGAGAGGGAGAAGAGAGAGAGAGAGAGAGAAAGAGAAGGAAGGAGAGAAATTGTAATTGTAAATGTACAAGGACGAGAAGAGAAGAGAGGAGGAGGAGGAAAAGAAGAAACGAGTTGAGAAGGCGGTGTGGAAGAGAAGAAGAAAGAGGAGGAAGAAACCAACTTATTTCGAGAAAGGAGAGAAGAGAGGTGTGGAGTTTACCCGAAAGTGAGAAGTGTAAACGTGCGACTACGTAAATACTACTATTATTATTAGCGCGCTGATAAATCCTACGTAGCGTTGTCAGTGAATCTAACAAACAGAAATACTACTATTATAATTATTATTATCGTTCAACTCGTCAGAGCGCCTTCTAATACTAATTCTCTTCTAAAAACAAACGAAACTCTCGTCACACCGTAGCCTTGTCACGATTCCGTCTCGTAGTCCTATATCGCTTCACCGCGCGGAATTGTCGTCGAGCTATGCAATACAAAACCGTGAATATAGAGATGATGAGTAGATATTTCCAAGTATCGATATCTTGGTCTCTCGCTCCAAACATCTGCGACCGCGCGTGGCCTTTCCTATTTATTTTATTACTCCCTCTCAGTCTTCCACTTGCTCGAAGTTGACCGACGCCACGAAGCGACTGATGGTGCTGATTCTCGCTCGCACGAAGAAGCATTGGATCCAAAGAAGATGATGACGACGCAACAATTTCTTCTGCCTCTTCTTCCTTTCCTGCATCATTCAGCGCCGCTCTCGATGAACCACTTCCTGCTTCTTTTCTTTCTCCAACTGCTGGATGTGCCCGCATCAAATGCGCCAAGCTCAAACCTGCTCCTGCCCACGACTCGACAACTTCATCGTGTTTCTTCTTAGTGACTGGATTAAACATCGCGAAGCAATCGTCAAAGTGTGCGTGCGTGTCGCCATAAATTTCCCACGTAAACGCGGCTGGAACTTTCACCACGTCGAAGGCGTAATCCGTCACCGTTCCGTGTGCTAAATATCCGACGCCTTTACCCCCACTCCCAGTCACGCAACGTTTCCCACAATGCATTCGATTGATATCTTCGCCTATTTTCCTTGCGAATTCTGGATATTCTCCCACCGGTTCCTCGTTTTTATGATCGTACGGCGTAAAAATAGCCTCCATTCCCGAGTGTACATTCACCCAAGCGTGCGGCTTCACGTCTTTAAACAGTTTCTCCAAAACTTTCGATTCGGGTTCAGAAATCGCGTACGGCCCGGGAAATTCCTCGCTCGGATCGTAATCCTTCTCCTTCACTCCAAAATTTACCGGGAAATTTCTGTTCACATCAACTCCTCGCCCATTTTTCCGTTCGCAAAACTTTTTCGCGCCTTCCACCATCGCTCGGCCGTTGACGTTTTCAATCGGGATGATGGTAAATGTTGTTTGTCGTAACGATTCTAGAAAAACGCGGCGGTCGGACGTCGCTTTCTGCATGGAAAATGCGCTTTTATTGTTACCATCTTCTTCTCCTTCTCCTTCTTCTTTCGTCGTCGCTTCGACTAACGTCTCGATAAATCGAAACGCCGTATCCACTGTAATCAACTCCCGTCCGTGTTCTCCAAAGTCATACAGCAGTCTCGTTTTCTGTTTATTCTCTTCCTCGTCAAAGATACCATCTAAGTTAATCGTCACCACCGGGATGGTCACAGAATACGAACGAGAGTTTGCATTCCCGCCGAAATTGGCAATTTTATCGCCGGCGCCGTTCGCGCTCGATTTCGTCACGTATTTCACGCGTAAAATGGACGCGTAATCCGTTTCCAATCTTTGCAACTTTTCTTTGATGTCGTTTTGGGTGAGATAATAAGAAAAGTCCGGCTTCGCGTGCGTGTTCGGTTTCATCGCGATTCTTTTAGCTCTCTCTCTCTCTCTCTCTCTCTCTCTCTTTCTTCAGCGAAATACTCCCGCGGTTCTCTCTCTACCTCTTTTCTTCTCCTCTGGACATTTCTTCTTCTTCTTCTTCTTCTTCTTCTTGCTATTTTATGGCGGGAAAGTTCGGTTTGATTGAGAAAAAACGAGAGAAAAAAAACACTCCACACGCTTCGAGTGCAAACAAGTTTAATAGTCGTTCTGCGCCATGTCTCTGACCTCTCGAAGAAAGACTGGCGATGGCGACACCACCAGCGCGGAAGAGAAAGAAACGATACTCCCTTCTACGGTTCGCGCGGACGGTTCGGTGCGTAAACCCGTCCGCATCCGCGCTGGATACGTGAACCAATTTGAAGTCAAAAAGTACGTCTCGCCGGCGCTTCGGAAACAACAACAACAACAAGAAAAGGAAGAAGGAGAGGAGAAGAGAGAAGAGGAGAGGACGGCATCGAGCGCGAAGAGTAGCACCGCTGGCACCGCTTCTTCTCTTTCTTCGAACGCTAGTAGTAATAATTCCAATAATAGCAACAACATGACGGCGGCGCAGAAGAAGAACGCGAAACGACGAGAGAAGAAACGACTGGAGGCTCAGCAGCAGCAGCAGCAGCAGCAGCAGCAAGGAGAGCGAGAGAAGATAAAAGAAGAACGAGAACTAGGAGAAGCGAACGACGAAGAGCAGGAATATTTAAAAACAGAAATCAAACATCTGCGAAAACAGTTGCAACAGTGCGAGCGGATCGAACGGAAACGCATGGAGGACGAATCGAAAGTTCGACCGAGCGAGTGGGAGAAACTCGGCGAGTATGACGAAACCGTAGACGCGTTGGAGAAGCTGCAGAGAGATTTAGCGAACTTGCAGTTTCCAGCGCCAGAGGAGACGAAAAGAGATCCCAAAGAGTAGTTCATGTGTATTTCCACGCGTAGAGATGTTAAGAATAGCAGTAGTGGTAAAAAGTAGTTGTTAAAGTTACAGTCTAAAATAATATGTTTTGCTATCGCGCCGCCGCTTCATTGAAGTAAATAAATAAGACGCCATGCGTTTCCTACAACTCGCCGTCGTGGTCTCTCAGCTTCTTGATCTTCTTCATCTGCTCCATCTTATTCCTCCAAATTTTCATCTCGATTTCGTGATTTAACCCTAACTTCTCGTGCAATTTCTGTCGCTTCTTCTCTCTGTGTTCTAGCTTTCTCTTCAAATGATTCTCGTCCGCGAGTATTCTCGTCTTCCGCTCGACGTCTTTCACCGAACTCGCCGCTTTCGCGTTTTTATGTTTCGGTTTCTCGTACCCGTAAAACACGTCTCTCAAGACCGTTTTAAACGTATAATCCGCGTTCGATAAGGACATCAGAGGACTGCACACGTTCCGATGAAACTCCTTTCCGAGATAAAGCAAAACGACGCCGTAGCAGAAACACTTGATTGCTTTTTCGATCGCTCGAACGAGCACCGAAGGAGGCGGGTCCAAATCGTACGGATTAATCCCTCGTCGAATGAGTCTTTCGTGTTTGGTGAGTTTATTCGTCGTGGTGGTGGTGGTAAACTCTGTTTCGTCTTCTTCCTCTCCTCCTTCTCTTCTTCCTCTTCTTCTTCTGTCGTTCTCGTCGTCCTCCTCCTCATCTTTCCTCCTCGTCCGCGACTGAGGAGGAGGCGGAGAAGACGTCGCCGCGTGCGTCGTCGTCAGAGGCGCGTCGTCTTCTGCGACGATGGATATCATTTTTTCCTACTACTCTCTCTCTTTCGTTTTCTCGACGATTTCCACAAACGACCGACCGACAGAGGAGCGGCGTGACGCGCGCGCGCGCGTGTAAGTGTAAGTGTGAATAAAAAGTTTTGATGAGAGTGAGTGAGTGATTTTGTGTCGTCGGAGATGATTGATCAATTTTATTTGTGTTTGTTTGTTTTTTTTCCTTTTCTTCTCTCTCTCTCTCTGTCTGTCTCTCTCTCTGTCTGTTGCTCTCTCTCGTCTCAACAAAAAAGCTTCACAAACTCACCACCACCACACTACTTTTACTACTAAATAATAATAGAGTGCCACACTCTCTCTCTTCGGTGACATATAATCACACGAGACGACATCAAACGACGCACGAAGACATCTCGTTTATTTTGTAATCGGTGGTGCGCGGCGCGGCAGATAGAAAGAAGAGAGAGCTCTTTACTCTTTTCGTCGTC
>Ga0181597_10003341_pt1 | contig 16758 bp, 8 predicted proteins | sample 041ome_5_FD_148647 | JGI IMG/M metagenome (GOLD analysis project Ga0181597, IMG submission 148647) | Coastal salt marsh microbial communities from the Groves Creek Marsh, Skidaway Island, Georgia - 041403US metaG (spades assembly) | ecosystem: Environmental > Aquatic > Marine > Intertidal zone >... | reverse complement strand
CGTCACTCTGAACGTGCGAACGAGACCCATGACGACCACGGCAGCGACGAGATCGATTCCTTCGTTTCAACGTTGGTGTCGTCCTTGTTTTTGTTCTTCTTCGGGGCTTTTTATCAAGAAGAAGCGTTTGAATGCTACTACCACCGCTTCTTCTGCTTCCCGTCGTCGCGTGCTTTCCTCGAGAGGAGGAGCGAAGCATCATCGTCGCGCTGTCGGTGCGTTCGTTGGAGCGTCTTTAACGAACGACGAGGAGACAGAGGACGACAACAACAACAACGACGACGACGACGACAACACGTTTTCGTTGATAAACGAGGGAGAACTGTCGGACGCGTTAGAACTCGAGTTCGAAAATCCAGGCTTTGAGGTGTTCAAAGACTACGACGTCGCCTCGGACGAAGAGGAGATGCGGTTTCAACGAACGCTGATGATTTTGGAAAAGTATCACCTCGAATTCGCGTTGTTTTTACCGAAGAGTACGAACATCGGGATGTACGTGTACACGCAGATACGAGAGATGTCGGAATATAATCGAGGAAGGTTACTGTGGTCGATGACGTCGAGAGGGATTGAAAACGCGTGGTTGATTAGCGGGGAAGGGTACAAGTTGAGCGCGATTGAACGAGACGCGGTGGCGGGGAGGAGGATGACGGCGAGAGGCGACATCGAGGAGGCGTTGGAGGAGTACGGGTTTGTGGATGAAGACGAGGACGATGGAAGAGACGAGGAGGAGGAGGAGAGCTTGGATGAGGACGAGTATAGTTTAGAGGATGATGAAAAGGATAAAAAATACAACGCCGTCGTGTACGAAGGCAGAGCGGCGAACATTCCGAGCAAATGGTTGAATCGATTTCAAAAAGTTTTTTATAAAGCGCCTCGCGACGCGCGGTTCGCGAAGGACGACCCGTATCAACCGGTCACTTTTCGAGGACGCGTTCCGTTGAGAGGATTAGGCAAGCACGTCTTACGAGACAAGTTGCCGCTGTATTTTTCAACCTCCGACGCGAACATTTCCTCCGATCGAATGAAAATTGAAAACACGATGGAGTACGTCGACCCGTTGGCGTTGCATTACTCCGCGGAGTATTTAAAGTTTCGAGCGCCTGGAGAGGTGTCTGATTTGACCGGTAAGATGGATACGAGGGAGCGAAAAACGTCTCTACCGATAAAGTGGCCGCCGGTGGTGGCAAATTTCTTCCCGTTCGACATTTTGACCGATTACGTGCGGCCGCTCGGACCGGGCGTTCTCGTCGGGAACGGATTTCGCGGCGATTCGCAAACGACGTTTTTAAAGTTTCTTCTCGTTCGCGGGGACTATCTGGACGCGGAAAGGAAGGGTCCAAAGCTGATCAAACTGGAAAAGTAGTGCTACGCTTCAATGGAATACATTTGTAAAATACAATAACCGGTTATATTTAGCCACTAAAGAATCCGCTCTTACTATCTTTTCTATTCTTCGCTAATCGTTTATTCGCCAGCGTCGGCAACGTCGCCGCTTTACACGTTTGCTTCACCGACATCGCTTTCGCCTTGGGACTCTTATTCGCGCCTTCCGGAGCGTGGTTCACGTAAAAGCCTTTGTGCACGTGGTGAATCAACTTCGTGTTTCGAGACTCGATGTTATCTCTTCTCGTTTTCATGTTCGTTGAGCTTCTCGTTCCGCTCGTCCTACTCGCGCCGACGTGGTATCGAAACTGCATGATTTGCAGAGCGACTTCTCTGTTGTTTCTCCACAAGCGAATACCGTATTCGTAATCGAAACCGATGCCAGGGTCGCCTCGGCAGGAGTAACTGTCGTGAAACATCCCGGAGGATAAGAATGCGTCTCGTTTTAAAACAAACGGACCGATGTTTGCCCACGAGACAAACATAAACGGTCTGCCTTTGGAATCGTAATACGGGATTTGTTTCACGTGTCGCCCTCTTTGCTTTCCCCACCGTCCAGTATCTGGCCCGCCTTGAATCTGGCCGACTAAACCGGCAATCAACGCCAACTTTTTGTGCTCGTAAAAGTTATCCTCGGCTTGGATTAACCAGTTCGGCTCCGTCGGAGGTAAATCGTCGTCTTGAATCACGGCGACGATTTGCGCTCGAGACATGAGTGCCAATCGATTGTACCCGCGAATCTCGTGGACGTTCCCAGCGCAAACTATCGCGTGTGGAATTTGCTTCAAAGCTTCGTGCCACTCCTGGATTTCCGTGGCCGAATCGTCGTTGATTAAAACTTCAACCGCGAAATTATATTTAATCGCATACCCGGCCAATTGCGTGGCTATTTTCTGTACCAAATTTGGCCTCTTGAAGTACTGCACCGCGAACGAGACGCGCGGGTGGACGTCAGCTTTGCTCGTCGGCGTGCTACTACTACTGCTACCGCTGCTGCTACTACTACTACTATCTACCGCTCTTAATCGTTTCAAAACGGTCGTTTTCAACTCCATCGGTGTTTCTTCGCGTACGTTCCCGGCGTTCTCCACAAATCGCACTTTCGCCGCCAACGCTCCAGAAACTAACCGCTCCAACATGACGCCATCGTCATTCTTGTTATTCCCACTTTCGCTCTTCACGATGACTATCCTCTCTAACGGTTCGTTCCTATAACTGGCTAAGTTGTTCGTAAACCCGCCTTGTTTCCGAATCATCGCAATCAACGCGTTGATTCCATCCTCTCCGTTATCTTTCGAAGAAGAAGAAGAAGACTTTAATCCGTCGCCGTTCACCAGCACCTCGCAATCTTTCCCTTCATCTCCATCCATCGCATCGATGCTATTCAAAACGTTCAGCAACTCCCCGACGTCCTCAATCTCTCTCGAAATCACAAAACTCACCCTGGGTTGATCGAAACTCTCGCACTTCCAACTCCCGCATTTACACTGCAACTTGTCGCCTTTCAGCAAAACTCTCGGCAACGACGCGTAATCCAATCCAGACGTATCTGCGGATTCCGAGACGTCGTCGTCCTCCCGCGTTTTCTCCGAGCCAAATCTCGATAACGATAAAGACGACTCGTGCGAGCTCTTCTCTTCCAACCGCGCTTCGTCTTCGCTCTCTTCGCGCCTCGCGTACGTGATCATCCCCACCTCCTCCTTTTGATGATTCGTATTCAAACCATCGCGATAATAATCCAGCCTATTCGTCCCGGTTTGAAAGATGTATTTTTGCTGTTGCTCTTTGATGACCCGCGGGAACGTTCGGGCGAAGAAATGCGCCAAAAGTAACAGGACACACAGGAGGAAGGACACTTTTGAAATCGTCGTTCGCTGTGTTGTCGTAAAAGGTCCTCGCTGATGATGACGACACCACCAACGCGACGTCGAAATCGTCGGGGCCATACTTCGCTCTCTTTTGAGCGTTCTCGTTCGCGATGAAACCTTTCTCTCTCTCTCTCTTTATCCCCTCGTCGTTTCCGGCTCCCCTCGCCGGTAGGGAAACCCGAGCGGCGAGAGAGAAATCTCGCACCAAAGAGAAAGAGAGAGAAAGAGTTCGCGCGCGTACACAGTCGCTCCTCCGTCTCCCTCTCTCTCTCTCTCTCTCTGCGGTCTCTCTCCACCTCTCAACGCGAGACAAATACCGGAAGAAAGTAAGAGAGAGAGAGAGAATAAATGCGCGCGTTCTTTATGAAGAAAACGAAGTCCAAAACCGCAGACTTTCCCCACGCGCACAAAGGGAAAAACAACAACAACAACGAGAAAGAGAGAAGAGTATGTCTTTACTAAAAGTATTCACGCGACGAACTTGGAAAGGAGGACGAGGACCTTTAGCGACGTCTCCTCGCGCGCCTTCGTCTCCGTCTTCTTCTTCTTCTCAAAGTTCTTCGCGCGGAGGAAACGGCGTCGGGAAATCATCATCATCGTCGCATCGCCGATGGGATGACGACGACGACGGGAAGGAGATAAGAAGAGGAAAACGCTTTGGAACTTTCGCGAGCAAAGGAGCGGGCTTTGAACGAACGACGACGAGAAAACCAACACAAACGACGACGGGAAGAGGCGAGGACAAAATCGACGACTCCGAGACGATGACGAGAGGGAGGTTCTTTTCCGCGTACGCGGACGTGTTGGAAAAAAACCCATCGTCGTCGGCGTCATCCAACACCAATGGTAGAAATGGTGGATTGCGACAAAAATCAAAGTACGAAAACATTCTCGTCCCGGATCCATTCTCGCTGGTACAAAAAGAGTTACAATTTATCTCGGACAGAATGAGAGTGGCGGTGCAAACGGATTTACCGGCTCTGGCGAACGCGGCGGAGTATTTTTTCAAGTACGGCGCGGAAGGGAAGCGGATGCGACCGACGGTGTTGTTGCTGATGGCGAGCGCGTTGAGTCCGGTTTCTAACTCCGGTGATGTTGTCAGGGGGGGAGGAGAAGATGTCGGAAGGCGGATGTCTTCTGGAGATGCGTTCTCCTCGTCATCATTTCGTAGTAGCAGAAATAGCGCAGAAGAAGAAACGGTAGATTTGTCGCCGGCGCACGAGGTGCCGAGCGATAACAGACAGAGACAGAGAAGATTAGCGGAGATTACGGAGTTAATTCACGTGGCGAGTTTATTGCACGACGATGTTTTGGACGGGTCGGCAACGAGGAGAGGTTTACGAGCTTTGAATTTAGAGGTTGGGAATAAGTTGGCGATTTTAGCGGGAGATTTCTTACTCGCGAGAGCGTCGGTAACTTTGGCGAGTTTGCGCAACGTAGAAGTGATTGAGTTATTGAGTCGCGTTTTGGAACATTTAGTGAAAGGAGAAGTGATGCAAATGACGCAAGCAAAGGACGAAGATGAAAGGAGTGGGAGTGGTTCTTCCTCTTCCTCCTCCTCCTCCTCTTCTTCTTCGTCGTCGTCTATCGAGCGGTACATTGAGAAATCGTATTATAAAACCGCCTCTTTGATAGGTAACAGCGCTAAAGCGGTGGCGTTGTTAGGCGGTCACAGCTCAGAAACTTCAGAAATTGCAGAGAGATTCGGAAGACACCTAGGTTTAGCGTTTCAGTTCCGCGACGATGTGCTCGATTACATCGGAGATTCGAGTTTGCTCGGGAAACCAACTCTAGGGGATTTGAGGGAAGGTATCGCCACCGCGCCAGTTTTGTTCGCCGCTGAGAAGTTCCCGGAGTTGCACTCGTTGATCAAACGTCGCTTCAAAGAGATTGGCGACGTCGAACGCGCGGCGAAGCTTGTCTTCGAAAGCGATGGTATTGAAATGGCTTCGGATTTGGCCAACGAACACCGAAATTTAGCCTTGGATGCGTTGGAAGAATTGCCTGATATCGATTGCGAGTTTGCGAATACCTGCAGAGCGGCGCTTAGAGAGATTACGAACAGAGCGGTGGACAGGAAGAAATAATATTATGCATTGTTTTCGCGTGCGGCTGCTGCTATTATTATCATATTGTCTAAAAATTAGTCTATTGTATCTGCAGTTGTTTTTTGTATTTTATATCGAGCATCCCATGTTTCCTTCAATCACGTGCGCTTTCAAAGACTCCGCGTATAAAATTTCCGGATCGTTTGGTCTCGCTTTGTTCATTTTCGTTTGCAACGCCATGAACAAAGTGCAACTTTCCTCGTAAACTTCATGTTCCGAACGCAAGTTGTTATTTCTTTTAAACGAACATAACGCCTCCTTCACTTCCTCGAGATCTTCCAGCAAAATCCCTGGGGCGAGAGTCACCACGTGCGCGACCGAACCACTCCTAAACACGTCTCTACATTTCGCTACTCGCATAATTAACTCGTTCGTATCCACTTCAAACAGCCTTGGCTCCTTATGCATAAACAGTGGCACGTCTAAAAAAGGAAACACTCGATCGAGCGCTAACAATTTCGCCTCCAATCTTCCCGGCGTTCTATATATTGAATCTCTCGCGCTTTTCGTTAAAATCTGACGGCATCGGTTGCTCCCTCCCCAGAGATTCCAGAACCGAGCGATAATATCCCCTTCTCTCGTGGATGTGCCTTTTAAAGTCCCTTGCACCGCATATTTTGCATTCCCGCCTTCCGTTCTCCCGTCCCTGGACATCCTCGCGGTGTCGTTATTCTCGCTTTTACCGCTCGCCACATTTTGCATCATCGTCTGCGATAACTTCGCCACAGCCTCTCTCGCTTTCAAAACGGCTCGTTTCTTCTGTTCTGTGTACATTTTATTTCGTTCTCTTTTCATCCTCGCGATGTCTTCCTCGCTCAACACCAACCTCTCCGGCGTCGTCTTCGCGATATCCACGAGCGAGTCTCCTTCGTCACCAGCACTGAGCAACACCAAAGTCCAACCCAATTGTCTCGCATCCATCCCGAGCACTTCCGGGCACGTCAAAATCAACTCCGCGAACCCCTCTTCCTCGCCGACCAGTGGCACCAACAAGGGTTCCAGCAAACGGAACTGATTTTCGCGAAACTGCACGTCTCGAAACCGTTCGTCCTTTCGCTCGAACGCGAGCGTTTTCTCGTTCGAGTTCCAACTCGTTTCGAAATTGCGAAACCGAATGACTTCACCGATGGCGCCAACTTTCACGCGCTGGTTGGAAATATTCCTCCTTTTATTCCTGTTGTTGTTGTTGTTGTTAGTATTCTCGTCGTCCCTCCTCCTCCTCCTCGCGAGATCGATCGAGCCGGCGGTGGATCGAGACGAGGCCGCAGCGCTCATCGTGTTTCCTCTTCTTTTCTTTTGTGGATAAAATGGAAAAACAAACCATCGCATCATCACTAAAACAAACGCGCGGTTCGGCGGTTTGATGTCACCACCGTCATCGTTACGATCTCACTCGCTTTCCCTGTACCGCAAAATCTACCGAGCCGCGGCGTTATTCCCGACCGAATCTCGAACTTTATTCGTTCGCGACCGGTTACAGCGAGCGTACCGGGAAAAGACAACTCCGGGAAAAGAAGAAGACCACCAAGAACGGGTTCGTTTGGCGGAAATTCAACTGGAAACGATACTCGTGCAAAGCGAACACCTGAGAAAAGTGTTCGAGGACGAACGCGTGCACGCGAGGTTTTGATTTTTTATAGTGGCGTGTGAAGAGGAGGAGGATACTCGAGAAACGAACGCGCGGGGATGATGCGTTTTGATGATGATGATGATGATGCTGGGAGGAAGACCAACACCAACACCAACACCAAGAGCGGTTGTTCTACTTCATCTTGCGCGGAACTGTTGGTGTACGACTTCGACGGAACCTTGGCAAATACGCCGACACCTCGCGAAGGCAAAATCATGTACGAGAACAAAATCGGACAAGCGTGGCCGCACGTTGGGTGGTGGGGGAGACAAGAGAGCTTGGAGCCGCCTTTAGAGGTCGGTCCCGGACCGGCGTGGGCGAGTTACGTAGAGAACCGAACGCGGACGGATTGCGTGCGAATTATGATGACGGGGAGAGTTGAGAAGCTGAGCAGGAGAGTGACGGAGTGCTTGCGCATGTTGGAAGGCGCGACCGAGACTTTGTGTTTTCACGAGTTAGTTTTTAAGAAAGGGAACGGGGATACGTTGGAGTATAAGTGCGAGGAGTTGCGGAGGATGGTGCGAGCGTACGGGCCGAAGAAGGTGAGGATTTGGGAAGACAGGGTGAAACACGCGGAAGGATTTAGAGAGTTCGGGAAGAGGGAGTTCGCAGAGATTGTTTTCGAGGTGACGCTCGTCGAACCGTCGAACGATTACTAGACAATAATAACAAGTGTAATACCGGTAGTATCTATGTACTAAGCATCTAAAAACGACTAAAACTAACTACTGCGTTGTTTTTCTAGCACGCGCATCGCCGCATCACTTGTCCACTCTTTCGACCACGCCTCTCGCCGTCTCGGAACGCCTTGGAACATTTCCGAGTATTCCATCAAGCAGTTGTCGATGAACGCTTGCGGGTCTTGCGAGAAGCTCAGCAAATACGCTCTTCGTTTTCTCGCGAAATCGATAAAGTTGGAGTCTTGGAATATTCTCTGCTCCAACTCTTCCGGTTCGTTCGTGGCAGCGGAATACTTCGTCACCGCGCTGTTCTGGCCAACCGCCGCGGGCGGTAAAGTTTCGACGTTCACGTCGTAACAATCGCAATGTGCTGGAGACGGGCCGTACGGACGGACTTTATATTCGAACACTAACGGCTCCGAGATTTTCGGCATGTGCGTTCGCGACGTGCACGCAATGCACACGGATCTAAACGGCACGACGTCGCCCACTTTTTTCTCCTTGAACAAAGGGTTCTTTTCGCACAACTCAAGGAACGTCTCGTCCAATTCAACCATCGATTGGTCTTTTTCCGAGACTAACTCCAACGCTTTACATCGACTCCACAACGCGTACACCACTCGCCCAGCGCTCTCTTCCTCTTTCCCCACGACGTCGGCTAACATTCCGCTCAATTGAAACTTTGGCGGATCGTTCCTTAAGTGTATTTCACATCTCACTCTCATAGAATCTTTCGCCCCGGGAACGGTAATCGTGAACCCATCTTTCGGAACCCCGCATTCCTTACGTTCCCACGCGACGCTCTTCACCAACTTTCCATTTTGTTGTTCGTCGTACACGTCAATCTTCATCCGTTCGATAAAGTGCGAAAACTTCAGCCCTCCTCCTCCTCCTCCCGACGACAACACCTCCCTCGCGTCCACTTCCGCGTCTCGCTCGTTCACCACGCGTCCTTGCACGTGAAACGTCCACTTCTTTTCCGTCCCGTCGCAGTTAAACGAACGAGGAGGAGGAGGAGGAGGAGGCGCTTCGTTTGACTTCTTTTCCGCGACGGCCGCCGTCGTCGCCGCGATCCCACCCGGGACGACTCCGACGCCGTCGTCTTTCTTTTTCCCGAACGTAAACTTCAACACTTTCTTCGTCTTCCCTGTCGCCTGCAACGAGTTTTCCTCGCCTTCGTTCGTGTTATTCACTTGGTCGTTGTTGTGCGTGTTGAACAGATACACTCTCAGAACTCTCCTCTGTTTTTCGTGCATGCCGGAGGATTCGATCATCTCCGCGCGTTTCCTCGAGAGCACGCACTCCACGTTCCGTTCGATATCCACCGATATATTCGCGACGGAGGATTTTCGTACGGTTGGTGGGAAGTGCGCGTGTGCTTTCCCTCCTCCTGATGGGTTTCCGAAACCAGTATTCGTCGTCGCGTTTCCTCCTCCCGAAGACGAGGAAACTGCGACGCCGTTCCTCCGGTAGCTGTTGAACACGTTTTGCTCGTACGCGTGTTGTTGCTGCTGCAAAAGTCGAGCGGCGCGTTGTTTCGCTTTCGTTAACGGTGCGCTCGGCATCGTTCTGAGTGCTATTCGTAGTAGTCTGCGTGTCGAATAAACCCGCGCAGAAGTGGCGAGAATTCCTCACTTTTAGGGAAAACACGAACACCAAAATGAACAATCTGTTCGCGAACCCAGACGACCCGAACATGCTCGAGCACATCGAGGAACGGTTGTCGAGCGGGAGGACGACGTGTTGCCAGTGGTACGATATATTCCTTTCGTCCCTCTTTCTTTCTTCGTTACAAACTTCTTCTTAAACGAATCATCGCTTTTTGTTCTCTGCGCTGCTGACACGATGGATGTTTGAATTTCCAATAATAAACATACGATACGAAACAGGAACCGACGAGGGAACGTCCTCGCCGCGGGGACGACGAAAGGGACGATCGTTTTGTGGTGCTTCGACACGCGGGCGGTCGTGAGAGAGTTTCGAAACAACAACCACTCGGAGGAAAGAAGGAGGCGAAGGAAAGAGAATTCTCCTCAGTCTGCTGCTGTGGGAGAAGAGGAAGAGGAAGAGGAGGAAGAGGTTTCTTTCCCCATCCGGTGTTTGTGCTGGAGACGAGATAACCGGAAAATCGCGGCCGGGGATGCCAACGGGCACGTATTAATCTGGGACGTTCTATCTGGGGAGCTGGAGACTCGCATGACGGACATCGGCACTTTGAATAACATCGAGTTTACGAAAGATTTCAAGGCGTTGTTGTTCTCGCCGGCGGGGTTTAAAGCGCCGATGTTTCGCGCGATTTCGAAGAGAAGTGGAACGATGTGGCCGGATACCGTGGTGCCGTTACCGGGAGGGTCCGTGGATGAAGCGGACGTGCACGGGTGTCCGGCGATATTGACGAGGAGCGGGAATTTTTGCGTCTACGCGACGACGGGAGGCGGGTTGTGCGTGGCGAGATTGAAAGAGGACGGGGAAGGCGCGCAGATGAGGAGAGGGTGGAAGTTGGTGCAAACGATAGAGTTGGTGGCGAAAGATGCGAAAATGGTAAAACGTTTGGAGCTGTCCAGGGATGGGAAGACTTTGTTGGTGGTGTCGTTTTCGAAATGTATCGTCGCCTTTGACGTGGTAGGGGACGTGGAGGACAAAAAACGGAATAAAGAGAAAGAAGATTTGAAGAATGATGATAACAACAACGATGATACTGGTTTAGAGACGACCGTTTTGAAGAACAGGCGTCAGTTTGAGAACGAACACAGTCAATCTTCTTGGGAATCCGCCTGCGTGGCTTTTGATAATAAATTCGTTTACGCCGCCTCCTCTACGGCGTCGCACGAGGTGCACTGTTGGAATTTGAAGACGTTGGAGTTGACGAGAGTTTTAGAAGGGCCAAACGAGGCAAAAGGATTGATCCGATCGTGTTATCATCCGAAACGACCTTTAATGATCGGCGTTGGTGCGAATGGGATCATGTACGTGTGGGCGAAAGTGTACGAGGAGTCGTGGACGGCGTTTCAACCGGATTTCCAAGAGTTGAAGGAAAATCGAGAATACATCGAACGCGAGGATGAGTTTGATATCAAAGACGAGGAAGAAAATAACGATGGAACCAGAAAGGAAAAGAAGCCGAACGTGACGTATCTTGATGACGCGTCGAGTTTGACCTTTGCGGATTTAAAGTTGTGGGACACGGATTTGTCAGCCTATTGGACGGACGCGGACGAGGACGTCATGCACGATTTGCCCGTGGAGGTTATCGTCGATTACGAGCTCCAAGCGCAGATGGAAGAGAAGAAGAAGAAGTGGGAGAGGAAGCAAGCGCTGAAAGCGGAGAAGAAGAAAAAGGAGGCAGAGGAAAAGGAAACGGAGAAAAACGGAGGAAAAGGAAAAGAGCGAGAAGACGATGGAGACGAGAACGCGAAGAAGCAAAAAATGGACGACGCTAAAAACGAGGGAAGGGACGGCGCCGCTAAGATGGAAGAAGACGACATTATTAACGATGATGATAAAGAGAAAGATTGATGACGTGTAGAATTATACATAGGCTGATACTAGTAGTAGTGATAGTAGTAATAGTAAAAGTAATAGTGAATAATGAATAAAATTTACCCTGTAGTCTATTTACAGTATGCGAACTTGTGAAAACTAAGTACAAAAATGTTACGACGCCTTCCTCAACCAAACACCCTCCTCAAAATGGAACTCCCTCCTCTTTCTCTCTCTCTTTCTCTCTTCTTTTTTATCACGCCTTTCGCGACGATTTTTTCTTCCCGTCGCCGCTATCGTCGTTGTTATCGTCTTTCGAACGCTTCTTGCTCTTCTTCTCTTTCTTCTCCTCGTCCGAGAAGGATTTATCGGCATCCTTTTCTTGCGCCGGCTTCGCATTCATGCCGCTCGTCACGTTTCTCTTCGCGCCGCCTTTACCCAACTCTACGGCGTTGACTTGCGCGGCAAACTTCAACGAGCACGACGTCTCTTCGCTCGAGTCGTCGTCTGGACTGACGTTGACGAACATCAACGTCTTCCCGTCACCGCCTAAACAGGGCGCTAACAAATACGTTAATTTCGAGTTGCGGTACGGAACGTGTTTCGCTTTGCTGCCGAGCGCGGCAAACACGTCACCTAACGACGATAAGCTCTTGTTAATCGCGCACGCTTCCTTCAAGCGGTCACCACTGGCACCAGATCTAGCCACGCGTTCACTACCGGCCAAATCGACGAGGTTCAAAGCGCCAGATAACGTCGAGCCGCTCGCGGCGTGTACGCCCGAGACGTGTAAAATGAAAATCGTGTGCGAACGAGACGAGTGCGCGTTCATTTGCGTCGCCTCGACTTTACGCGCGGCCGCAGCTTTACGCACCAACACGTGCGCTTGCTCCACGGACTCGACAATTTCGGTGTTGACCCCAGAAATAGTCGTGGACCCGTTCTCGTGGATAATTTTGTGAGCCTCGGAGTGGCCGGCGCCGGGCGCGAGCAAATCGCGAATGGTTTCGTTGTAAATCTCGACGTACGACGCCTTCATTTTATACGACCAACCTTTCACTTCGTTCACTTTAGACGCCTCGACTACTTTTTCAACCGCTCTCGGGATGATACCTCTCGAACTGTCGTCGGATCCACCAAGCATGGTGTGCGTTTTACCGCTTCCGGTTTGACCGTAAGAAAACAAGCACACTTTGTAGCCATCTAAAGCGGATTGAACTAAACCAGAAACTTCTCCAAAGACTTCTTCTTGCGTGGACTCTGGCCCAAACGCGCGATCGAAAGAAAACGCGGAGGATTTCTTCGGACCCACCTGTAAGTTGACGCTCGTCGTGTCCGGCAAAGTCTCTACGCACGGCGTCGCGGCGTCGTTGCCGGATGGTCGAACGCGGCAAAAGACGCGCACGTTACCGCGTAACTCTTGAATTTGGTTGAACATCTGTCGCCTCAAAGCTTCGGCGTCTAACAATTCACCCTCGAGCTCGGCAATTCTTTGCGTTTTTTCTTCGGCGAGCTTTCGAAGTTCATCCGCAGCCATGGCGTCCATTTTCGCGTTCTCCATCGCTTTCGCTTGCTCGACGAGCTTTCTCGTCAACGCTGCACCGGCCGAGTTGCCACCTTTTCCGTCTTTCTCTTCCTCCTCTAAGAGAGCTTGCGCTTCTTTCATGGCGTCTAACTCGTTCGTGAGCGATTTCAACTCCTTTTTCGACTCCTTGAGCTCAAATTTCAAGTTTTCAATCTCCGCCGCTTTCTCCGCGTCCAAGGATTTCAACGATTTTTCGAGCTTCCCGACTTCTTTCTGCTCGTTCTCGAGTTGCGCGACGACCGACGCAATTCTTTGCTCGTGACCGAACGTTTCGGATTTTGCCGCTTCGAGCTTTTCTAACGCCGCTTGGATTTCTTCGGCTTTTTCCGCGCCGCCGAGTTCCGCCTCGGCTTTTTGCTTGCGCAAAACTTCGATTTTTTCGCCGAGCTCCTTCTCCTTCGCTTCGGCCGCAGTGACTCGCGCTTCCAAGTCGCGACGCTTTTGCTCCGAACGTTCGAGCTTTTGCACCAACTTTTCGCTCATTTTTTGAGTCTCGAGTTTGATGGCTTTCTCCGAGCTCTTCTTCTCTCGCTCCAACTGTTCCGTCAACTGTTGTTTTTGTTCTGCGATGAGCTCCGCCATGTTCTCCTTCGCCTTCTCCGCTTCGGTCTTGGCGATGCGAAGCTCGTTCGTCAAACGTTCGACGTCCGCGTCTAAATCCGTTCGTAATTCTTCCGCGAGCTCTAAAGCCGTCTTCATGTTCTCCAACTCTTGGTTCAATTCTAAAGCGTTTTTCCCGCTCTCTTGCGTCGCGTTCATCAAATCCGTCTCCAACGCCTTCTTCGCCTCCTCGAGCTTGGACAACTTCTTCTCCAACTTTTCGATTTGCGCAGATAACTTCTCGGTGTTTTTGATCTCGATGTTGATGCGCTTTTCGTTTTCGACTCTCGAGGCTTCGATGGACTCCGAGGCTTTGACTCGTTCGGCTTCCATCTTTTCGTCGTATTGCTTGCGCTCTTGCTTGAGCTCTTTTTGAAACTCCTTCTCTTGCGCCTTCAAGTCCGCTCTGCACTTTTCTTGCGCCTCTTGCAACGTTTGCGACCCGTTCTTTTCGAAGTCTCTGCGCTCGGTTTCCAATCTCGCGAGTTCCGCTCGAGCGCACTTCAATTCACCCATCATTTCCCCTTGCTGTTCGATGAGAGATTTCGCCTGCGCCTTGGCGTCCGCCAAGTCGTCCTCGTACCTCTTGACTTCTTTATGCGCGTTTGCGAGCTCGAGTTCTGTGGACTTGGACTCGAGGTTGAGCTTCGATTGTAACGCGACGAGTTGTTCGGAGAGCTCCTTGCGTGCGCTTTCCGCCGTTTTGAACTCCGATTTCGTATCTTTCAACTCGCCCGTCACGCGCTCGATGGACTCTTCTAACTTTTCAATCTTGGACAGTTTCTTATCGCCATCCTTTTCTAACGACGTGATTTTCTTTTCCAACACCGCTTTCTCCTTCTCCAACTCTGCGCAGTTCGTCTTCAAAGATGCCTCCAACTCCACCGCTTGCTCTCTCAAAGTTTGCAACTCAGCAATCTCCGCGTTCAACCCCTCCAACTTCTTATCAGCGTGCTTGGAAGACTGATCGAGTTCTTTTTCTTTCTTTTTGAGTTCCTTTTCGGCTTTTTCTAAACTCTCCTCCAACTTGGCGTTCTGCTCCGTCAACGCCGCGTTGGTCGCGCCGCTCGATTCGCTCAATTTCGCAATCTCTTTCTCCGCGACTTCCAACTTTACCATCGACGCTTCTTTTTCTGCGGTCATTTCTCTCGCCAACTGATCCGAGGTCACTTTTGCCGCCTCCGTACTCGCTAACTTTGCCTCAAAGTCTGCCTCTTGCTTCTTCAACTGCCCTTCCAACGTCTTCGATTGACTCGCGAACGCTTTTTCCTTCTCTTTATTTTCCGCCTTCAACGCCGCCAACTGCTTCTCCAACTCGATGTTTTCGTCCCTCAACTTCAACACTTGCTCGCTGTCCTTCTCCGAGTTCTTCTCGAAACTTTTCAACTTCTTCTCCGCTTGGTCCAACAGTTTTTGTTTTTGTTGCAGCTGAACGCTTTGTTCGACTAACTCGTTCCTCAACGTCTCGTTCTCTTGTTGCTTGTGTTCTTCGTTTTGGGAAAAGTTGGAAAGCATTTTTGCCTCTCGCGCGACAAACTCCGCCTTGGCGCTTTTCAACTTTTGTTCCGCCAACTTAGCCTCGTTTCTGGCGCTTTGCACTTGTGCCGCTGCTCTCGCGGTGTGTTCTTGCAGCGTCGAGACGGTTTCTTGAAATCCTCTCGTCGCTCTCACCGTATCTTCCACCAATCGGTCCTTCTTCCGCATCACTTCGGGTAAAATCTTCTTAAAGTCCGAAATCGCGTTGTTTCTTTCCTTGACCAAGTTTTTGAAATCGTGCGACGGCGCTATGGATTTCCAGTTCAACGAGTGACTGATTTCTTCCTCCAACGCGCTATCGAAATGCTTCGCCGCGAGCGCTTCGATATTGATTTCCGGCACTTCAATTTTCGGCACGTCGAGCGCCACGGTCGTCGCCGGTGAATTGTTATCAACGAGCATCTCACCGGTGTTGGTGGTCGTCGTTGTCGTCGTCGCGTTATTCGTATTATCCATGTTAATGTTCACGGTATCCATCGCGTTCGTCGCGTTGCCAAAGTTCATGGTCGTATCGTTGCCCCCGAGAAGCGCCCCCGGAGTGGGAGGAACGCCGCTCGTTTCCTTTTCGCCGATAAACCCGAGAGTCTCACTTTCTCTCTCCTTATTACTCTTGGACGATACTTTACTCTTCGTCGCTTCTAATCGCGCTTTCAACGCGTCCAAAGATTTTGGAGGATTTTTCGGCGGTTTATTCTTCGACTTTTCCCCGTTGTTGTTGTTGTTGTTGTTGTTGTTGTTGTTCCCCTTTTTCTCGACATCATCTTCGCCCATGAAAACGTCCTCCTTCTCGACCACCATTATTTCCTCTTCTTCTTCCTCTTCGAAAACTTCCTCTTCTTCAACCGCTGCGTCAGTCGATGGTGCTTTTCCTCCTCGCTTCGACGATCGTCCTCCTCTCTTCGTCGTCTTCGTTACGTTCCTCATCTCGTCGTCATTTTCCTTCCCCCTCCCGTCGACATCGTTCTCCAAAATCATTCCGGAACCCCCCGATTGTTGAGATTGTTGTTTGCGCGTTCCCGGCATTTTAACGCGACCAATCTCTCTCTCGTGAAAAGTTCTTCTTCTTGTTCTCTCTCTCTCTCTCAAGAACACCTCTCAGCGTTAACGTGATGTATATCTTTTGGTATTCCAAAGTGTTTAAATTTTATATCTCTGAGGAATCTCTCTTTTCGTGAAACTCTCGAGCGCTTCAATTTGTGCACCCAAATTTTGGGCGAAAAAAAGCGAAAAAGTCAACCCACACACAACACCCTTAAAAGGAAGAAAAGAAGAAAAAAGGTAGAGAAATCCGACGTGTACTTTTCTCTTTCCTCCGAAAGAGTTCGTTTGCATGGCCCATCGCGCGCGATTGCTCTGGTCTCTCTTCTGCTCTTCTACTTTTTGCTCTCCTCATCAGAACAACGCAAAGAAAGAATTAAGAGAGCGAAAGTGAAAGATAAAAAAATATTGTGGTGCACGTGATGGTGTGCATTCCCAGAGATGCCCTTTCGTGCACCAAAAGTCTCTGAAACGCAGAAAAGCGACGTTTTGTTCAGAAAAAATCTTTCCTGAGATTTTAAGGGGCCAGTGTCTCGCGTTCAAAATCCTTTTGACTCTCATCCTCACAAAAGAGCGCTTCAACAGATACACAGACAGACAGACAGATCTCTTCTCGAAACTTCAGATCGGAAAGACCCTTTTCTTTCTGCAAAACGAGTGAACTGTAACAGATCGACCTCTTAACAACGACGTAAACATCTTCATAAACGGAAGAGAGAGATTCCAAATCCGTTTGAGAGATACAAAAAAATTTCTCCCCTCTTTCCCCGGAGTGTCTAAAAGCGCCGCAAAAGGAAAAGATATTATTGGAAAGTAACTATGGGTGCAGGCGGCCAACTGAACGCGC
>Ga0181597_10003340_pt1 | contig 16761 bp, 9 predicted proteins | sample 041ome_5_FD_148647 | JGI IMG/M metagenome (GOLD analysis project Ga0181597, IMG submission 148647) | Coastal salt marsh microbial communities from the Groves Creek Marsh, Skidaway Island, Georgia - 041403US metaG (spades assembly) | ecosystem: Environmental > Aquatic > Marine > Intertidal zone >... | reverse complement strand
TCTGGAAGGTTCTACGCTTATTGAATATTTAAAACCGTCCTTAGTTAAATCTCCTACTGTACCTCAGAGTTTAGGTGAGGATGGAAATTTAACCTTAGCAGCAGAATTTGATGGAAGGTTTCTAGAATATGAATGGCAATTTGCATCCACAGCTGATGGCACTGCGGTTCCTTCGGGCACCACCGAGTCACTAATTATTGAAAATTTCAACCCCGATATACATAACGGAGTATATACAGTTACTGCTCGAAATGATTTTGGCAGTGTTTCTAGTTCGGTCACCGTAGAGATATCCACTCCCTAATCTTTTTATAATCGCGATCTGATTGATGTGTTGAAGGTTCTTTTGAAAAAATTTTCAAATAGTCTAACCTACCTGGGTTCCTTATTTTTTTCTCCATTATTATTGCTGGCTAATTCTCCATTACCACCAGAGAACTACGAAGTTGAATCTGCACTGGGCATGGACTTGATCTGGGTCGATGTACATTCCGGTCGTAATCCAGTTACTTACACCAAGGGAAGCCCTGACAATGAAAACGGACGAAACGAAGATGAAAACCAACACCTTGTAACCCTTACTCAGGGATTTTATTTGGGTAAATTTGAGGTTAAACAGGCGGAATATGAAGCCGTACTAAGAGCAAATAACCCCTACGACCAAGATTCCTTTCCAAGTGGTTTTCCTAGCCCTGAGAATCCAGTTGAGAATATCTCATGGAACGATGCTTTGTATTTTATAGATAGACTGAACGAGATTGAAGCAAACAAAGGGAATCTCCCTACGGGTTGGGCTTATATTTTACCGAGCGAAGCAGAGTGGGAGTACGCCTGCCGGGCAAACTCAAATACGGCTTACACATTCGGTGATAGTTTAGAGAGTAATCAATCCAACTTCAGACCCGCCCCCCTCACTGACAGCGAACCAATAAAGGTGGGCCAATATGCACCCAACGCATTTGGATTTTATGATATGCACGGCAATGTCAGCGAATGGTGTTTAGATTGGTATGTAAAAGACCTCAATGGAAGTTTCAGCGACCCAACGGGGCCAATCTATTCAGCAGACTTCAGGGGAAATTATCGGGACCCAATGGATTTTATTTTTTATGACCCACTAGACCCTGTGACTTTTCTGCAACCCAAAAAAGTTTGCCGCGGAGGATCATTTAACGATTCCGTGCTAGATCTCCGTTCCGCCCGCCGCTTCCCTGTGTCAATCAACGACAAGTGGACCTACACCGGTTTTCGCTTGGCCTTAAAAAAGACTGAACCAGATATATCCCTTGAATATGCAACCACATTTTCCTCGGTCACAAACATGGTTTCTGATCTGTATGAGATTGAAGGCATCTGGGAAGATAACGGAGAGTCCCTTGTTTATTCCATAAATCGAAATGAATTAGCTGGTTTACTTCTGCCGGATAACTCGTTGTTAGCAGAATCCACCGAAGACAATTTATCCGTTTGCTTAAGGTTAGAATATTCTGATTTGTTTTCCACCCTTAATCGATTCGGGCAAACCGTGCCCGGGCTTGGTTATGCTGTATATCTAAGTGAAAAAGACAGTCTTGGAAATTGGGTCTACCAATTACAGAATTCAGAATCTTCCGCTTCAGTTGGTTGGATTGACCCCAGTAACCTACAAGACCATTTTAGCAGTTTCCTTGGTTATGGATCTGCCCAATGGATCGCTGATTCAATGTATGTAGTTCAGCGCAGCGGTGAAGCCATTTCTGCCTTAAGGCATGAAAACTTGACTGGGACATTTTCCGAATTCCTTAATCAGGCTATCGAAATGGGTAATGGCTGGAAGTGGGCAAAATGGTTTGGTTATTACTACGCGAATCAGTACCCCTGGGTATACCACAAAAACCTTGGCTGGACATTTGTTGCCCAGTCTCATTCCGACAATACCTGGCTCTTTCGAGAACACATGGGTTGGGCTTGGACCACCGCACCGGAATGGTGGTTAGAGAACGAACGCCCCTCTTCTGTTAGCGAATCGCATTCCCCCTCATTCCCGTATCTCTTCCGCTATGGCCACGATGAAAATGACACCAAGGCATGGACCTACATCAACCCACACCTTACTGAAACCACCCTCTACGATTTTGATCATGCAAAGTGGTTTGAACTCGACCGGCCTTATGACATCCATGTTACTGTTATTCCCGAGGGCTCAGGCACTGCCTCGGGCACTGGACAATACCATCATTGGAGTAAGGTGCCCTTGTTCGCTGCCCCTAATCCAAACTACAACTTTTTGTATTGGTCCGTTGACCAAATTCCTAGTCCGGAAGCTCAGTTTTTTGCTACTTCAGATCGATCAATTCAGGCATCCTTCATGCCCATCATCCAACCCAACCAATCCGGTAGCTCAATCGCTCAGCAATACAAAGAAATCTTGTCCTACCGCGATGATCTTACGGATGTAGAAAAGCAAATAGCACTACTTGAATTATTGTTTTACGGGAACTCGCCAACTGCAGGCATAAATTAACTTTTAAGTGAAAAGCTCAGTACAAAGCTCCCCTAAATCTAAGCTTAGAAGAATTGCTCTTATTTTTGCATTATTTATTCCAACACTTTCATTGCAAGTATTGGCGAACAACCCGAAAAGGAACGAGGCTTTTTTGGAAATACAAAATCGGATAAATTCGATGAGGCAAGCCATGCGGGAGATGGGTGCGTCCAACCTTCCTGATGCTCCCTCACCCTCTTTGAAGAATCAAGGATACAGACCTAGAGAAAGTTCTTCACCTAACATTCCCGTCCAAAAAAAACCATCCAAAACAGCTCCGCAAATTTCCTTTGCTCCCAATGAAACTGGTTTTTATTTCATACCTTTCGGCGGTTTTGTATTTGGCGATGACATTCAAGGTAAAGACTCTAGTTATCCATGGGATTTAATAAATGCAGATGTTGAAGTTGGTTCAAATCTGGGCTTAAGATTTGGATATACATGGAAATATTTTTACTTGGAGGAGAGAATTTCTCACTATCGTGCAACCATTGAAAAGTACATCCCGCCGGATATTTCGCCAACTTCAGTACATGGTGAGATTAAATCATTGAACTTCCAACAATCACTAGGATTTCGAGTACCTATTTCTGAGAACATCCGAATAAATCTTGGTGGTGGAGTCGGTCTAACAAAACAAAAGCTAGCATTTAATTTCACCGCACAAACCAATGTAACCGAAGGTCCCACCACCCCATCTACAAATGGCTTCGGTAATGTACCCGACGAGTGGTTACTTACCTACGATGCAATCCTTGGCTTGGAGTACCAGCCATTTGATCATTTGCTAACAGGTATCAATTACCGGTGGATGAGGGTCGAAGAGATGGATCATTTCGATGCCCGTGACCTGCATTTGCTTGAGCTCTCCCTAGGCGTACTTTTTTAGTGCGATTAGTACTCAAATTCATCGTTACCTTAAAGTTTCTTCCTATTTGACTTTTAAGGCGAATTTGAGCGATTATAGGGTTCCCCATGACCATGTTCGGCTCCAGTATCGATTTCCTTACCCATCAGGCGAAGGATATCACTCAGGCAAATCGCCATTCGATTGCCCGCATTGCCACCGGTGGGGATGCCCAAAAACTTGCGGCAATGGACCGCAAGACAGGGAACTTAGGCAAGGTCATCCGTATATCAACGGACAATATGTCCAAACAGGACTCGATTCGCTTTTTCCAGAATGCGATGTCCTTTATGAAATTCCAGGAGGAAACCATTCTCTATGCCCGGAAGTTGTATTCGCAAATGTACGCCCTTGCTCAGGAAGCAGAGTCCGCTGGCATCACCCCCGATGAGCGGGAAATGCTCAATGCTAAATTCATAGACCTACGCCAGCAGGCACTTGATCTCAACAACCTTACCTTTAATGGAAAGCTCTTGTTTGATCAATTTTCTGGGGCTATCGAATATGCATCTGATATTAGTTATGCAGACAGATCCTCGTTTGAAACTATCGAACAAGACTTTCTCTTTAATTCCGGCATTTTGGTGTTCGATGTTGCTCCCGGAGGAGGTTGGGATAAATTTAAGTTAAGCCAAGTTGATGAAGATGGAAATGAAAATGACTTCTTTCAACTTTACTGGAATAGTGCTGGCGGACAGTCCAGATCGGATCTTGATCGTTTTTTTATTGAATGGGGTCCTGACAAGGAAACAACTTTCCGTTTTATTCCCTTAAAAGAAGGCTCATCAAAACCGAGCTTCAGAAGAGATACTGATACAAATGTTGGTTGGATTAAGGATTTTCCCTCCGACTCCTCGTTAGATCTCGATGATGTATACTATGATAACAAGGCACGGTACCTCTTCAATTTTTCAGGCTCTGAATTAGACCTCTACAACCAGGGAGAAAATGCTGATTATCTTGGTAATCGAACACCATATAAAGATAGCGATGGTTCAGACCTAGGAGTGGATGAGGATTTACTCCCTGACAATGAGGATGCCAAGTACAGAGGACTCAGCGATGAAGATCGGGCATGGTGGACAGACTGGGGGTTTGATGAGTTCAAAGATACCTCATTTGCCAAAGAATATGATTATCTAAAAGATCAAAATTTTGGTGTCAATTCAGCCGAAGAAATCAGCTCGGAGCAAGATCGCAGGGAAAATGTAATTCTCGATTTAGGGGAAGGAGCCCTGGTAACCAAGCCCATAACTGGATTTGATGCTGAGTTTGGTCCTGCATATGTACGAACAGGCAGAGTTGATCCACTCATTCCAACCTTAAAATTTGAGCATATCCCATTAGGTGGAACTCGATCAGCACAGGTACGCTACAAATTTTTTCTTCCCAATGATGTAGACAAAATCAATGTGGGGAATAAGGGCGACATGTCCACTTCCTTGGAAAACCTCGGTCTTGGCTTGCTCCGTCGAGGCACGGACACAGAAATGGAGCAATGGAAAGAAGGTACATCCCGGATTTACAACGGTAAGGATGGTTCTTTACCCTTAATCGATATTGGAACTTCTGATGATGCCCGCTCTTCCATGAAAGCACTTGAAAATGAGTTGGCAGGGCTCAATGAGCAAATGGGGAAATTGGGCAACAATATGGCCCGAGTGGTCACCTCGATGGATGCGGTGGATAAACAGCTTGGCATTCAACAGGATTTAGTGGCTTCTGAGCCGGAAAAGGTTGTTAGTCAGGAACTTGCAAATTTAGCCAAGGCGAAGGAATTACGAGCATTTAATGCATCTTTAATGAGCAAAGTCGTGCAGATTAATCACGACATGATCAACCTGCTGTTAGGTTAGTTTCCTCCCCTCCCCTTTTCCCTCCAAAATGGGAGGTATTGAGAGAGGTTTTTTAAGCTCTTTATAAAGGGGGCAAAAAATTTGACAAGATTGTGCTAACTGAGAGAGAATAAAACATCCCCCCATGAGCATGTTCACCAGTACGATCGATTATTTGCTCCACCAGCGCAAGCCTGTGGAGATGGACTTTGATCGTACACTTACCCGACTTCGTGCCTCGGGCAACGCAAGTAAATTAGCGGTGATGGAAGGAAATGCAGGTGCCTTATCCAAGCAGATGCACATGGAAGCAGAAAACGCACTGCAAGTAACCGAGAGAAATACTTTCCAAAAAGCAAATACTTACATGCAGTTTCAGGAGGAGGGTATCAAGTATGCAAATATTTTGTACTCTCAGATGGCCACACTTGCCCTGCGTGCATCTGATCCCGATATGTCAAAATCGGAAAGAGCTGTTCTTGCCACACAGTTCAATGAACTCAGGGAAATCGCTCTCGATTTAAATTACGAAACTTTTACTGACTACTATCTTTTTGACCCTCGCTCCTCCACCACTGATTTTTCTGAAGCTTCGAATTGGGAGCTATATTGGAAAAGACATCAGGCGTTCAAGCCAGACGGAGAGATTGATATCGCGGGAGCAGCCTATGGCGGTGCTTTTAATGGATTTATCAAGGATGGAGAAGCAGAGGAGGAAATTGCTGAGAAACTTTACAATGCGCCCTTAACCATTGCCACTGCATCTGGGGACACTCAGTCAGAAGGCCGCAGCATCACCAGAAATGTGGTCTACAACGAGGGCATTATTGAACTGGCTTTCAATACTGGCAATCTGGGAGAAATATTTGAGATTATCCAAGGTGATCCCAACGGTGATCACCGCGTTCTTTTTAACTCCGGGGATTTTAAAACCAAAGGGGAAGCAAATAATTACGACCTCCAGTACCTCAAGTTCGAATACGGCCCTGCCATGCAAACCACGCGTGATGCAGAAGCTACGCCGCCTTCAACTCCTATGCTGGACGGTAGTTCCATCCCCCACTGGATTGGCAGCCCAGACGATTTTCTCACCCAACAGCAGGATAAATTTGGCAACTCTCTGTGGTCTGAGGAAAACCGCGAGTTTGAAAAAGCAAATTGGAAACCCGATGACTTGCTCTGGCAGGATGGAAAGTATGACTGGGTAAGAGATAATACCACCCTGATCAATGCTCTTAAGAATGACTCTGCGGAAGAATGGGAAGCTGGTAAAGAATACTTAGCCGGAGAGAAGGTAAAAGTAAGCACACCTGGAGATGGAGTAAAGTTCTACGAAGCCACGGATACTTCCACTGGGCAAAATCCCGGCGTGATCGGAACAGCCTTCTGGAAAGAAGACCTGATTAGCCCAGCAATTCTGGTTTCCCGAGATCTCTACAAACACATCGGAGCTTATGATGTAAGCGAGACTGCAGATAACGAAGATGTAGATATTGTGCTCAATAAAGATGGTGCCGAAACCCGTCTTATGGGAGACGATTTCCGGGCAGCGGTGTACCGGGTAGGCGGGTTGGAATTTACTGCAAAATCTCCAGACGCGGTTGGGGATCCAAATTTCACATTTGAATCAGCCAACCAGGCACAATTTAACCTTTCGGAGGATAGTAATCTACTGGATGCCCAAAGTGCGATTATTGCCTACGGCCATGCTCCTCAAGAGTGGAATGATACTACGACTTATGCCGCTTCTGATAAAGTCGTTCTTGATGATGTCATTTACGAAGCCATAACCGAGAACACTGGCGAGAATCCATCGGAAGATGATGGCACCAACTGGAAAGTGCTAGATAAGCCGAGGGGCTACCTCTTCACTCCTGAGATCCTTTTCAAAGTCAATCAGAACTACTCACACCCTCAAGCCGAAGAGGAAAATAAAAGTACTTATGACTACAGTGGTTTTGACAGCAACCAAGTTGCCCTGATCCTCAAGGAAAGCGAAGAAACCTCCTTCCATGAAGGCTATGATCCAAATGTGGACAATGAAGATTGGTTAAATGAATATTCAGCAAAAATCACGATTGGTGGAGTTTCTGCAGCTGTCACGATGACCAAAGATGCAGGAGGGAAATTTATTGTTAAGAATGATTTCAAAACCGGCAGAAATTTAGTTCTGGGAGAAAATGGAAATGGATATGAAGTACAGGTTTCCGAGAATACGGGTGTTGCGGACCAATACAGCCAAAAAGAAGAAGCAGGGGTTACCTCTTCTGTTCTTGCCTTGGAAAAAGTAATTAAATTTGACGCTTCTCCGACCGAGTGGAACAACACTGCGAACTATGCAGTTGGCGATGTGGTTAAGGATGCGGAAACCGGAGATGTATATCGTGCAACCACTGCAAATTCAAATTCAGACCCAACAGCCGGCACAAATTGGGAAGAGATGCTCTTTGTAAAACATACAGAGAGTGAAACAGCTCGTTTACCAAGCCTTACGGGAGGAAATGCAAATGTGGTCTTGGGTCCTTTGACCATTACCGCAGAAGACATCGGCACGCTGGGTGATGACCACTCCGTAAAATTCGAAAAAGAAAGCGATTTTTCTCAGTTTGCCTTTGACGGTGGTGCATTTTGGTCAGTCCCTGAACTGGTTCCTGGGAACGAAGGTGGCATTACCAACGCAAATCAGCCTACTGATGCAATCAAATTCATTCAAGGAGACAGCAACGGTTGGGGATCCACTGGAAATGGATTTTCTATTCGTATCGTTGAACAAACCAAAGAAGTTCAAGCAACAGATGCAGACGGCAATCTTCGTTTTGAGGGCGATGGGTTTACCAAAATAATGGAAACTGTACCCATTGATTCTGGAGATGACGAGTGGGGTTCAGATTGGTCGGCAGATGGTAAAACCCTTACCATTACAATTGGAGATGCCGTAGCAAATAGAGATGAAATTGTAGCTTTGATTAATGCTGAGGATGTGTTCGATGTTGTGGGTGCTCCTACGTTCACTGACGACACTTCGAACGAAAGAAACTCTGAAACCATTGACATCAAATTGTCCAACGGGGTGGATTATTACAAAACAAGCACCTTAGATGGAGCCGGAAAAACTCACCTTATCTTCCATGTTAGAGAAGGCAAGGCTGGCGACAGTTCTCCAGCAGACTCCACTCACTTTCTTAACAAGTCTGAAAACTTGAAGGCATTTAAAGCCGATATAGAAGAAGCGGATGCATTTGACTCCGCCAACATTGACGATAGCAAAGCTCTAAAATTTGAGGAAGGTACTTTATCAGGTGGAGAGAGCATGGTTGTTCAATCCAAACTTTCAGGAGCAACCGGTAATGAAACCATCCTAATTATCAATGAAAATGTAGCGGGCGCCAATTCGTCTTCGGAGGAAGATTCCAATGGAGATGGTTCAAAAGATACTCTAATCATTAACCTTGCGAGCACTGCAGCTTTATCGAATACCTACATTACCAACACGATCAATAATTCGACCCTGTTTGAAATCATTAGTGATGGTGAAGCAAAAGCAGGTACCTTCTATGCAGCTGATGGAAAACATTCCCACACATTATACAACTATTCCAATCAGGATATTGCCAAGTTAATCAATGATTATTTCGGAGAGACAGATAAGCGAAATACCGCAGTCCTTAGAGATGCAAGTGGAGGAGAGGAACAGTTTGATTTCGAAATTACGGAGCACAATCCTACCACCTCCGGAGGTAGAAATGAGGAATTATTGACTTATGAGGAGACCGCAGGCAAGGACAAGGTGGAAGCAACTTTTACTTTTTCCCGCGGTCCGCAGGAGGATTACGATAGTGATGCCTTCGACCTAGCCGAAGGCATCAAAAAGAAAGACCTTTACGAAGCCTGGGACTCATGGATGAAGGAACAAGGATTTGGTGAGCCCACCATCACGGACAAAGATGGAAACTGGATGGAGGCGACCAATGATGGCAACGAGTTGGTGGTATCTGAAATTAATGAGTGGTCCAAGTCCAACTTTTACCTACAAGGAAATAAGGTAAAAGTCACCAACACGGACGACTCCATTTCCTACTACCAAGCAACACAAAATGTCCAAAGTTCCACAGCACCAGATTCAAGTCCTGCCTGGGTAGCTGTTGCAGATCCCAATTTCCAAAAAGCAAAAGATGCCACAGGTACGATTGGTTCAACTCTTGAAGGAAGCGATGGAAACGGACTAGTCCTAACGATTGAGGAAAAGGGGGTAGGAAATGTGGTTACGCTCAACGGTGCTACTGGTGATTTCTTAGGCCATTCTACAGAAGATGGAGGGGTCGGAGTTGGGAAAGAACTTCATATCGTGGATGGACAGGACAATTTTCATGTATACCAATCCTCAGACGGACAAAAACTTTTCGTTCATATAAATGATGAGGTAAAAGGAGATGCAAGTGAGTACATTCAAAAAGTAAACGAGCATAATCAAAATAATTTATTTAAGCTTAGTGGTAATCAGTTCGAAGTTGGTGTATTTACAGCTGCTGTAGACACTCACTATGTTTCGGGAAATGAAGCAACCGTGGTGGTTGATGATATAGCTTCTCGACAGGCCGTTCTACAGAATGAAATAAATACACATTCCCTTCTAGCCGATTTCGAGTATCTTGCAGGAGATATCAGTGCGGGGGCTTACACCTTGGATGGTGGCTCTGATATTAGTATAAATAAGAAAACTGTCAACTCATTGGAAGTGGATGTAAGGGAAGGACACCTAGGAGTTTCTAATCAGGATATTATCGACGAAATCAATAATTCTTACGCTGATTTATTTACTACAAATAGACCATTTACTTTTGAATCAAAGACTTACACTGCGGAAGGAAAAGAAGATGGCGGTGTTTTCTCTGATTTGACCTCAACCAATGGCACCACGCTCAAAGAACCCACTAATGACGATCGTGATGAAGAAATCACAGGAGTGGATTATGGAACAGAGGGAAAGGTATATCATTCCTATGCTGCGGATGATCATGTTCACAAAATGGAAAACCTAAACGCCTGGCTTGGAAGAGATCAGGAAAATGTTACTTATGAGGAGGTGCACCAGGATGGAAGTGGACCAGAAATTTTCATTAAGATTAGACCAGGAGAAACCCTGGATCCTTTTGAATTAGCAGATGCATACTATGCATTTATCAATAAGAAATACCTAGAGAAGGGTGAAAGCGAAGCCCACCAACAAATTGATCAGAGTTATTTTATGGCCCCGGTGGTAATAGACCCCAATGGCATGATTGATAAGGGTACCACTGCCAAGCAATGGATGCTGGCAAACAATGGGACTGGCACCTTCTCGATGTCTGATCAGATCGAGAATATCGAATATGAGCATGCTTCGGAAACTATTGAGAAATCCAACGAAATCACCGTACGGGTAAAAAGTGGTGACCGCCCGGGTTCCGAAGAGGAAGACAGTTTCCAACTATGGATAAAATACTCTCCTCCAGAAAAAAAGGAAAGTATTGAAGTTGGTGCTGACTCCAACCTCAAAGTTGAAGCACTTGCTCTTGGCCTGGGTTTGTTACGGGATGATTCAAAAGCTGAAATTAGTGTGGGAGAATTATTGCTCGAAGCAGAAGCAAGCGGTGAATACACCCTCCGAATACAAACAAACCAAAGCGAGACAAGTTACTCGGAAGATGGTTCCAAGCTAACCTTAAATGTAGAAAGCTTCGCTGATTACATTAAAGATATTGGGGGCAATACTTTTTCTCTTACAAACCCAGGCTACCTTGACATTGAAAACATTGAATGGAGTCTTGGAGATCTTTTTATCTCATCCAACAATGACCTCAATACAGATGATGGACTAGCTGATTTTGATTACACTCTTAAACTTGAAGAAATTTCGGCATGGGATTCTTCCAGAAGCTACCGCAACGGAGAGGTCGTTAAGTTTACTTCTACAGATACAGAGAAATTCTACAAATATTCTCCAGGCGATAGTCCAGACAGTGCCGACCCAGAGTCGTCCAGTGATTGGAATACCATCGTACTGGGAGAGGCCACCAATGCTTTCGTTAATGGCAAAGAGCTTATTATCCAGGCAGTTAACCTTAGCACAGTTTCTGTTGATGATGTTGTTTCAGCAATCAATGGTAAAATCACTGGCTTTTCTGCGGAAAACAGAAGCTCATCAGGCGATGGATTCCTCGATACTTCAGCAACTACCATCGGTGCGTCATCTTATTTTACCACTTCAGGAAATTATGGAGGTGCCCTCAACTTAGATGATGCGGAATCGGCTCAGCGTGCCTTTGAAAACATGACTCGGGAAATTTCTGACTTAGCCGAACAGGTCGACAAATTGACCCAGAATATGTCTCAAGTGAATTTAGCCTATGAAAGTAGTGGCAGACAGTTGGCGATTCGTAAAGACCTCAACTTAATCGACACAGACAATATCCTTAAGGAGGAAACCCTGAACCTAAAACAAATTGAAATTCTCCGGGAATATCATATGTCCTTGCTCCATAAAGTCATGCGGGTGAATGAGGATATGGTCAGGATGCTGGTTCTTTAACCATTATTACTAATTCTTGCTTATCATAAACAATTGATCACTTCTGTAATCATCGCAACTTGAGCAACTATTCTTTTCTCGATAGCAAATTCGGATGGCGTTTCGAGAGTGAAATTGTGCTTCCCACTATTCTCATACAAAAATAGGGCTTCAGGAATTCCGTCATCGGGTGGTCTACTAGGGCTTGGGAAAATCATTCCTTCGCTGCATTTTCTACCATCAATTTTTTTACGGGGATCTCGTGGAATGAATTTATCTCCTGCAGATAGAATCATTGTAGCACTCCCCCTAACCTTTTTACCACCACCTGGTGCATACAGGTATATTCCCTGCCCATCATAATCTTCATGCAGGCAGACCGAGACAGAAAAGGTACAGGTTTTTAGCCCTTGCATGATCTTGGCTGTAAAGGGGGAGGGAGAAGAAGCATCCCATAATCGGTTCAGATCCTGCCCATTTGCATCCCACCGGGAATTATTTTCCAACCCCCAGGGATTAAGGCATGGATAAATGAGGAGCGGGAGAGAAGACAGTTTGCCCTCGTTCTTTTCTGCCCAACTCAGGAGCCCGAGAACCGCACCAGGTTCATCCCCATGAATACCCGCAGATAAATAAACACCTCCCTCACGCCGAAGCACAGGCGATGTGATTTGAAAGCAAGGGTATCCATCGGTAACACCAATTTTTACCATTCTCAAACCTGCCTGCCTACAGAGGGCACGCCAACGCTTAATCAGGTGCGAATAGTTGTGACAAAGCAGGGGATCGCTTGGTTTCATCGAAATATATCGTAAGGTTATGCGGAGGTTGCTTGGAATCCGATAATAAAAAACTCAGGATTGACCAATGTGTTTTTCCACTCACTTATATAGAGTATGCCAAAACCACTCCCACTGCTTATCATCTGCCTGATGCTTGCTGGGTGCCTTGGTAATGATGTAAGTGTGAGAAAGAGCGAAGCTTTAACATACTTATCTGACACTTATCGTAAGAGCAAGCAGTGGTTCCGCTCCACCGATGGTTCCCCAGTCGATCAGGAAACAGGCCCACCCCCGCCAACTGCTCAGCAACCAAGCAAGCATCAACCCGTGCCTCCCAGCCAGCGATTTCAGGTGCAACGGCCCGTTCACCAAAGCCCAAAATCTGTGCGGATGGACAAAAAGGACTATGCCAAGGCGATAAACAGGCTTAAAAACTCCCTGCCGGATTTAAAAAAGAAATGGGGCAATGACCATATTGAGGTGGGAGAAACTTATTACACCATGGCGGCCATGTATGAATTGCGTGGAGACAAGCGGGAAGCCAGGGAGCACTACCAGCAGGCTTTAATTATATTTGCCGGTAGGCTGGGCAATAAGCACCCCAAGGTGTGGAGTATAGAGAAGAAAATAGAAGCACTGAATTAAACTAGCTTCTCCCTGTCTTGCCTACAAAACCAGCCTGTCAAAATCGGCCAATGATAAAGCGGTGGGGGTCTCTAAATTAGTCACCACCTTATCCGCTTCACTCAAATCGTGATCCAAGGCAAATTCACTCGGAGTGACCACGCAGTGCATACCCGCTGCCTTGGCGGCAAGCATGCCATGGCGGGTATCCTCCAAGACCACACACTTCCCGGCTGGCACCCCCGCCTTCCTGGCCACGAGCAAATAAATATCCGGATGGGGCTTTTTCCGCTCGGTCGACTCTCCTCCGCATAACACGGCCAGTGAATCGAGAAATTCCTGCCCCAAGCCGGCAGTTACAACTTCCACCGCCGCCCACCCCACACAGGCAGTTGCGATAGCAATAGGAATACCAGCGTCCTGCACCTCACGGAAAAGACGGCAAATGCCCGGTCTCAGACCCAGCCTGCCCGATCGCAAATCTCCTGTGATCAGCTGGGCATACAGTCGGGTCTTGTGCTCATAAAGTTGTTGTTTGGTCTCTTCATATTTCTCCTCCGGTAATCCAAGCCAGGCAAACACCTCCCGGAACTTATTTCCTCCCATAGTTTGCAGGCGGTCCATATAGTCATGCTTGGTCCAGCTTTTGGAAAGCCCAAGTTCGGCAAACAAGGCATTGTAGGCCAGACGGTGGTAGTCCTCGGTCTCCACAATAGTACCGTCGAGGTCGGAAATAAATAAACTGATTTTTCTGCTCATAACTGACATTCCCTTCGAAATTTCTCCATCTTTTCCTCCCTTCGCCCATTACTACTTGGCAAAGGTTCGACAACCGCGGAGATGGAAACCATCTCTTTGGAAACCTCACCCACCTGTTTTTGCTGATACCCAGCAGCCGCCAAAATGGCCGCCCCCATCGCAGAGTGCGGATGGGCGGGCACCGAGAGGGACTTCTGCAATATATCTGCCCGTATTTGCAAACCAAGCTCACTGGATGCCGCCCCACCCGTGACATAAATACGGTTGCCAACCTCAGCACCCAATTGTTCGAGCAATTCGTAGCTTAGGCACTCGACAAAGGCGATGCCCTCAAGACAAGCAAGCAAGTAGTCCGCCCCTCCTTTTTCTGTACCCTCGAAAAAAGGCTCAAAGGAGGGATCGGAAAAAGGCAGGCGCTCCCCTTTGCGGACCGATGGATAAACCAGGGAATTAGGAACGACTGTTCGATTTGCGATCGCAGCAAGGGAAGCGAGGGCTTGTTTATGTTCCCGCAGAATCTCCCCACCCGCATTGGATGCACCCCCGGGCAACCAGTGTCCATCCGGGTGCCGATGACAGTATATGCACCCCTGAGGATCCTCTACTTTCTTTTGCGAAATTCCTTTGATCGCCAAGGTAGTGCCTATGGTGGTGGACCATTCACCAGGCAATCCTGCACCGGATGCATAAAAGGCGGCATTGGAATCCGTCGCCCCGCTGACCAACTTTATTCCTTTGCTCAGCCCCCAGCGGGCACAATGCACGGTAGCCAACTCTCCAATCACTTGTCCTGGAGGGACCACCCTGGGAAGATTGACCGCGGGCATTTGGCCAGACCATTGTCCGGTCTCCAAATCGAGCCCGCTTTTCATCGCATTGGTTGAATCTGTGGGCAGATCCATATGCCCAACCAGCCAGGCATTGAGAAAGTCGGTGGCGTGTAAAAAAAGAGCGTCGGGGGGAAGTTGGAGGTTTTCCTGCATCCAAAGAATTTTCGGCAAAGAAAAGGTCGGCGAGCAGGAGCCTGCAAAGACACTGGCGCAAGACTCCGCTTGCTTTTCCGCACGGACATCATTGTGAAGCAGGGCATACCCAAGGGCATTGCCCGCCGAAGATACGGGCAGGACGGTACCCGAGGTACTGTCCACCGCAATGGCTTTTATTTGACGGTGCAAGGGCGTGGAAAAGAGCTCGCAGAGAACATCATCGAGAATGGCAATCCAATCATCTGCATCCTGTTCGGATTGCCCAGGTACAGTAGATAAGTTTATTTTGAGAAGCGGGCGGGACAGATCCGTAAGGATCTCACCCGATTCATCCAACAAGAGGCAACGTATGCCCCCTGTCCCCAAGTCTATGCCCAAATAAGCCATTTGTTGAGGTGCTACTGAAACAATCTCCACAATAGACGGCAACTGCCTTTGAAAGGAAATTCAGATTATTCTGTGGGGATGCTGTGATTGATAGCGAAAAAAAGATAAAAATTCCACCATGCAGGGCCGATTGAATGAGACCCTCATTCATTAAGATTACCAGTTTTATTGAACAACCTGAGGGTTGCTCATTGAACATCTGAGCACCCCCAATCCGATCAAATTACAGGATCATGCAAACACTCTAATTCAGAAATATCTGGATCTTAGAAAGGCAACTACTGATAACAAGAGTATAGAAACTTGCACCTAAGGGTTTCATTTGGGATGATTAGATAAATTGATTCTATCTGCATGCCACCGATCAAGAAAGTTAAAGATGTAAAGAAGCCAATTGAGGTGGGTGAGCTTATTGTTCATAAAGACAAAATATCAGGAAGAAAAAGAATTGGTGAAATCGTCGGCATTCTTGATGGCAGAAGTAGGAAATTTCAGGTCCTTGAGGTCAACTCCCATGACTTCACTCCCATGTTTAAGGAAAATTTATCCGAACTGAAGTTCTTTTCCTGCCTCGCCAGTGAATGCAAGCGGCTCAACCTTTTTCGGCTTCGTAAGAAAGACAGTTACTACCCGGGTGATGTGATTAGGCAAAAAAGGGGAACGAGATTGCGCTTTGGTATCATCATAGGATTTACTCACCCTGAAGGGTTGTACAGTGACTCCCTCGAAAATGGGTACAATGGAAAAGACCTGCTCGAGTGCGTTGAAATTTCTGGACGGGCGGGCCTTCCCCATGTGCTCGATTCCCTAGGCCAGGTGAAGCGTTTTCAAGTGGACCCCAAGCATGCAAAATTATGCGAGGTATTGCCGATGGACAAAAATGGGGGCGTTCGCATCAAGGACTACTGGGAACTCAAGAGGGAAGCGGCCGAAGACTAGAGACTTCCTTGCTCCCAAGTTAGGCCGGTGTGATTGTAATTTGCCTGATTCAATAAATCCCACAGCCTAATTTTCCTATGAAAAGAGGAATTTTTTGGTTTCGGAATGATTTGCGCACCACAGACCACCCTGCCCTCCGTTATGCTCTCTCGCAGGTGGACGAACTTCTCCCCCTATTTATTTTTGAAGATCGTATCTGGAAGGCGAAACGACCTCCACGAATCAACATCTACAGATCCGGGTTTCTCCTGGAATCCCTCAAAAACCTACAATGCTCTCTTGAAAAAAGAGGGGGGCATCTCTTGGTGCAATCAGGAGATCCTCTGCAAATTATCCCCGCATTGGCAGAAAGATATCAAGCTGATTGCTGTTTCGTAGAGGCAGGCCATGCCCACGAGGAAACCACTGTAGAAAAACAAATCAGCAAACTTATCGAATTGGAAGTGGTGGACGGTGCCACCCTACTTCACC
>Ga0181597_10003337_pt1 | contig 16769 bp, 7 predicted proteins | sample 041ome_5_FD_148647 | JGI IMG/M metagenome (GOLD analysis project Ga0181597, IMG submission 148647) | Coastal salt marsh microbial communities from the Groves Creek Marsh, Skidaway Island, Georgia - 041403US metaG (spades assembly) | ecosystem: Environmental > Aquatic > Marine > Intertidal zone >... | reverse complement strand
TTTTTGAATTCGCAACCGCCCCCCCCGCCCCCTCACCGCTTTCGAATGACGACGACGCCATCGAAGAAGAGCAAGGCGACATCGCCGAAGAGGAACGCGCCTTCTCGCTCGACGCGGTCTCGAAGCCTCACGCCGACGCGTCCTTCGTCCGCCTCGAAGAAGAAGAAAGGAGAGGAGGAAGACGACGACAACGACGACGGAGAAGAATCGGAAGAAGAAGAAGAGGAGGACATTCAACCGACGATGGAGAAGAGGGAGAAGAAGCGGCGACGAAGCCGCGCGTCGTCGTCTCCTTCACCCTCACCTTCTCTTCCACCGGTGGCGAGCAACAAGCGACGGATGACGATGAAAAAAATCAACGAAGAAGAAGAAGAAGAAGACGTCTCGCTGACGAACGCCTACGCGGAAACGAATCTGGTCAAGTCGAGATTCGTGAAAGAGTTTAAAGCGCGAAGCGAACGCGCGATGGAGGCGGAGGAAGAGGCTGCAAGTTTACGAGTGAAATTAGCAGAGAGCGAGTTGAGGAGAGTTTCCGCGGAGGCGAAGGTTTTGGCGATGACAAAGACGGGCGACGGCGATGGGCAGACGCCGGCGGCGGCGGCGACGACGACGGCGAAAGGTGAAGGGAAGACGAAGCGAAGAAGCGCGTCCCCGATGGTGGTTTCGCCGACGAGGAGGTCGACCAGAGCGACGAGTGCGGATAAAGAACTCGCTGAAAACGAAGAGAATAATAAAAATAGTAACGCAGTAGTAGTCGGTGCGCTGGTACCGACCGTGAACGATGAAAACTATTATTCGCCTCTGATGATGAAACGAGAAATCGAGGCTCGAGAACGCGCGGAGACCGAACGCGACAAGCTTCGCGAACAGTTAGTCGCTTTGAAAACGAGACACGCGGCTTTAGAGAAGAAAGTGATGGACGACGAAGGCGACGAGTTGGAGGATGAAGTGAAGGAAGAGAACAAGATTATTGAAAAGTTGCACAAGAGATTGGAAAAAGCGGAAACGGTCAACGCCGAGTTGGAGATGGAAGTGGCGGATTTGCGCGGTAAGAGGAACGAGCGCAAAGCAGTCGAGGCAAAATTAGAGGAGGCTTTAGAGGTGAACGAGGAGCTAAAGAACTCGCTCGAGAAGGAGAGGAAGTCTTTGCTGGAAAAGAATAATGCTAGTAATAATAACAACAACGACAACAACAACAACAACAACAAAGTATTGAAAGAGTTAATAGAAGAGAAAGAGCACACGATTAAGATATTGAGGCAAGAGATGAAAAGTTTAGAAGCGTCGGCGGCGAGAGGTGATATGTTGCACTCGAAAATGGTTTCCGTGGAAGCCGTGGAGGAGCGTTTGCGTTCGACTGAGGCGAAATTATCGCGCGCGATTGAAAACGTGCGCGCGAAAGAGATTGAAAACGAAAATTTGCAGCGGGCGGTGAAAAACGCCGGAAAGTGGTCGTCTGCGTTGTTAGAGGAAGGACCGGAAGAGTTGAAGAACAGAGTTGGTGCGTTGCAATCGGAAACTTTGTCGCTTTCCGAAAAGTTAGCCGAGGCGACGAAAGCGTTGAAAGTCGAACAGACGAAGAGAGAGTTGTTCGAATCTAAAGCCAAGGCGGAAGAAGAAGCGATAAATGCGTTGGAAAAGCAGCTGGAGACGGCTAAAATGGACGCGTTGAACGCGAAATCGATCGTCGAGGCGAAAGATTCCGAGATTGCAAGTTTACAAAAGATGGCTGAAAACGAGAGAAAAGGCGAGAAGATATTGCAGATGAAATCGAGCCCGTTTACGAACGAAATCATCCGAGGCTTGGAAAAAGAAATCACAAAGTTGAAAAACAGCAACAACAATAGCAGCAACAACCGGAATAATAATAACTCCTCTTCCTCGGATGAGATCATTGCAAACTTGCAAAAGAAAGAGCAGCGTTTACTGGTGGCGTTCAAATCCACGGTGCTCAAATTTCGCGAGGCGGTGAAACTTTTGTTTGGCTTCAACATTGAATTGGTGGGTGAAAAAGCGTCAAAGACGCAATTTTTGATCACGAGCGTCGCGAACGAAAGCGCGACTTTGTTGTTCAACTACGACGAGGTAAAGCATTCGGTCTCGCTGGAAAAAAACGACCCGTCCTGGGAGCGACACAGCGAAAGTTTGAAGAAGAATTTTACGCTCTACGTCGAAAAAGAAGAAGAGGACGAAAAGAACTCGCCGGGGACGACGACTTCTTTCGGCGTCCCGGCTTTTTTGAGCAACTGGAACATGGACATGTATAACAATACTAATACCAACAACTGATTGATTCATCGATTGATAGAAGAAAAGAAGAAGAAATTTTGTGATGTGTACCAATAATAGTAAATAACAGAGTAGTATATGTATGCCTTTTAAAAGCACCGACTGCACCGCTTGAAGAACTCATTAGGGAGCTGCAGGAAGTCAAAATTTCTAAAAACCCTAAACCTAAATGCATTTGTTATTCTTTAAATTTGACCATTTTGCCGTATTGTAGACTATCAGCTCGCGAGAGTTGAAAAGGGGGTGTTAGCTCAGTTGGTAGAGCGTGCGCTTAGCAATTCCAAAAAGGGTACTTCTTAAGTTGTGCAAGGTCAGGAGTTCGACTCTTCTACGCTCCAACACTTTTTTTTTTCTCGTCGCGGTCAACACGCAGCGCTCGTGTTCTTTTTTGAGTCTCGAACGATGTGTTCGCTAAGTAATTTGACTCGTGAGATGTGAGCAAAAGACGAGCTTTTTTTCTGCTTTTTTTCAAAAAAAAAATTAAAATTTTCTTCTTCTTTTTTCCCCTCTCGGATATCTTCTTTTTAAGAACCGGACACGACGCTTTGAGATAGAGAGAGATATACACATACAAGCGCAAAGAAGGAGGAGATGCGTCGTCGTCGTTGAGAGCACCAGTACTGTTACCGTTACTGTTACCATGAGTGATGACAATACTCATCAAAAAGAAGTCATCTCGGCGGCGCTTTCCAAACACATCGAAAAACTCTCCTGTCCAATTTGCAAAGAACTGTTCGCGCTGCCGATGACTTTGGAGCGATGCAAACACACGTTTTGCGCGTCGTGTTTGAACGCGCACGTGAAAACGTTCGAGGACGACAAGAAGAGGAACTGTCCGAGATGCAAAGGGCCGGTGACGAGAGAATCGGATTGGGACGGGACCGGGGAAGTCGCGAAGAGCGCGAATAGGGAGATTGAAGAGATTGTGGAGACTTGGAAGAAATACGCGAAGGCGATGGCGGAGGCGACGACGACGTCTGCGGAAGAAGAAGACGCGATGATGATGAGAACAAGAACAACAACAACAACAACAACAGACTCCGCAGAGCGACGAGAAGACGAAGAAGAAATAGAAAAAACAGAACCTATTCCACCGCCGACGAAGTACCACCTGCTGCCGAAAGCGAAGCAAGCGGAAAAGACGAGAAAGACGGCGGAGTTACGCGACGACTTGGAGAACAAATACGGATTCAACGGGAAGATTTTAAAGACGCAAACGTACGAGGAGTTGAAAGCAAAGTACGTGACGTTCAGAGACAGATACAACACGGAGTTGAGAGACTTTATGAGAGTGCCGGATATGAAGAGCATAGTGGAAAACATGGAATCGATCGAAACGGCTATTCGCGAGGAGAACGAAAAAGCGGCGAAGAGAGTGAACAAAGCGGCAGCCTTCTTCGACCGAAAGGCGAAGAAGACGAAACCGTCGTCGGATGAAGGAGAGATTGACCAAGAGTTGATGAAGAAGTTACTCGAGCAAGCCGACGCGAGCATGCAAGGGAAAGGCTTGCAAAAGAAACGAGAATTTGAGAGGAAGAAAAACGTCGTCGCGAGGACGACGACGACGACGACGGTCGAAGAAACGATTGAAATCTCGAGCGACGAGGAGGAGGAAATAGAACCACTTCCTCTGTCGCAACCGAATTTAAAATACGTCGAATCTTCAGATGAAGAAGAGGAGGACATTGTAAGAACACAAGAAGAGGTGCAATAACCGCGAATAGATTGATTTAGAGATAGTTGATTTTTACTAGTTGATAAGAAGTAGCATCAAAATATATACAAACGCACGAAAACCAAAATCAAGTCAACTCTCTCGCCGGCAAATTGTCCAACCACAACTGATGCGTGAACTGGTATAAATCGCCAGATACGCTCACTTTGTACGGCGTCGGGTTCGTGTACCTCAAATGATCCGCTCGCATCAGTTTCACTTGCTCTTTTACTCTCGACCTACTTTTTTCTAAACCTACGCTGTCCTCGTAAAATTTTCGAGGACATCCGCCTTTCGCGCCGTCCCAACACACCAACAATAACTTCTCCACTTTTGCCGGGGTGACGAACGCTCTCTTACCTTCTAAGAACGGGTGTCTGCACAGCACGCGTTCGCCTACTTTCGGTTCTTTTTCGTTCTCTCGAAGCATGACGTCTACGATCGGTTCGCCAATCTTCCCGTACAGCCTGTAACATTGCTTCTTTCCGGGAATGGTGACTTTCTCGACGTCTTCGGATAATTTAATCCGAGGCGTTTTGTCGATTTCTACGAGCTTATAAACGCATCCCAACGCCGGTTGCGCCATGCACGTCACCAAGTGCGTCCCAATGCCAAACGCATCGATCGAGTGACCGCTTTGTTTCAATTCTCTCAACACCGTTTCGCAGATATCGTTCGAGGCGGTAATTTTCGTCTTCTCCGCCAATCCCTTCGCCAACTCAGAGTACTGTTTTCCCCGACGCTCTAAGCATTTTTCCGCCTCAACCATAAATTTTCTAATCGTTAAACTCAAATAACTCAAATCCCCGGAATCTATTCTCACACCGATCGGTTGAAACCCACACTTTTTCAGCGTCAACGCCACGGCGACGTAATTCGGCGTCCCCGATTTCAACGTGTCGTACGTATCTATCAAAGCTAAAAACGAATTCGGAAACGCGATCGCGTACGCGCAGAACGAAATCAACTCGCTCTCGTTCGTCTCGCCAAAGTGATACAGCGCGCTATCGTTGCTATCGCTAAAACTCACCATCGCCTCTCTCAACTCTTTCAACATTTCTCTCGCCTCCGCGCAAAAATCCTCGCAATCGCCAACTTTCTTCCCGTCGATATCCTCCCACTTCGAGTGCGCCTGCACGAAACTGTGCGCGTGCGTTCCTCTCACGGGAATCCCAAACTGCCTCCCAGCCTCGCAATTCGACGTCGCGTCAAACCCCCCGACGTACGCGTACCTACTCGCGCTCACGCCCCCATCCACGCCTTGCGCTCTTCGCAAACCAAACTCCAACAACTGCGCGTCGTCCCCGGCCATTAACCGGTGCCGCGCCGCGTTCGTCGCGACTAAACTCGCGTAATTTATCAGCGTCAACAACGTCGTCTCCAACAGTTGCGCCACCCCTAACGGTCCCGTCACGTGCACCAGAGGTACCCGCGGGAAAACCATCGTCCCTTCCTTCACCGCTTCGATCGTAATCTTCGAACAATCCACCTCCTGCGATAAATACTCGTCGAAGAATCTCGCGTCCATCCCTTTCGCGAAATCGCACTTCCTCAGATACTCCACGTCTTCTCTCGTGAACTTAAAATTCGAGACAAACTTCAGCGCCTCCTCTAACCCGGCGAAAATGGTAAACTCCCCGCCGAACGGGTTTTTCCGAAAGAGTAAATCGAACGACGCTGAGCGTTCGTGTTTGTCGTTTTTCCAATACGCGTACGCCATGGTGATTTGGTACGCGTCCGTGAGCAACGCCGTGGCGAGATTGTTGGAGCACGAGGGAAGTTTCAGGTACTCCGCGTCGTCGGTGGCATCGTCCATCGTCGCGTTTTCTCTCTCTCTGTTCGTGTGCGTGTGATTGTGTATTCGTGCGCAACCGCAGAGTGCGCGCGCGGAACGAATGAAGAGATAATTGGAAAAAAAAACTCTTCAGTCTTCATTTTTTTTCCCGAAACACAGCCCACAGAGCGCTTTTGATGGATCCAAGAGTCCCATCCTTCTCTTCTTCCGGGAAAGAGGAGGCACCGAAAACCGGAACGACCATCGTCGCGTGCGAATACGACGGCGGGATCGTCATCGGCGCCGATACCAGAGTCTCCACGGGTACGCGCGAGTTTAATGATTGATCTCTCTCTCTTCTTTTCGATCTCACGCTTAACGGACTTTTCTCTCTCTCTCTCTCTCTTCTCTTTAACGATGAACGATGAACGCAGGAATATACGTTTCAAACAGAGCTTCGGATAAAATGTGCAACTTGACCGAAAACGTCGTCATGGCTCGGTCTGGATCCGCGGCGGACACGGAAGCCGTCGCCGGGTTTGTGCGACATCACTGCGAAGTACTCTCGATAGAATTAGATAAAGACAACACTTTGGAGGTGAAAACGGTCGCGCGGATCTTGAACAAAATCAACTACGAGAATAAAAACGCGAACAACGGGACCGGGTTAGGGTGCTACGCGATTTGCGCCGGGTGGGACGAGCGGGAAGGCGCGCAGGTGTACTCGTGCACGGCGGGCGGGAACATGATCAAGACGCCGTGGACGACGGACGGAAGCGGGTCGACGTATATTTGGGGGTTTTTAGATTCAGAGTTTAAAGAAGGGATGACGAGAGAGGAGTGCGAAAAGTACGTCTTGAAAGCGTTGACGCTGGCGATGGCGGTAGATTCCAGCTCCGGTGGGTGCGCGAGGTTGTGCACGGTGAACAAAGACGGGTGTTTTCGCCAGTTTATTAAAGGCGACGAGTTAGAGAGACAACTCGGCGAGATTCACTTCAAGAGCGGGGGCGGGTTAGGAAGAGGCGCGGTCTACGGAGAGAAGAGCGGTGGTTTAGCCATTTGAAAGATTTATTACTAAGGAATGTAATAATAGCAAAGAGTTGTACAATTATCATCGTCATCATCGTTACATTCGCATTTACTACATGCGATTTATTTACCCCGCGCGCGCGCGCATAAAAAGAAAAGTTCTCAACAAAAAACACGGCACAACTTTTTTCCCCAACAACACAAAACGCAAAAAGATGTCTTCTTCCACGCCGAAGAAGAAGCAGCGGATAGACATCGAAAACGAAGACGAGTTTAAGAAAGAAACGACGATTTTGATGAATCCATACACCAATCAACCGTACTCGCAAAACTACCTCAAAATCCTCGAAACGCGGAAAAAACTCCCCGTGCATAAACAAAAATCGGAATTCTTAACCGCGTTAGCCGCCAGTCAAACGCTCGTTCTCGTCGGGGAAACCGGGTCTGGGAAGACGACGCAGATCCCGCAATTCCTCGTCGACGACGGGTACTGCTCTAAAGATAATAAAATGGTCGTGTGCACGCAACCGAGGCGAGTGGCGGCGATGTCGGTCGCGAAGAGAGTCGCGGAGGAGATGGATGTGAAAATCGGAGAGGAGGTTGGCTATTCGATTCGTTTCGAGGAGTGCACGGGAGCGAAGACGATCATGAAGTACGCGACGGATGGCATGTTGCTGAGAGAAGCGATGACGGATCCTTTGCTGAGTAGATATTCGGTAATTGTTATCGACGAAGCGCACGAGCGGACCTTAGCGACGGACGTTTTGTTTGGATTATTGAAGGAGGTGTTGAAGAAGCGGCCGATGGATTTGAAGTGCGTGGTGATGTCGGCGACGCTCGAGGCGAAGAAGTTTCAGGGATATTTTGAAGGCGCGCCGTTGGTGATGGTTCCTGGAAGAACGCATCCAGTGGAGATTTTTTACACGCAAGAACCGGAGAGAGATTATTTAGAAGCGGCGATTCGGACGGTGGTGCAGATACACCGGTGCGAACCGCCAGGCGACGTGCTTTTGTTTTTAACCGGCGAGGAGGAAATCGAAGACGCGTGCGGGAAGATTAGAAACGAGATTAAAAATATCGGTGACAGCGTCGGGCCCGTGAATGTGGTGCCGTTGTATTCAACGTTACCACCGAGTCAGCAGCAGAGGATTTTTGAGAAAGCGCCGGACGCTTTAACCGTTGGCGGCATCGCCGGGAGAAAAGTGGTCGTGTCCACGAACATCGCCGAGACGTCTCTGACCATCGACGGGATCGTCTACGTCGTCGACCCTGGATTTTCGAAACAAAAGGTTTACAATCCTCGAAGTCGAGTTGAAAGTTTGTTAGTCTCGCCGATTTCTCGAGCGTCGGCGCAACAAAGAGCCGGGAGAGCCGGGAGAACCCAACCCGGGAAGTGCTTTCGATTATACACGGAACTTTCCTTTAAGAAAGATTTAATCGAACAGACGTACCCGGAGATTTTGCGATCGAATTTAGGCTCGGTCGTTATTCAGTTGAAGAAATTAGGCATCGATGATTTGGTTCATTTCGATTTCATGGATCCTCCGGCTCCGGAAACGTTAATGCGCGCGTTAGAATTGCTCAACTATTTAGGCGCTCTAGACGACGAAGGCGAGTTGACCCAAGCCGGTAAAATCATGTCCGATTTCCCGTTAGATCCTCAGTTGGCGAAGATGTTAGTCGGGAGCACAAAGTTCAAGTGTTCGAACGAGATAGTGACCATAGTCGCCATGCTTTCTGTTCCGCAGTGTTTCATTCGCCCGAGAGACGATCAACAGAGAGCGGACGCCGCGAAGGCGCACTTTGCGCATTTGGACGGCGACCATTTGACCATGTTGAACGCCTTCCACGCGTTCAAACAAAACGGCGAGAGCCAAAACTGGTGCTGGGAAAATTATTTAAATCACCGATCGTTGAAGTCCGCGGATAACGTCCGCAACCAGTTAGTCCGCTTGTGTCAACGCCACGGCGTCAATCTCGAATCCACCGACTTCCACTCCAAAGAGTATTACGTCAACATCCGCAAAGCCATCTTAAACGGCTTCTTCATGCAAGTCGCGCACAAAGAACGAAACGGCTCGTACTTGACCGTCAAAGACAACGAATCGGTTTTACTGCACCCGTCTACGAACTTAAGCGGTAAACCCGAGTGGGTAGTCTACAACGAGTTCGTCTTGACGTCCAAAAAATACGTCCGAACGGTCACGGAAATCAAAGGCGAGTGGTTGATCGATCTCGCCGAACACTATTACGATTTGAGCAACTTCCCGAGTTGCGCCGCCAAGAACGCGTTGCAGCAGCTGTACATGCAACGCGAGCGGATGAATAAAAGTAAGAGGTAGTAGCTTTTTCTCTCCCCTTTGTTTTAATATATAAAATACGAGTAATTGAAAACGTAGCAGTCGCACGCAACAACAATATCAACAGATGATTGTCGGATGTACGCGTTCGTCTCCATTCGAAAGTCTCCATTTCCTTTGCACACCAACACACAAAAAACATGCGCCGTTCAATAAAAGAAAGATAAAAAGACGAGGGACGCACAAAATGTATTCGTCGGCGAGTGCTAAGAGCACGGAAAACAACGAAGACGACGAAGACGAGAAGACGAATGATGAAAAGAAGAAGAAGGAGAAGAGCGCGTTTACTCTCGCCGAGAAAAGGTAATTACATTTCATTTCTTTCCCCGCGATTTATTTTGTAAATAACTACTTTTCTCTCTCTCAGATACCAACTGAAAGTCGTGGAGAAGATTCGACTGGACGCGAAAACCGGACGACGGAGAAAGAGCGGGAAAATCGTGGAGGAGATTGATATTTCCGACGCGATTGATTTTAGCGGTAGCGGCAAAGAAAGCGCTTCTTCTTCGAAGTGTTTGTCGAGAGTGGAAGAGGTGGCGGCTTTCCCTTGTTCGTCTTCGTCGGCGACGGAAGTAAAAGTGTGGAAATTATTGGAGCATCCGGGCGCGTTTTACGTCCAGAACGCGATAGATTATCGAGAGCAGAGAGATCTGATCGCGCGTTGCGTGATAAATTTGCCGAATAAACCGAATAAGACGAATCATTGGCAGAGATTGGGGAAGCCGTTGCCGGATGATTTGTTCGGCGCGGCGAAAAGAGATTTGTACTTGAGCGAAGAGGAAAACGGGTGGGTGGCGTTGGAAAAGCCTCCGAAACGAGGCGACGGGATGGAATCGAAAGCGGCTAGGCATTTGTTGAGGAAATTACGATGGGCTACGGTCGGGGCACCGTTCGATTGGACGAAGCGAGTGTACGAGGAAGAGCGAGCGCCGGAGGTGGACGAGAGCATCAAGCGAGCGTGCGTGAAGACGCTGGAAATTGTGTTCGGTAAAGAAGCCTTAGAAGGTGGGGCAGAGAATATTTTCGACGGTCAAGTCGGTTTGGCGAATTTCTACGCGCCCGGCGACACGTTGAATGGTCACGTGGACGACGCGGAGATGAACTTGAACAAACCGATCGCCTCGCTCTCGCTCGGCTTGCCGGCTATTTTTCTCCTCGGGCAACAATCGAAAGCCTTGGAGCCGGTGACTGCTTTAATCGTCCGCAGCGGAGATGCGATCGTGCTCAGCGGCGAATCACGAACGATGTTCCACGGCGTTCCGAGAGTCTTTAGCGACGGCGAAGCGGTGGGTTCTACATCCTTCCAATTTCCAGACGCGCTCGCGCGAGCCTTTTCGGAAGTTGACGACGACGCGTTCCTTTTAGACTTTGCCAAACAAACTCGAATCAATCTCTCGTTGCGCGACGTCAGATGATACCAAATGTTGTAACGATATATATAGCGCGCGCGAAAAGATTTAGTATCATTAGTGGCACGGTTTATTTATCATGTTTATAGAGAGAGAGAGATTTGTAGTAAAAAGGTATATATACGCGTATGATATTAAAACACGCGAGAAGGTTCCACAAAGGATAAACCTTCTTCTTCTTCTCTCTCTCTCTCTCCGAAGCAAAGAAAAAAGAGTTTACTCCTCGTTCTCTCGTTCCTTCTCTCGTCTCTTCTTCTCCCTCCTGGTAATTTTCTCCCCGTTCTCGTCTTCCTCCTCGTCTTCTCCCGGCTCTCCCGGGTTCTCCTTCCTCTCTTGTTCCTCTTCCTCTTCGTCCGGCATCTCCGGATCTCCCGGCAAAGGGTTCGGCATCGGCTGCTTGATTTCCTTCAAATCGGGAAAGATATCCGGCCGTCTCGACGGCACCGCGCGGACGTACTCCTCCGGTAAATCGAGAACCGAGCCTTCCTCGTCGACGTCGATCTTATCTGGACTCGGCGATCGTATCGTTTGTCTTTGTCTTCTGATTGGTTCGTATTGATGGTTGTTAGTATTGGAAAAGGCGTTCAGCGCCGTCGTCGACGAAAATGTCTTCTTCTTCCCGGGGAAGAAGAAAAATTGTCGACTACTACTACTACTACTACTGTTACAGCTGCTGCTCTTCCGCGAAGAGGACGTCGCTCGCGGCGCGGTGAAAACCAGCGAGGAGGAGGAAGTTATCATCGTCGCGGCGCTTTGCATTGGTTTTTTTTTCGCGCGTTTTGAAAGTGTCGCGTCGTCGCGTGCGTCCAATTCTATCTTCTCGCTGCTGCTGCTTTTCTCGTATTTAGGGTTTAGGGTTTAGGGTTGCACTCCATCGAAAGGCTTCGAAAGTGGTTTCTTCGTTAAAAACGAAACGACAGATAAACGTCCATCTGCACGCGCGAGAGAGAAGTCGATAACGCGCGCGAAAAAACTTGAAATGGCTAAAATAGGAGAGGGCGATTCGCGATGGATCGTCGAGGAGCGCGCCGACGGCGCAAACGTCCACGGGTGGCACTGGGTCGAGAAGGATTGCAAAGAATGGTCGACGGCGTTTTTCCAAAACGCGTTCGGCGCCGTGGAATCAGAAGGAAAAGAAATCCGATTCGCAAAGACGCCGGTACGGATCACGGGCGAGGCGTACTTGAACCAACGGAAAGGAAAAATCATCTGCGGGTACGAGCTGGAAATTTGCGCCGAGTTTGAGTTTGAAGGAGAAGTCGCGGGGACGATGGTGTTGCCGTACGTGAGCGAAGAAAACCGAGGCGAAGATTGCGAAATCAAATTCGCACAAAAAGACGAGAGCGAACGGGCGAGACGGGCGAAGCGAGGGGCGGAGAGCGACGCGGGGTTGAAAGAGAAAGTGAGAGAGGTGGTGAGGAAATGGGAGGAGGAAATGGCGAAAGGCACGCCGGCGATGAAAGGAGAAGATGGCGCGATTAGCAACGGCGATAAAAAAGCGGAGGGAGAAGAGACGGCGAAGACGAAGAAGAAAGAAGAGGCGGCGGCTGGAAAACAACCGACGAGAGGAAAGACAGAACACGAATATAAAAGCGCACCGTTGTCGACGAAGTATCACACGATTAAGTTGAGAGAAACGTTCTTGTGTCGAGCAACGGACGTGTGTGAGGCGCTGTTAGATCCGAGACGCGTCATGCATTTCACGCGAACGAAATGTACGGGCCAGAAAGGGAAAGGAAAATTTGACATGTTCGATGGAAGCGTAGAAGGCGAAACGATTGATTTCGTCGACGGCGAACGCATAGTACAAAAGTGGCGGTTTAACTCGTGGGAGCCTGACCATTATTCGACTGTGACCATGGTTTTAAAAGAACCAGAGCCTGGCAACTGCATTTTAGATTTGGTTCAGACGGGCGTGCCAGAAGCCGACGCCCACGGAAACGAAAACGTCATGGAAGTCACCGAGAACGGTTGGAAGAATTTGATTTTCGCTCGCATCAGAAACGCGTTCGGGTACGGCGCTAACCTTTAGCTTTTAATTCAATATAAACAGATTTAATAAGTTGTGTTTTACAATCAAGTCTATTGTTTTCACTTAATGAATATTCATCTCTTTTTCTCTTGCGTAAAATCATCATCCTGCACACTGTGATTTTTTATCTTTTTCGCTTTTTCTCTTTTCTTTCTTTCGCGTGCGCGCTAGTTTTTCTCTCTTTTCTAATTCAAAAATTCCATTTCTCCCTCGGCTATAGCTTTCTATCGACGTTGACCATTTGCTGGGTCGTACGCTGGCTTGTCGTAATCCGTGCCCTTCTCAGGAGATTTGGATTGCTCACCTGGACCAGCGATGCCTAACCAATCCCAGTTCTCAAAGTGAATCTGGTCCAATCCGACTTGCGACTGCTTGTAGCACGTCGACTCGCACGGATCAGTCTCGTAAGAACTCGCCAACGCACACCCACACACTTCTTCAGAACTTGGAAACCCGTTCACTTTAATCTTCCAACACACACCGGATCTCTCTGGAAACCACGACACTTTGTTGTCGCGATTGAACTGCGCATTGTCTTCAGTTGCGAAGAACATCTCGTCGCCAACCTGCTCCCACGTGGCGTCGTCGCACGGATTGGTTGAAGAAACGTCACCATCGGCAGTGCCCACGTACAAGATCGCACTCTTAGACTTCGCTTGTGTTTCGTTCGAGCCAAAGGCATCAACTTTGTTCACCCATAACGCCGACGCGAACTCGTACACCACTTCTGCTGAATCAGCTGGTAGCGTCGCTGCAATATACTGTCCAAGTTCTGCATCATTTAACCTCTTCGTCTTCCAACCGTTACCACTCGAACCTTCACCAAACACGCAATCGACCAAATTCTCTGGTTCGTACTTTGGTTCATAATCATCGTCGACCACATACAGTCTATTGATGTTGTAATTTGCATAGCACACAGTTTTATCGACCGGATCAATGGTACCACCGACAAGCTGCGTGATAGGCGGAGGAGGAGGCGACGGCGGCGGCGATGGTGGCGGAGGCGGGGACGGAGGGGACGGAGGAGGAGGGGCCGGAGGAGACGGTGGTGGAGACGGAGGAGATGGTGGTGGTGGAGATGGAGAAGGAGGAGACGGCGCCGCTGGCGGCGGCGCTGGTGCTGAGTATGGAGGCGGCGGCATCAATTGGTACGCCTCTCTCGTCAATATCGCGGTGTTTACTTCTGTAAATCCGGCTTGTTGGAGCGAGGTAATGAAAGTGCTCATTGCAGTTGTTCCCTCTATCGTATCGCGTCCGAGCAGATTGATTTTGTCGATGAGACTCTGGACGTACTCCGCGTCCGATAAAACATAAAAATCGACATCGACCGAGCCGTAACTCGCGACGAGCAAGCTTCTCGTGCTCACCGATAAAAAGTCGTTTTCTTCTGCTTGACTCAAAAGCGCTCTGCGTCGGCGAGCCTCCTCGAGGGGCGTGTTCTCTACGTCATCGATACCGACTGCTTTCTCGTTGACATCCAAATAGACCGCCAACCCACTCAAAAAGTCATCGTCCACGAACGTATCGGTCGTGTACCCATCGACGCGAACCGAAGCTACAATCTTTGCCGACAACTCACCAACCATCGATGGCGTATTATTGGCGTATCCTGTGCCGTAGTACACCGCCGCGTACACACCCGCCATGATTGAAACGAGAATAATAGTCATGTAGATGGTCCATCTCATCGCTTTTCTCGTCTCAACGCGAACGGCTTTCTTCGTCATCGTCGCCGTTCTCTTGAGAGACGTCGTGCGACTCGCCATGCGCGACAGCGTGTTCGTTCTCTTGAGTTGCTGCACCTCTGTTTCTTCACCCTGCGCTTCTTTTTTTGCGAGACCCAACATGTTGATGGTGTTATCTTTGAAACTCTTGAGTTGACCAAGGACACCTTTCTTCGGCTCGACGAATTCATCGCCAAGCTCCTCGTTGAAGTCTTTCATATCCCTGTACCACGAGTACAGAAAACAGACGGAGTATCCAAACGCACCAAACGCGGCGAACGCAATCATACCGGAACCAAGATTTTGAGCGTAGTCGTTCTCGACTTCACCCGTCAAACCAAGCGCGCATCCGTGGACAATCATGAGACAGAACTCGAGGATGATCCAACCGATGTTTTGTGAAAACAAGGCGTACGGTCGAATGATCGCGACGTACGCCAAGTGCACAAAGTCGAGGCAAAACAACACTTTGGCTTGATACGTCGCCTCCGCTTTGTCTGTGTACATGCCGTAAATGGCAGCGGAGAAGAACAACTTCGCGTACGAGAAAAAGATGGCGTACGCATACCAATATCGCGAAAGCGTCTTGTTCTTGAACGAAGCGCCTTCGAGGTCCACCTCGTACGATTTGAACCGACCCGTGTTCGACTTCAAACCTTGCATGATTGCACTGAAGCCCCACCAATCTCCACGCTCGCGAATTGATTTCGGATGCGGCGGCGTTGCTCGGAAAATGACGTACGCAAGCGGACACACAATCGCGAAGAACGCAAACAACATGCTACACAGACCAACCGCGTAGCCAGCTCCGGTTTGATTAACCATGACAACCATTAAAGCTCTGGTGACACCCGGACCAACAATTAAGAGGGCGAGTAATTCAATCGCCGGAATCGTCATGAACGCCGGAATGACCCAGAATTTTCGTAAACACAGAATGACGCCCGCAACGTGCGAAAAGACTGCCAACGTGCAAAAGACAGACGCCCAAAACGCCACCTCCACGAAATTATCCCAACCTTCTTCGTCGTAAACGCCAACAGCGGCGTCAATGATTGCGAGCTCATCTTCAACGGGAATTGTGTTCCACTGCTCCGTCGTCTCTTGAAGCAACTTACGGCGACCTCCTTGTTTGGCAGCCGCGGTGTACGTCGCCTCCGTGAGTTCCTCAAACATCTCGTCCTCTTCGAGTTCCATGCCTCTCTTTACGCCGAACAATTCTGTTTGGTACGTGGAATCGTGATACACTGGCTTTGAAACTTCCGGCACCGGAATGGCCATGTTCAAGAACATCAATCTACCCATGGATACGGTGTACTGCGCTGGCATTGTCGGCACCGCGAGCAAGGACGTGAAGGCCAACTGTTGGAAGAAAGCAATCATCGGTAAAATCGAAAGCGTATCGACGACGATGGGACCTCCTCCAGGCAAAGGCGTCAACGACGCAATCGATAAGAGGGAACCAACGGCCAAACCAAATGTTGATAAGTGGGCGGCGTTGGTAACCGAACTCGATGCCGTGTATTGCAAGACGTCGACGGATACGCCGTCGCCATTCCAGTTCCCGGCGATGTCCTTCGTAGAATACGGGTAGGTACCGACCCCGCACACTTTGTTCGCGTTCGCCCAGCATCTCACGTACACTTTACCAACCGAAGCATCGTACAAAACATCTTTCGCCCAGCAGTTTGTGAAGTTCATGGCTGCCAAAAGATTCCCCGGAGTCAATCGAACTTTCTCGCCGAAATCGACGAGAAAACCAACGTACGTCTGCGTGGAGAAACCTCGATTCGGACTCGTGACGGTTGGTGTCGGCGGGAGGACATCGTAAGTGATCTTGAGGCCGTCACCTTGCGTCGTTGACGGACGACCGCGTTTGTCGACCAATTTTTCCCAGTCCAAGTTGACGACTCTCGTGCCGTCTCCGCACGTCAACTCCACGTCCCACTTGTGCAACCCAGTCGAGTACGCGATCGCTGGATCTTCAACGACATGCACTGGTGAACCAACCTCACATCCTTCCGCGATGATCAATGAAGAGCTCTCGGAGTTTTCCGGACCAAAGGATGCGTCTAACTTGTTCAAAGTCACGCGCACGACAGCCACGCCGGGCTTCCCGTTTCCTTCAAAGATGTTCCAAGCGCGTTCCGTCTCTCGGACGATTTGGATACCTCCATACTCCCACGTGGTCGAATTGAACTCGTGCTTTTCGTTCACTAACGGCGCCGCATCGATTCGTGCGGTTAAGCGCACGAGATCTTCGCTGAACGGCGGCGGCTTCGGGAACGGCGGCGGCGGAGGAGGAGGAGGAGGAGGCGCGTTGGGCGGCGGTCTCGGCGGAGGTGGCGATGGAGGCGGAGGCGGAGGCGACGGAGGCGGAGGCGGCGCGGCGACCACAATAGCTCCGTAATCACTCGAGACGGCAGAGACAATCA
>Ga0181597_10003333_pt1 | contig 16782 bp, 12 predicted proteins | sample 041ome_5_FD_148647 | JGI IMG/M metagenome (GOLD analysis project Ga0181597, IMG submission 148647) | Coastal salt marsh microbial communities from the Groves Creek Marsh, Skidaway Island, Georgia - 041403US metaG (spades assembly) | ecosystem: Environmental > Aquatic > Marine > Intertidal zone... | reverse complement strand
GAGCCTGCTCGAAAGGGTTGCCTGAGGGAGCCTGCTCGAAAGGGTTGCCTGAGGGAGCCTGCTCGAAAGGGTTGCCTGAGGGAGCCTGCTCGAAAGGGTTGCCTGAGGGAGCCTGCTCCTTTTTTCGTTCCTCCCCAGTCATACGAAGGATATACTCTTCTTCCTTACCCACGAAAAAAGGGACAAATTTAGCCTCCTCATATTTTACGATCCGGGTAATCCTTGGTCTGAGATCAAATCGCCAGTCGAAGTAGACCGGTATCTTGGGATTATGATCGTGAAAAAATTTCAGCATTTCCCGATCGTACCCTCCCCCGCCCTGTGGATATCCACCCAACCAGTTCAGGTAGAAGCGCCAGGGTTTCCCCTCGTTGAAGTTTTGTACATCAATCCACTTATCTCCCACCTCCAAGAGATATCCTTCGAAAGTTCCACTTTCTGCAGGTGGAACAATAATTTCTACCTGATTTATTCTAAGGTGACCGTCCCACTGCCAGCTTAAATAAACTCGGTTACCAACCACCAGATTGGAAATCACCTCAAGCATACGGGGATCAAAACCACCCCCTCTGCTCGGAGATTCTCCCCTCCAATAAGGCATGTACCGGTTCACATAACCATCATCTGCCCGTACATCTATCCAATTGGCACTTTTCTGGGTTAAAATACCTTCCAATTGTCCCGATTTCACTTTTTCAATTCTCGCGAAAGAAAGATCCATCAGGCTACAAAAGAGTAAAGAACACCCTAAACCGTACTTACTTTTTGATAAGCAACAGATCATAAAAGTTAAGCCTTTTAACAATTTGAGCATGATGGGTTTATTTATCGATACTCCAAAATAAATGGCAAGGACACTGTTTTGAGATTCTCACTCCAGACTTCCTAATAACTCAAATTGCGTTGAGAAAAATTTTTTCAGGTACAATGATCCAGCTTCTTTGACTTCACTGAGCGACAACATGAGAAAAATTATCAATCTATGGCGCGATTCCTTACATCAGGTGTTGGATATTTATGAGCGCAGACGAGGATCGATTAAAATCTTTTTTCCTATCTTGTTTGGATTCTTCATCCTCCTCAATATCGGATGTTATTGGTGGGCTATTTACACCGCTTTCCCTTATTATATGATGACTCATGAAGCGGCTCACTATATCAAGTTGCAAATACCTGTCGGAATTCTTGGAGCATTATTTGATAGCCTGTCTTTCTTTGTCACCATTTGGATTATTCGTCGGGCATTGGCTTCGACCCAGACTTCTGAATACATCTTTCACCTCTCCCTGGACCTGGTGATTGCAGTGCTCGCCACTTTCTGGGTATTAATTGTTTTCACCTTGGGGGGATGGATGATCAGTTTATGGGAAAGCGCTCCTGAACAACTGGCAGATAGGGGAAGCAAATACACCAACCGGGCCATACAGGCTATTCAGGATCCCACTGGCCGGGAAAATGCCAAAAATATTTATTTCGGACTGATCATGGGAGTATCAGCCGCGTTGCCCACCTGTATGCACATGGGGCTCTTCCTATATTCGGCAATTAGACATTTGCTACATAAAAAAGAAAGAGAACACTCCGGAACAACAAACAGTTGATTGAAAGAACCATTACCTCTTTTTGCTCCAAGCTTCCCGGCATTCCCTGGCTGCTCCGAAAAAGAGATCGGCAAATGCATCTACCGTGTAATCAATAGGATTGGAATATCCACCGCCCATAAAAAGAAGCATGGGCACTTCTATTTCCCTCCGCCAGGCAAATACCCGCTCATTTCGAGCACGCATTCCCTCTCTGGAAACGTTGAGCAGACCCAGAGCATCCATTTCCAAAGCATCCACGCCAGCCTGAAAAAGGAGCAGGTCAAAGGACTCTTCACTTGCTTGTTTGATCGCCCGATCAACCGCGGATAAAAACTCCTCATCGTCAGCTCCCTTGGCCAGCCCAATATCGAGATCACTGGATTTTTTATGGAATGGAAAATTGTCCTGTCCGTGAACTGATACGGTGAAGACACGATCATCTCCCCAAAAAATCTCAGCGGTTCCGTCTCCCTGATGCACATCGAGATCCAGCACAAGCACACGCTTGGCTTGCCCCCTTTGCAAAGCAATTTCAGCACAGACCGCCAAATCATTGAATATGCAATAGCCAGCTCCCTCCCCCCGGAAGGCATGATGGGTACCTCCAGCCATATTGCCGGCAATTGGCACTCCTTGTTGCAACAGGTCCAATCCCTCAATTGCCCCCCCTACCAGACGCAAGGTGCGCTCAACAATTTCTGACTTCCATGGGCGTAATCCAATCCTCCGGACCTCCTCCTCCTTTAATTCCTGAGCAAGAAACCGGTCGACAAAATCCTCATCATGAACAAGCAGGATTTCCTCTCGCTTTGCCAACCTGGGTACTTTCAATTCGATCAGTCCCTCCTTATCTTTCTTCCTGATTTTTTCGGCAATCTTCGCATATCGATCCACCGGAAATCGTGCTGTCCGATCGAGCCCGGATGAATAAATTTCATCATAATATAATGTCAATTGCATGGTTGGCATAGAAATTTCATTAAACTTTTTTTGTTCATTCGATCATTTTCCCTATTATTAAACACGTGAGCTTGCAAAACGCATTCCTTGGTTCTCTTGTTGGCGATGCCATCGCTATGCCTGTGCACTGGTACTACGATCGGAATGCTTTGGACAAAGACTACGGTGATTTTGATGATTACCTCCCTCCCCGCAGTCCTCACCCAGACAGCATTCTCTGGCGGTCAAAATATGCCCCCATCGGTCCCAAGGCAGATATTTTAAGAGATCATGGAAAATACTGGGGGAAAAAAGGGATTCATTACCACCAATTTTTATCTGCAGGAGAAAATACCCTGAATCTAAAACTTTCCGTGGAACTTTATCGGTGGATTATTCTTCAGGGTGAACTTGATCTGAATGGATGGTTAAAAAGGTATGCTCAGGTCATGCTTACTCCCAACTGGCACCGGGATACTTATGCAGAGGAATACCATCGCAAGTTTTTCACCAATTATGCCCGTGGCCGGCCCCTTGATTCCTGTGGATGCGAAGATTTTCACATTGGTGCCCTTAGCTTAATCCCGGGACTTCTTGCGGGACTGGAAGCACTGGATATTACCGAACCAGCCATATTGATACAGCATGCCATTTCTCTGGTCCGTTCTACCCATGATCACGAATATTCCCTGCGTGCTGCGGCAGATTTCACCCGTATTATTTTACATGTGGCGAAAGGGATACCTATCCGCAAGGTGCTGGCTGAACTACCCATTCCCGGAGTCTCGGTTGCCAAGTTCATGAACTGGGTGGATCTCCCGGACCGGGTAGTCGTGGGCGAAAAGTTAAGCACCGCCTGCTACCTCCCCGAATCCTTTGTGGCATCCCTGTACTTTGCTTGGAAGTACCACGATGATTTCTCCCTCGCTCTTCTGCAAAATGCCAAAGTTGGTGGCGACAACTGTCACCGAGCCGTGGTGGTGGGAGGTGTATTGGGCATAGGTTGCGGAGTACCCCGAAAATGGTTACGCAACCTCGTTTCGATGGAAGATTTGCGGTGCGATCTACGGGCAGCCAAAGGTCTTAGTCTTTGAATAAAGCAAGCTGTCCATCCACTGACTCTTTACGGGGTCCCTTACCACCCATTCTTTTTTTGGATCCATGACGCTGCAGGGTCTCCCGTGCAGAATTCTTACCTTTCTCACTTTTACGGATGGAAAAAATTCGCTCCTTCATTAGCCACGTTCTCTCTTTGAGATTAACCACGGGTTCAGTATATCCTTTCATGCTCAGTTTTTCCGCATGAGCAATTTCTGCAGGTGAAAAATCTCTCAACTCCGAAACCCATTTTTTCACAAAGGCTGCATCCTGATCGTGATCCAAAAACTGTTTGGCCGGACTGTACACGCGAATGGCGTTAATTCCGGTAATCCCGGCCTGCATTTGTAACTGGGACAAATGGATCCCTGGCTCATAGTCCAAAAAAATGCGGGCAAGCGGGCCATGAAGAGTACGCCAGGATAAATGCAAACCAAAACAGGCAAAACTGACTACCATTGCTCGCATCCGGAAATTCATAAATCCAGTCTCTCTGAGGCACCGCATACAGGCATCAATCATCGGATAACCGGTACGACCATGCAACCATGCATCAAGCAAGTCCGGATCATCCTCATATTTAATTTCGTTGTAGGCTGGATTGATTGGAGAAAATTCCATTTGGGGACTCCCCTCCAATCGCTGGACAAAATGATCCCTCCAATGCAACCTAGACTCAAAAGCACGGAGACTTCTTCGCCAGGGATTCTTCCCTTTTTCCCGGCTAAGCTCTTCCCTTCTCTGATCAAGTGAAGCAAAAACACTACCGGAACTGATCGTCCCCCAGGCTAAATGCGGAGACAACCGGGAACCCGCAGTTAAAGCTGTATTGGGGGAGGAAATCCCCCCCGAGTAACCCACTCCACGATCCTGTAAAAAGGAGGCCAGGGTATCCCACGCAGCTCGCTCATTCACGGTTTGTAGATTGTTCGATAAAAATCCTGATAACCGGGTAAAACGCGAAACTAAAGCCTTCCATTCCATCGGCTTAGAAAATAGAAACTTCTCCTTGGGCGGGCAGAGGTTTTCCGGAACCGGCAGAACCGCAAGCCTACCCCTTGGACCCTGCCCCAGTGTTTTACGTTTTTGTTCAGCGGACATTCCACGCACCACCGTGCTTCCAACGGATTCGATCCACTCCACACCATGCTCCTGGCACCATTTACGCACCGCCCGGTCGCGGCGGAAAGTAAGATCATTCCCAGTCTCCTGATAGGAGCGGATTCTCTGAAAGGGATACCTCTGAAACAGGGCATGCAGTTGGTCCACTACTTCCCCCACCCGCTCCACCAAGCCAGATCCACGCTTTCCTAGACTGGCAGATAAACCATACAATCCCTGCCACTGTGCCTGCAAATGAAAATCCCCGTAATCATCCGCATTCAGAAGGCTTGGCTCCCAACAGAAAAACGGAATTACCTCTTCCGAGGACTGAGTGCCGAGGAATAGGCAATGATTATCCGTGACTCGAAGATCCCGCTTGATCCACCAGATGGTCCTTTGGACAAAGGATTGCTTTACTTCTTTGAGCGCCGGCATTTTTCCGAGCAATATAAAATCTCATCCCAAATTCCACGAAGAATCCATTTTCTCCGGTTGCAAAATGGCCGCCCACAATGCTTGCACAGTTTCTCTGCCAATTGGGATTTTTTTTGTGCCTTCAGTACTGTAAATATGAAGTACCCAAAACGCCTGCCCAGCAAAACACCCGACACCAATTTGTACGGATCAGACGCTCCACCACGGGATCATTTTTCCCCTCCTTCATCAAACGGCGGTGACAGGGAGCGGATACTAGAAAGGTGATCATCCAGGCAAAAAGCACACATATGAGGCGAGCCCACGCAAGATCATCCCCCACAAAAAAACAGGTCGATGCGGAGTCGATCAATTGAGCGATCATCAGGGGTAAAACAAACCATCCAATCTTGTTGCAGTAACGGGGATGCCACTTTTTAAAACGCTCCGCGGGAATTTCCCGAAAAACCGGGTAGACGATAACCTGTACCAGTCCTATAAGTACGAACATGGCAAAATCGATGCTCAATGCATACTCGTGCAAGAACTCAAGCAGAAGACTCATGAAAAAGGATAAGGGTCTAAGAAAATCATAGATTTCATTCTATGTCGTTTAATCATCATCGGGCAAATCTTTGCTTTCTCGTCGTTTGGGCGATTTCAATGATTGGTTGCAGTGAAAAGCCACACCGAACAGTAGAAAGTACCTTTACGGGAGACGGATTGACAGAAGAAAAACCGTTTCGCATTCTCATTCTTGGAGATTCCCTCACCGAAGGCTATGGGGTATCACCCGCCCAGGCTTACCCATCTCTTCTCGAAAAAAAATTAAATTCCACCAGTCAAACTGGGTATAAATCCTTCGAAGTGATAAACGGAGGAGTAACTGGATCGACCACCAGCGGAGGGGTTTCGCGGATAGGATGGCATATGCAATCTCCACCCGACTTCCTTCTGCTTGCCCTTGGGGGAAATGATGGACTGCGAGGTATTCCTACCCAGGAATCAAAACAAAATCTTCGCAAAATCATTGTTTCTGCCCAGCAACACAAGGTACCGGTTATGCTTGCAGGAATGAAGCTCCCCCCCAATTACGGTGCCATACATCTGGAAGCATTTGAAAATATGTTTCCTGAATTGGCCGATGAATTAAAAATCCCTCTCCTTCCCTTTCTGCTCGAGGGAGTGGGAGGAAAACCGACAATGAACCTGCCCGACCGGATTCATCCCAACCCGGAAGGTCATCAAATGATTTGCCAAACTGTGTTTCAACACTTGATCAAACACCTCCCAAAAAATCTCCCGTGAATCCAATTATAAAAGTGCACCGAGTATGTAAAGCCTACCAACAGGGCAACCATCGGGTGGAGGTGCTCGAGCATTTGAGCATGTCGGCAGATGCGGGCGAAAAAATTGCCATACTTGGACCGAGTGGTTGTGGGAAATCCACCCTACTCTCCCTCCTTGCCGGTCTGGACAAGCCCGATGTGGGAACGGTGGAAATTGATGGACAGGATCTCGCCAAAATGAGCGAAGATACACGCACCCGGACACGCTCCGAACGGCTCGGCATTGTTTTTCAGCAATACCACTTGATGCGCAACCTTACCGCGATTGAAAATGTGGGCCTCCCCTTGGAAATTCTTGGTAAACCAGACTATGCGGACCGGGCACGTATGGCCTTGAAAGCGGTGGGACTCTCCCACCGGGTGGCTCACTTTCCTTCGGAAATGTCAGGAGGAGAATGTCAACGTGTGGCGATTGCCCGGGCTCTGGTTACTCGCCCTTCCCTAGTTTTGGCAGATGAACCATCGGGAAATCTCGATCAGAAAACGGGGGAAGAAGTCATGGAATTACTTTTCAGCCTTTGCGATGAGCACAATACCACCCTCATCCTTGTGACTCATAACGAGGATCTTACCAAGCGGTGTGACCGGGCTTTAATTCTTAAGAATAGAGCCCTTCATAAAGTGAAAGGATGAGATTCATTATTCGCCAGGCCTGGCGGGAGATGAAAAACAGTCGCTCCTTTTGTTTTTTCTACTCCCTCAACCTCACTCTTGGACTGGTGGGATTTGTTCTGGTGGATGCTTTCCGGGAATCCATCGAGTCGAAAATGGTAAATGAGTCCAGGGAGTTACTTGGGGGCGATCTCGCACTGCGGGCACGCCGACCCCTATCCTACGAAGAACTAGATCGGGCAAGAAGCACCTTACCCACCGATATACTCGAGGCAGGCACGGTGGATTTTTTCTCGATGGCAGCAGGCCCCACCGGGCAGAGCCGTTTGGTCAAGGTGGTGGCAATCGACCGGGGGTTTCCTTTCCATGGAGTATTCAAGCTTCGTCTTGGAGGAGAATTAAGAGGAGATGAGATCGATCTTTTGCACGAGCGTAAATATGCCTGGATTTATCCGGAAGCCAGGGCTCAGCTTGGTATCGATCTTGGGGAGGAACTCAAGTTGGGAGAAACCAAATTCCTTATTTCCGACCTCATCAAAGAGGAAACTGGACTATCCTTTCAGCCCACGGATCTTGCCCCCAAGGTATTTATAAGCCGCGAATATTTGGAGGATACCAACTTACTGGGAGAAGGAAGCCTGGCATACTACACCCATCTTTTTCTTCTACCCCAAGGGACCGATTCTGATGCCTTTGGCCAGGGACTCGAAAAAGCAATAAATTCCCCGGAAATCCGAACCTATACTCACCGCCAAGCCGGGCACCGGGCAGGTCGGCTCCTGCGTTACTTGTCTGATTTTCTTTCGCTGGTCTCTCTGGTGGCTTTGTTTCTGGCCTGTCTGGGAAGTGGTTTTCTTTTTCACGGATTTCTCAACCACCGCATGCATGAGATTGCCACCCTGATCAGCCTGGGGGCTACCCGCTCTACTGCCCTGCGGATCTTTGTTCTCCAATTGATTTTGCTTGGTATTTTTGCCGCCCTACCTGCCACCCTCGCCTGCTCCATCTTCATTCCTGCTCTCAGCAGTGCCATCTCCGGTATTGGGGCTACCCAAGTCGAGGTATTTGTCAGTTTAAAAACCATTCTCCTGACCTTTGCGGTATCGGTCGGTGCGGGCTGGTTGCTTGCCCTTCCCTCCTTGAGCAAAGTCCGTCGGCTTCGCCCGACTGAACTTTTTCAGGAAGCATCCAGACCGGGGTTCCATACTTCAAAAATGAGCCTGCTCCATACTCTGCCCGGGCTGCTCGCATTCTGGACGCTCTGCATTACCCAGGCTCATTCTGAAAAGCTCGCCAATGTTTTCTTTGGATGCTTTCTCGGCTCCCTCATCCTTCTTTATTTTCTGGCCCGTTTTGGATTTGGTCTGGGTGAAAAATTTCTCAGCAAAGCCAGCCTACCCATTCGCTTGGCCGCCCGTTCCCTCGCCCGGAACCGAGCTGGTGCTCTCACCGGATTTTTGGCCATCGGGCTGGGTGTACTTCTGCTCACTCTCATTCCTCAGACTCATCACGGTCTGGGAAAAGAAATTGGATTGGACGAGCCCGCCAAAAATCTGCCCAGCCTGTTTCTTTTCGATCTTCAGGAAGAACAACTGGACGGAGTGCAGGCACTGCTTCAGGAGCAGGGGAGCCAGCTCGGAAATATTACGCCGTGGGTACGGGGCAGAATTAAAACGATTCAAGGGAAACCCTACGAGAGGTCCTATCACCAGGAAGACGAGCTCAATAACCCGGATGAACAACGCCGCAGTGCATTCCGCAACCGCAGTTTTAATCTCAGTTACCGAAACCACTTATTAGAGAGCGAAGAACTTCTCGCCGGGCGTCCCTTTTCCGGTACCTATGATCCAACCCAGGGAAATCCTGCTGAAATTTCAGTGGAACACAAATATGCGGAGGCTCTTGGTTTGAAAGTAGGGGATCAGATGGGTATCGAAGTTGCAGGTATCCCCATCGAGGCAGTGGTGGTAAATTTACGCCGGGTCCGCTGGACCAGTTTCCAGCCAAATTTCTTCGTTCAGATGCAACCGGGCGTGCTCGATCAGGCACCCAAAACCTTCCTCGGCACCCTGCATCATCTGGAGCAGGAAAACAAGGAACGGGTGCAAAATCTATTGGTCCGCGAATTCCCCACAGTTTCCATTCTTGATGTGGAAAGAACCGGAAGAAAAATTCTCGAGGTGGTGGGACAGATGACCTGGGCCCTGCAATTGATGGCCACTCTGTCCGTACTTGCCGGCTTGGTCATTCTTTTCTGTGTGGTCCGTGAAAAAGCTCGAAGCCAGAGCTGGGAAATGAACCTGCAAAAAGTATTGGGATGCACCATTAAACAACTTCGCAAGCAGGTATGGGTGGAATTTGGTATCCTCGGTGGAGGTGCTGCGGTTATGGGTACCCTACTCAGCCTAATCACCAGTTATTTATTATCCGTGGAAGTATTTGACCGGGTATGGAGCTTTCGCTGGGACCTGCCCATCTTTGTGGTATTAAGTGTAGTGGCTCTCTCGATTATCACCGCAGATTTTGGAGCCCGTAGTGCTCTGCGGCAAAAACCTGCCCGCTTGTTACAGGAGGGTTAATACATATCCAATCAGGTCCTTTGTGCCTTGTGCCCAAACCTGCACTAGACTAACATAACAATCATTCAAATGAATCGATGGTTTGACGGAGAATGAAGGAAGATCTCGTACAGCAGAAGAAGAAAAAGTTCTACCCGCTCAGTGATCCCCTGCGCGAATATCTCAAGCACTACAAGCGCCAACACGACCTTCCCGTACACTATGAAAACCTCCTACAATCGGAGGACTGTTATCCGGTGATGAATGCCAGAAATGAGGACACTCTCTGGCAGACCATGGTTTATGACCAGAACTATGGCAGGGAAATGTTTGAGGGGTTAAAAAAAATCTATGTTCTTTTGCGTTCCGGTGGGGATGAACGCATCCTGCCCAACCTCTACGTGGACCGGGTGGACTATTGCACATTTGGTAACACCCGACCCTTCCGCATCCGCATTGTCAATCAGTACAACGACAACCACGATTATTTCTACATCAAAAAAGCGGATGCTTCCCGGCTCTATGGACTGGAACTGGAACAATTACTTTCTCCTAATGAAATTAATTTTCAGGTCGATAAGGACACCCTGATTGAAGAGCATATTATTGGTGTACCCGGTGATGATTTCATTCGGGATTACCTCGAACGCGAGGAACTGAATGAGGTACGGTTAGCCAAGGAGTTTATCAAATTCAATGAGCGCTGCTTTGTCCGCCTGCTTGGCGATATGAGGGCGTATAATTATGTGGTGGAAATGACCCCGGATCTGGAGCATACCCAGTACCGCGTTCGGGCGATCGATTTTGATCAGCAATCCTATGAGGGGCGGCGGAGTTTCTACTTGCCCCAGTTCTTCAAAAACAATCTCCCCGTGGTCAATCTCTGCACCAGCCTTATCAACAGGGACACCAGCCTGCAGTACCAACGGGAGGAACGCACTTTGATTCAAAGAAGGTTCAATTTCTCCCAGACCCGGATCAAAAGGCTACGGGGTTGCATGTGTGAGGACCAAATCTCCAGCGAGGAAAAAGTAAAGAGATTACGGGAGGAACTCGCCCGTATGCATCAGGACAGTCGCTTTAAATTATGCCAGACCATGGGGGAAATCACCTTCCTTAACATTGCCATTGTGCTTGGATTGGAAGAGGAAGCCCCGCCCCGCTTTCTGAAACCCCAAAGAGACTAGCCGGTGGTGCGTAACCCGCTGGCAATCGCATTAACTACCAGCAGCATATGCTCAATCAACTCGGGCTGATCCTCCTTGGTCTGCCGAAACTCCTTCAGTAATTGAATCTGCTGAGTATGAAGCAGGGAAAGAGCACTTTCTCTTGCCTGCAAAGTTTTCCAGAAGCGTGGTCTTCTTACCTCCAAATTTCCCTGAAAAAGTGCTTCAAAATGCTTTTGAGCTAAAGTTCTCTCCTGCATGATTTTATCGAGCATGGATGAACCAAGCTGCTTATCTTTTACCAAACCTGCATACTCCTCCATCCATTTCGGATCTGAACTCGCCAGGCTACTTTCCGCATTTAAAAACACATACCTCAGAAAGGAGCTATTCTTTACCAATTCTGGCAGCTTTTCAAAAAGCTCAGGTTCCTCCGCTTCGAGGGCATGGAGTCCGGACCCAACCCCGTACCAACCGGGTAGGTAAAATCGTGCCTGGTTCCAGCTAAATACCCAAGGGATTGCCCGTAGGTCTGCCAGCGTGGCCTGCCCAGTTCTGCGGCTGGGACGGGACCCAATCCTACTTCTTTCAATCGCATCGATAGGGGTAGCCTGACGGTAAAATTCCACGAACCGCTCAGTCTCAAGCAATTCACGGTAGGCTTTGCGGGAAGCATGAGAGAGGAAATTCATCACCGGGGAAATTTCCTCCATTCCATCCCGTTTCTGGCTCAAAAGTTCTCCTCCCAGGGTGCCCGCAAGTAAAGTTTCCAGATTAGCGGCAGCATTGGTGGCAGTATTGAACTTTTGCCCAATTACCTCCCCCTGTTCGGTCAAGCGCAGACCACCAGAAAGGGAACCCTTGGGCAGGGCTTCCAAAAAGCGGTGCGTAGGCCCGGCTCCCCTGCCCACCGTGCCGCCACGACCATGAAAAAAGGTCATGGTAACCCCATGCTTTTCCCCAACCTCAAGCAACCTACGCTGAGCTCTTTGCAAAGCCCACTGACTGGCGAGAATGCCAGTGTCCTTATTACTGTCACTGTAGCCAAGCATGATTACCTGAGTGGCAGATTTACCCATTTGCTCGAGGCTGGCACGGGCACAGGAATGGGAAAGAAAATCATCCATAATGCCAGGGGCTGCCTCCAAATCCTCAAAGGTTTCAAACAAGGGAACCACCGGCAGGGGACTGTACATTTTTCCGTCCGAAAAACGAGTGAGTCCAACTTCCTTACCCAGTACATAAACCATCAGTAAATCAGCCACGGAGCGGGTCATGCTGACCACCAGGCAGCCCAGACCTTCCGAACCCTGGGAATCCAAGTGTTTTACTAATTCCGTAAATGTAGCCCGTACTTCCTCCGCTTCAGGAGGCAAGGAAGTGGTCGCATGAGTCATGGGTCTTGGATGACTGAGCTCTGCATCAAGAAAATCCAATTTTTTATCGAGGGACCATTGTGGAAATGTCTCCCCATCCTCTATTCCACCCGCCTGCATCATTTGACTGAGGGCTTTGTCATAGGCATCACTATTTTGACGCACATCAAGTCGGGCAAGATGCAGTCCAAAGGTATTGACGAGGCGCAACACCGGGCGGACATACATATTCACCGTCCGCCCTGCCCCAGCCTGCTGCAGACATTCGATCAGAATTTGCAGATTTTCCCGGAGATGAAGCACGCCGTGATCAAGACGATCCGCCATTCCCAGAACATAGGCTTTCCAGGGTTCAAGGTTGAGATCGGTTACTCCCCACTCTTTCATTCTTTTGAGCACTTGAGCGGGAGCAGCCAGACCCGAAGCACTAAACGCAAGCTTTTGCCCCAATTCGGTAAGACGCCCCCGCACCACATCCTCCGCTCCTTTAACGAGGAAAGATAAGGTTTCACGGGTGACATGGGCCGTGACCTTGGGATGACCATCCCGATCCCCTCCCACCCAGGAACCGAACTTCAGCATAGGCAGTTCGTTGTCCCGCAGAGGCTCTGCATCCGGCCATACCTGTTCCCAGGCATCGCGCAGGCGGTCGTCCAAACTATTGAAAACAACCGGAAAGATTTGTTTTAAATAATAACTAAGATTCTGGAGTTCATTTTCCACGCCAGGCTTTTCAGAAAAAATTTCTCCCGTTAACCAGAGTCTTTCCAAGACTGCCTCCAGGCTACGCTCACAGAAATTCTGTTCCGATGCGGTCTGAACGGCATCTTTTTTTCGCAATAGACGGACAATTTCGCGGTGTAAACCAAGCACTGCCCAGCGCTTTGCCTCAGTTGGATGCTTGGTGAAGACTGGCTCGACCCAGACCTTGGGCAGTTTCTGCCGGATTTCCTGCTCCGAATAACCCTCATTGGATAATTTTTGTAGAAAGTAAGCCCACCTACCAGGCTCTGCTTTGCCACCCAGGTCTTTTTCGCGCTCCCTAGAACTTCTGCCAGAGCCATGCTCTTCCGCCAAATTAAGCAGCTGGAAATAGAAGGATATCGCCTGAATGGATTGTGGGTTCAGCCTGCCAGTAAAAACTGCAAAATTTTTGTCCCGCAGAAGAGTGGCGGCATCGGGTACCCCGAGACTATCCAGAACGGAAGCAAATGAATGCACTAAAAAGTTGTGATCGGAGGAGACTCTTTCGAGTCCGGATTCGACCGAACGTCCAAAGATCAGGTTGGTATTACTGGTTTTGTTCATCTAAGCAGTTCGTTAATAAAGCAATGGTCATTCCCGACAAGTATCATCGGACAGATTTGTATAGTTTTTTTCAGTTTCAGCTGAAATTTTCAGTCCTTGCTTATTCCCTAATTCCCTGATGTGATAAAGGGCGGTTGGCGTAATTTTAATGGGAATAATATTATGAAAAGTAAGATGAAGTCCGTTGCGGAGTGGAAAAAGCTGGTCGAAGAATACCAGCAACCGAATTTCAATCGGGCTACCTGGCAGCTCGTCAATACGCTGAGCCCTTTGGCTCTCATCTGGGTGGCTCTCTATTTCCTAAAAGACTCTCCCTTGTGGATATCGACTCTTTTAGCGATAATTGCCGGTCTTTTTCTTGTGCGCGTTTTTATCATTTTTCATGATTGTGGTCACGGATCCTTCTTTAAATCGAAAAAAGCAAATGATGTGGTTGGTTTCATCACCGGTATGCTTACCTTTACTCCCTATCATCATTGGAAGTGGGAACATGCCATGCACCATGCTACCAATGGTGATTTAAACCGTCGTGGAATCGGAGATATCTGGACCCTTACCGTCAAGGAATACCTCTCCTCCACCCGGCTTACCCGGCTTAATTACAGGTTTGTCCGCAATCCTTTCATTCTCTTTGTATTTGCTCCGCTTTTTCTCTTTTTTGTTTTGGAAAGATTTCCCTCCCGCAAATGTAAACCAAGAGAGAAACGATCGGTTATGCTGATGAACCTGGCCTTACTTGTTTGGGGAATTTCCCTGAGCCTGGTTTTTGGTTTCTCCACCTGGCTCTACCTACAGCTCATCATGATGGGAGTAGCTGCATGTTCGGGTGTTTGGTTATTTTATGTGCAGCATCAGTTTGAAGATACTTACTGGGAAGAAACCCGCAACTGGGACTTCACTTCCGCGGCCATGGAAGGAAGCAGTTTTTATAATCTACCCAAAGTTCTTCAATGGTTCTCTGGTAACATCGGATTTCATCACATTCATCACCTCAATCCCATGATTCCCAACTATCATTTGGAAAAATGCCACTTTTCGGATCCATTTTTTCAAAATGCACCCGAGCTTAATCTATTTACGAGCCTACGCTCCATCCGCTACCGTCTATGGGACGAAGATAATAGCAAAATGATCAGCTTCCGAGATCTCAGACATCAATTGGCTGCTGAGTCTCTAAAAGCTGCCTAAACAAACAAGGGCAGTTTGCCCATCTTCCGCTAAACCTACTTTTTACTTACAATCGCGTAGTAGCAGCCCAGTTCTCCCTGTGGAATGGAAAAATAAGGGGATAGTTTATGGACCCCCTTGTCCAGTTTGACCAAGAAAGTCACGGACTCCATCTCATCACTGACTCTCTTCGTCTCCAAATCCTTGCCATTGAGTCGCAAAGTTGCGGCAGTGGCTTCAATTCCAAAACCTACCTGGGCACGGAATGCTTTATCCGCACCGGGTACCTGATCGCCCGCAGGTAATGCCTCATTAATTTTCTTACCAGATTCCTGCGGCCAGCGACGAACCGAAACCTCATACAGCCCTCCCTGCACCACCTTGATGGCCCAGTGTCCATCGTGCTTCAATCCCCTGCTGTTCGGGCGAACCGGTAGTTTTGCCCGGTTTTGCTGCTGATTCCAGGGAGGATAGGCTTCCTGTATCCAGTCGTGGCTGGTCAAAGAAACAACCGGGTGATTAGGGTGTCCAGTATATAACTCTGTGGTGCGGGCAAAGGTAGGTTCCAATTCTGCCCACCATGCATCATAAAAATCACGCATTTTTTTCACCCGCTCGGGATGATTGGCTGATACATCCTTTTCCTGCCCAGGATCGGAATTGATATGATACAATTCTTTGCCATTCACTAATCGCCATCCCTGGCTCATGACGGCGGATTGTTTCCACTTAATGGGATCTCGTACCCGTTGGGAATCGGTCACCAGCATCCGGTCCGGCCAATCAATCGTATCATCGCTCTCCAGAATTTTTCGTAAAGAAACTCCGTCAAATTGATAATCATCGGAACTGGGTACTCCGATCAGATCAAGCAAGGTCGGTGCGATGTCCACCGCATGACAGATCGTGTCGATTTCTTTCAACCCTTTCATCCCACCATTGGGCCAGTGGAGAAAGAAGGGCACCCGGTGACCACCATCATATTCGCTTCCTTTTCGTCCACGCATTCCCGCATTGTACACTTCCTGCCCAAACGCGGTGCCATTATCGGTGGTGAAAATGAAAATTGTATCTTCGTACACCCCGAGTTCCTTAAGCAAGGCACGGGTCTTACCAATATTATCATCAATATTGGAGATCATGCCCAGAAAGGCGGCAGTACGGTCAGGTTGTCCCTTGTACATATCCATATATTTTTGTGGACAGTGCAACGGACCATGAGGTGCATTGGTTGATATGTAAGCGAGGAATGGTTTTTTTTGCTGCACACATTTGGTGATGTATTGGTTTGCCTGATCAAAAAACACATCGGTACAAAAGCCTTTGGCAGGAACAATTTTTCCGTTGTGGAAATAACCACCATCAAAATAGGAATTATTCCAGACATCGGGCGTTTGCCCAACCCCTCCTCCACCATGCCGGTAAACTTCTTGAAAACCCCTGTCCTCGGGACGGTAAGGAAAATTATCCCCTAGGTGCCACTTCCCAAACATTCCCGTTTGGTAGCCAGCATTCTTAAAAAATTGACCCAATGTTCCCTCATCCTCGCGCAGCATAGATCTGCCCATAATGGTGTGCCAGGCACCGGTGCGGTTTGTCCAGTGGCCGGACATCAGGGCGGCCCGGGTGGGAGAACAGGTTGGAGCGACATGATAATCCGTCAACCAGACCGATTCATTGGCCAGACGGTCCAAATGCGGAGTTTTAATGACAGGATTTCCAGTACATCCGAGATCTCCATACCCCTGATCATCGGTAATTACAATGACCACATTGGGCTGCTTTTTATCAAATGCCGCTCCTGGGAGTTGATGTATGCCTAAGGAGGCGGCGATCAGTAAAGTAAATATCTTGTTCATTCAAATTATGGTACTACTAAGATCGATTCATTCTTACCATCAGGAAATGAACTTCTTTTAAGTTTTTCCGATTAGCCTTAATCTTGCCCCTTTTTGTGTGGAGCGATAAAAAATAAGAACTACTCAAATGAATTTTCTATTCTCTATCTTAATTGTACTGTTTGTGGTGGGATGTACTGAACACCAACACGATGAATCCTGTGGGTCTCATGGTGGACTGCATGTGCACGAACCCCTACTGGGTGGTCA